>Ga0209150_1000015_pt1 | contig 141023 bp, 118 predicted proteins | sample WorMetTyACAVOLI3_FD_187424 | JGI IMG/M metagenome (GOLD analysis project Ga0209150, IMG submission 187424) | Marine gutless worms symbiont microbial communities from Max Planck institute for Marine Microbiology, Germany - Olavius algarvensis... ... | reverse complement strand
GGTGATTATCGCATCATTTATGAGATTCAAGAGAATGTCCTTGTAATTTTGATAGTCAAGATCGGCCACCGCAAGGATATCTACCGAAACCTACCGTAATTTTTCCATTCAATTTTATTGTTATAACTATGTAATAGGCCGCTGGCGTCTTTTTGGGAAAAAGTAGTTATTAGGACATTTTTTAATGTTTGACAGGTTCCAACAATTATACACCAAACAAACCTACTTTCAATATGATATGTAAAATCATCACAAATTGAAGGTTGGTTTGAAGCGGCTTTTGCTGGTTATTACACAAGTTAGGCCGCCGGCGTCTTTTCTGCTAAATTAGTTATTTTTTCTATTTTTATCCAAGGGACTCACTATTCCCAGCCGATTTGTCTGGGCTACATGAGTGTAGATCATTGTTGTTTCAAGATGACGATGGCCTAACAATTCCTGGATCGTCCGAATGTCGCAGCCTTGTTCCACCAAGTGAGTTGCAAAACAATGTCTCAGCGTATGGACTGTCACTCTTTTAGGAATCTGTGCCTTGGTGGTTGCTTTCTTTATATGTTTTTGTAGCACACTTTTATGTATATGATGCCGCCGAACAATACCTGAACGCGGGTCTGTCGAGAGTGTATGCGATGGAAACACCCAGAACCAGGCCCATTCTGTGCTGGCATTGGGCATTTTTCTTTCTAGGGCCCCGGGCAATTCAACTCCCGGTTGATTGCCGGCCCTGTCCTTTTCATAAATTTTTCTGATCGACTTCAAGTGCTTTTTTAAGGATGGGACGATCGAATCGGGTAAGACGGTTTCACGGTCCTTGTCGCCCTTACCGCCACGGATAATGATGGTTTTGCGCTCTATGTCGATATCTTTGACCCTGAGTTGCAGACATTCTTTCAGCCTGAGACCACCACCGTAAATTACCTGTGCCATTAACCGATTTACACCCTGCAATTCACCTAGGAGGAGCGCTACTTCGTTTTGGGTCAGCACGACCGGCAGCCGTTTCTTGCGCTTGGCACGGATGGCTTTGCCGATGTCCTCGATGGGCTGGTTAAGCACATGTCGGAACAGGAACAATAAGGCGCTGAAACCTTGGTTCTGGGTTGTTGCTGAGACCTTACGCTCCACGGCCAGGTGGGTCATGAAATTCTTGACATGCCCGGCATTCAGTGACTCTGGAGTGTCACCGTTGACGAACAGGTAAAATCGCCGTACCCATCCAAGATATGCCTGTTCCGTTCTCAACGCCAGGTGCTTTAGCCGCATCATCTTACGCATATCGCTGGCCACAGTCCTCCAATGACCGCGTGTGTCCAACCGGACCGAGTGTTTTTTCCCGTCTCGGCAGGCCTTCCAAAACCGGAAGATCTCAATGGCCTCGCGGGCCTGATCCAATTGCCATTGCTTCCGGTGTTTTGCTATCGATTGAAGGTGTCGGTCAATATCCTCCTGCCTATAATCATCTTCGGGATGCTTTTGGCAGTAGTTGCAAAACTGCAAAACCCAGTGAACATAAAAATCAACCGCTTTTAATGCGGTAAACCGATTCTTTAGTAGATATTGACGAAATTCTTCCATAGATTAACATGCATTTAGTTCTGATCAGGATACCGGACAGCCCAATATCGTATTTGGAGCGGTCTATGTGCTAATACCAATTATCATGCCAGGAAGTATTGCAAGGCTGTGATAATCATATGGGAAGGTTTTCTACCTTTTATCTAACACTTACAGGCAACCGCCACCATTCAGTTTTACTAAAAGAATGTACAGATAAGTACACTTGCACAAAAAACCGTGCATGGGTGCACATTAAACTGTGCAACTATTTGCAATTGCAGGCCAACTTGTTATTTATGGAAACGTAATTATTGATATGCTATAGTTTTTGGGTTAAGGGCACTGGATCTTATGCCGATTTCATTCACGATAACCAAAAGCGAACTACAGGAAAGAAAATATGAGCAAGGTTGAAGGTGCAAAAACAACCGGTGATGATGCCGCCTCCGGTGATTTCATCCGCACGATGATCGAGGAAGATCTGGCCAATGATAAACATAAAGGACGCGTGGCCACCCGCTTTCCTCCGGAACCCAACGGGTACCTGCACATCGGGCACGCCAAATCGATCTGCCTCAATTTCGGGGTGGCCAAACAGTACAGCGGCACCTGCAACCTGCGCTTTGACGACACCAACCCCACCAAGGAAAGTGTGGAGTACGTCAATTCCATCAAGGAGGACGTGCGCTGGCTGGGATTTGACTGGGAAGACCGCGAATATTACGCGTCCAACTATTTCGACCGGCTCTACGAGTTTGCCGTGGAACTGATTGCAAAGGGATTGGCGTATGTTGACAGCCTGACTGCGGACCAAATTCGCGAACACCGGGGCACCCTGACCGAGCCCGGTAAGGCGAGTCCCTACCGCGACCGGCCCGTTGAGGAAAACCTGGACCTGTTTGAACGCATGAAGGCCGGCGAGTTCGCCGACGGCACCCACGTCCTGCGGGCCAAGATCGACATGGCCCATCCCAACCTGCTGATGCGCGACCCGACGCTTTACCGCATCCGCAAGGCCCATCACCACCGGACCGGCGATAAGTGGTGCATCTACCCCATGTACGATTTCACCCACTGCCTTTCGGACAGCATCGAGCACATCACCCATTCGCTGTGCACCCTGGAATTTGAAAACAACCGGGCCCTTTACGACTGGGTTCTGGACCACCTGAATGTTCCCAGCCGGCCCGAACAGACCGAGTTCGCCCGGCTCAACCTCGGCTATACCGTGTTGAGCAAACGTAAACTGATCGAACTGGTGGACCAAGGGCATGTCAGCGGCTGGGACGACCCGCGCATGCCGACCATCAGTGGTTTGCGTCGGCGCGGCTACCCACCCGAGGCCATCCGCAATTTCTGTGACCGGATCGGGATCGCCAAACGCGACAGCATCGTGGACATGGCCCTGTTGGAATACAGCGTGCGCGAACACCTCAACGTGGTGGCGCCGCGCCACATGGGAGTGCTGCGGCCTTTAAAACTGGTCATCGAAAACTACCCGGACGACCAGGTCGAGGAGCTCGATTTCATCAACAACCCGGAGCGTCCCGAGGACGGCACCCGCAAGGTGCCTTTTTCGAAAGTGCTGTACATCGAACAGGACGATTTCAGGGAAGTTCCCTTCCGCAAGTATTTTCGTCTGGCGCCGGGGCGTGAGGTTCGCCTGCGCTACGCGTACCTGGTTACCTGCACGGACTTTGTCAAGGATGAGGCCACCGGCGAAATCCTGGAAGTGCGCTGCACCTATGACCCGGAGACCCGCGGCGGAAACGCGCCGGACGGCCGTAAGGTCAAGGGCACGATCCACTGGGTCAGCGCGGCCCATGCACTGGAGGCCGAAGTCCGGCTGTACGATTACCTGTTCAAGGCGCACAACCCGTCGACTATTGCTGAGGGCGGTCATTTCAGCGACCACCTCAACCCGGAATCGCTGGAAGTGCTGGCCGACTGCAAACTGGAGCCCTGCCTGGCCGACATTGAACCCGGCAGCCGGTTTCAGTTTGAACGTCTGGGATATTTTTGCGCCGATGCAAAAGAGAGCACGCCCGGAAAGCCGGTCTTCAACCGCACGGTGACCCTGAGGGACACCTGGGCCAGGATCGAAAAGGCTCGCAAGGCGGCGGAGCAAAGTAAAAAAAAATGATTTAGGTATTTAGTCCGAAGACTGAAGGCTGAAGTAAAACCTGTATGAACCAGGTTAAAGCAAATTAGGTTGCAATGCACATGTGCCAAAGAGCCGGAAGCAAACTTCAGCTTTTTTGGTGCTTTTGACCGGCCTATCCCTCAGTCTTCAGCCTTCAGACTGACAACCTGACAAACACGAGGTCTACCATGAAACGCTATCTGCACACGCTTATCATAGTTGTAACGGTCTTAGGCATCGGTCTGATTCCCGGTTTGTCAATTGCCAAAGACTATCCGGTGACATTTCTGAAGGAGACTTACAAGACCCAGGCGCCCGGGACAGGGGGCGGCAAGGTCTACCACACCTGGGCCGTGGAAAGCGAGAAGGGCAACCGCCTGCTGATCCTCACCGGCGATGATACCGTCAAGCGCCAGTGGCTGCGGGATTTCGTCAAGACGGGCAACACCTTCATCATTACGGTCCCGTCCAAGGAGACCGGCCAGTTCGAAACCGAAACGATCTTCAAGATCAACGTCACCAACATCCACCCCGTGGATGAAAGCTTCATGGGCGAGAAGAAAAAAGGCAAGAAGAAGAGAAGAAAGTAGCAGGGTATAACATCTAGGGGTCAGATGTCGGAGATCAGATGTCTGAAAATACGTTGCCCATTCATCGCCGACTTCAGACTTCCGACCTCCGTCCTCCGTGTTTTAATGCTCCGCACTAAAACACCATCCCCACATAGCCCACAAAAGAACTCCCCGGACTCTTATCCGCACTGGTCGCATAGGTCAGGCATTCGCCTTTTTGGGCGCCGGCCTTGACTCCGGCTGCGATGGCGGCGGCCGCTGCACCGCTGCAGCAGGCATTGCGGTTGCCCAGCCCCTGCTTGATGACCTCTTGAGGCTGCATGGCAGTCATGGCATCGATCACGGCCTGGTCGTTCTCCTCCTTAACCCAGTCCAGGGCCGCTGGTCCGGTCCCCTTGTCCATGAAGCCGTAGTTGGGCCCGTAGTGGGTCAGATCCGTGGACCCGAGTACCATCAGGTTGAGCCCTAATTCAGCGGCAATCTCCACGGCGGCCTCGCCGACCTGCAGGGCAAACGGAGAAGGCGGTACCCCGATCGGAACGAATGCGGCCGAATCGAAGAAATATTTGACAAAGGGGCACTGCAACTCAATGGTGTTGTCTCGGAGAAAATCCGCGTCCCGATTGACACTGAAGGAAAACTGCTCCGCCAACTGTCCGGCCATATCAGTCGCAATCGGCAATTCACCGAAAGGCGTTTGCCAGCTGCCGGCCGTGTAGATGCAGGGGGTCGATCCCGGGTGCATGTGCATCCCAAAAACCACCACCACATCCGGCTGGGCGGCCCGGCTCAAGGCATGGATGACGTTGCAGGCGATGCTCCCGGAAAAAAACCACCCGGCATGGGGTACGATGCCGCCCACCAGGCCGGCCTTATCGCCAACCTCGGGTCCCTCGCCCAGGAACGCCTTAATCTGCTTCTCACATTCGCCGGCACTGCCCGGATACCAGCTGCCTGAAAATACTGATTCCCTAACGTTTGCCATATGCCCCCCTTTCGCCGAGTGGCGGGCTATCAACATATTGATGATGTCAAATTTATTGCGCGGACGTTTACGAGATAAGACCCTGGGGCGATTTGAGCTCTAATTTGTCATGCCGGGCTCGATCCGGCATCCACATTAGCGTTGAAAGGTCGACTGGATGCCGGATACGCCATCCCGGACATGATCCGGGACTGGCATGACGGAGGTAAATCAAAGTGCTGTATAGCGGTATGGCCCTATCGCTTGAACAGTTATCCTAATTTACAATTAAATGACAAAAACTGCAAAAAAAATCCCCCTTCAGAGCCAGGAGGGGATGAAAAATCAAAACCAGATCATCGCGCAGGGACGCCAAGGCGCAGAGAAACCAAAAAACAGATTTGATCGCGCGATCGCGCGAAAAACCTGTCAGGCTGTTAAGCTTTTATTATTTTAAGATTTTCCGGTGAAGCCGGAGCAAATGTGTGGTTTTCTCTGCGTCTCTGCGTCTTTCCGCGAGGATAAGCTTTCTGGAGCTTCTCTGCGGGTTTGCGCCCATGCGAAAAATAATAGGTTACATTTGCCTTCTGCTATAGATTGCCAAAGCTGCTGATTTTAGGCGTGCAACTTGGAAGCTACCTTATCCTTCAGCCATTGAATCCAGGCGTCGAAGCCCTCCTCGGTTTTAGCCGAGATTTCAAACACCGGGATGTCCGGGTGCACCTGGTGAATGTTATCGACGGCTTCCTGGCGGTCGCAATCGAGATAGGGCAGCAGGTCGATCTTGTTCAGCAAGGCGGCATTGCACTCGCGGAACATCAGGGGGTACTTGAGCGGTTTATCTTCACCTTCGGTTACCGACAGCATCACCACCCGCTCGTCCTCGCCGATGTCGAACTCAGCCGGGCAGACCAGGTTGCCGATATTCTCCACAATGAGCAGGTCGATGGTGTCCAGGTCGATTCCGCCCACCGCCGCCTCGATCACGTGGGCGGCCAGGTGGCAGTCGCCTCCGAATTCGTCCGTGTTGATCTGCACCACCGGCGCCCCGCTGGCCGCCAGCCGGTCGGCATCATTGGTTGTACAGATATCGCCCACAACCACCGCACATTTGATCTCCGGCATGAGCAGGGCCAGGGACTTGACCAGGGTTTCGGTTTTCCCGGATCCCGGACTGCTCATGACGTTCAGGACGAACACATTTTTTTCCGCGAACAGCTTGCGGTTCTGATCGGCCATGATGTTGTTGGCGTCCAGCACGCTGCGAACCACCTTGATCTCACGGGTACCCGAGCGTTTGCTGCCCACGACGGTCCCATGGTGATGATCATGCCCGTGGTGGGTATGCTTGGTTCCGTCGTGGTGATAATATTTCCTGGTGGTGAAAAATTCGATACTCATGTGGAGTGGTCCTCATCCATAACTTCGATTGATACGATATCGAGCTCCTTGCCGGAGATCAACTCGAGGGAACCGCTCTCGCATTTGGGGCAGGCGAAAGCGGGCTCGTCGATGGTCCAGTGGTTGTCGCAATCCTTGCACTTGGCCACCACCGGGATCTGCTCGATGTTCAGTTGGGCGCCTTCCAGCCGGGTGTCCTTTATGGCCACCGAGAAACAGAAAGTCAAGCTTTCCGGGACGATGGCCAAGAGTTTGCCGATCCTGAGATTGACACTTTCGACCTGTACGTCCTTCATCTCGGCTGGAATGGAGGCCTCGGCTATATCGATTATTTCCAGGGCAATGCCCATTTCATGCATAATATAAGCACCTTATCAACTTTAACAAAATACGTTTCAGCAGCCATCATCCTGTGCAAAAACGATGAAAGCCTTCCACCTAAACCATAAAAACCGCCTGCGAGCAAGAGTTTCTCACAGACGGCCTTTTATGAAAAATCAGATCTGTAACATCTCAACAAGCAGCCGGTAGATATAAAGCCGCTTGCCGTGCAAAAGTCTTTTCCAATTACGACAATTAAAAACAACTCATTGAAGCTATCATAAAAAGTGGATTTTGGTTCAAGATCAAGGCGGCCACTAAAGTCAGACCCGAGGAATACTAAAGTATTTCGAGGGCCTGGCTTTTGTGGCCAACGCCGAGATTGGGCCAAAAGACCTTTTTAAGATAGCTTCTAAAACACCTGGGCGCATATATCGCCCAGTTGCCCCAGGTTTTCACACACATGAATCCCGCCGGCTTTCATGGCTTCGATCTTGCCCTGGGCGGTGCCGCTGCCCCCGCTCACGATGGCCCCGGCATGTCCCATGCGGCGCCCGGGAGGTGCGGTGAGCCCGGCGATAAAGCCAACCACGGGTTTGTTCACGTTGGCCGCGATAAAGTCGGCCGCCTCTTCCTCGGCTGTGCCGCCGATTTCACCGACCATGACGATCCCCTTGGTGTCCGGATCATCCTGGAAGGCACTCAGGCAGTCGATAAAATTGGTCCCGTTGACCGGGTCACCGCCGATACCGATACAGGTGGTCTGGCCGATGCCCTTGCCGGTCAACTGGTGGACGACTTCATAGGTCAGGGTGCCGGAGCGCGACACCACCCCGATGGGGCCGCCCGGCTGGTGAATGGGACCCGGCATGATGCCGATTTTGCACTCACCCGGTGTAATGATGCCCGGACAGTTGGGGCCGATCAGGCGGCTGTTCTTGCCCGCCATGAAATTCTTGACTTTCATCATGTCCATCACGGGGATGCCCTCGGTAATCGCAACGATCAGCTCGATTTCAGCATCTACAGCTTCCATGATCGCATCGGCCGCAAAGGGCGGCGGTACGAAAATCATGCTGCAGTTGGCGCCGGTGGCGCTGACCGCGTCTTTGACCGTGTTGAACACCGGCACGTCGTCCATTTTCTGCCCGGCCTTGCCCGGTGTCACCCCGGCCACGACCTGGGTGCCGTACTCAACGCACTGGCGGGTATGGAATTGTCCTTCCCGGCCGGTAATGCCCTGGACCAGAAGCTTCGTTTCCTTGTTTACGAATATGCTCACTGTGTTTACCTCTCTTTTAACTATCGCTCAATTTAGCTTATGATGTCACCGCATCCGTTGAATCTCTGACGGCCTGCCGTCAACCTTATATCAGGCCACGATCTCGGCCACCTTCTCCGCGGCGTCCTTTAGATCTACGGCCGTGATGAGGTTCAGCCCGGATTCCGCCAGGATCCGGCGGCCCTCTTCGACATTGGTGCCTTCCATGCGGACCACTACGGGGACCGCGATGTTGGTCTTCTTGGCCGCCTCGACCACCCCGGTGGCCAGTACATCACAGCGCAGGATGCCGCCGAAGATGTTGATCAGGATGCCCTTCACGTTCGGGTCGCTGAGGATGATGCGAAACCCGTTTTCAACCATCTCGGCACTGGCTCCGCCGCCGACATCGAGAAAGTTCGCCGGATCGGCCCCGGCCATCTTGATGATGTCCATGGTGGCCATGGCCAGACCGGCGCCGTTCACCATGTTGCCGACATTGCCGTCGAGGTTGATGTAGTTCAGATTGTAGTTGGACGCCTCGACCTCCAGCGGGTCCTCTTCATCCAGGTCGCGGTATTCCAGGATATCCTTGTGGCGGAACAGGGCATTGCTGTCCACATCGACTTTGGCGTCCAGAGCGATTACATCGTTTTCCGCCGTCAGGACCAGCGGATTGATCTCCACCAGGGAGCAGTCGTAGTCGCAGAACATGCGATAGAGGCTGGTCAGCAGCTTGAAAAACGGCTTCATGGCTTCCGCCGGAAGGTTCAGCCCGAAGGCCACCTCCCGGCAGTGGTAGGCCTGGAGCCCGGTCAGCGGGTCTACCAGGACCTTGATGATTTTTTCCGGGGTGTCGGCGGCCACCGCTTCGATGTCCATGCCGCCGGCCTCACTGGCCATGATGATGTTCTTGGCCGTGGCCCGGTCCGGCAAAATGCTCAGGTAGAGTTCACTGGCAATGTTCAGCCCCTGCTCTACCAGCACCTTCTTGACCAACCGCCCCTCGGGACCGGTCTGGTGGGTCACCAGGGTCATGCCCAGGATGTCGTCGGCATTGGTTTTGACTTCATCCGCACCGCCGGCCAGTTTGACGCCGCCGCCCTTGCCGCGGCCGCCGGCGTGGATCTGGGCCTTGACGACCACCGGGTAGCCGCCCAGGGTATCCGCCACGGAGCAGGCTTCTTCCGTCGAAAAGGCGACCCCGCCGTTGGGGATCGGCACACCGTATTTTGTGAACAGTTCTTTTGCCTGGTACTCATGAATCTTCATGATCCCAAATCTCCTTCATAGTTATCTAGTGTCCGGCACTATCTATAAAACCGGGGCATCGCGCCGGGAATGTCAACCAGGCCCGTTGCGCCGATACCCCGACTATAAGTTCATTGTTTAGCGCAATTGTCTGCGGGGCGCTCACAAAAGGTAGATACCGGTTCAGGGCAAGGCTTGCGCACTTTTGAAACCGCAGGCATAGCAGACGCTATGTCGAAAAAGCGTGACTGGCTGCGCCATTACCTCACCAGAGCGGAAACGCCGCCCTGGGCCGGAAGATGCCGTTTGTGGGCGAGCCTACCCGATTACTGCAAGGACATCGCCCTTGGCTACCGAGTCGCCCGAAGAGAAGTTGATGGCCTTGATGGTCCCGCTGCACGGGGCCGCCAGGGCATTCTCCATCTTCATGGCTTCGAGAATCAGCACGGTGTCGCCCTCGGCCACTGCGTCGCCTACGTTCTTCTCGTAGCTGACGATCATGCCGGGCATGGGTGCATTCATCGCTGTGCCGTCGGCCGCTGCGGCCGGGGCCGCTTCTTCCTTGGCCGGAGCCGGGGCTGCCGGTGCCGCAGGGGCTGCCGGAGCCGCCGCCGGAGCGGGTGCCGGGGCTGCAGCCGGGGCCGGCGCTGCGCCAGGCTGGACGTAGCTGATCACCGGACCGCCGCCCACTTCGTCCACGCCGACCTCGAAGTAGTCCTTGTCGACGTACACGTTGAAGGTCCGCAGGTTCTCGCCCTTTTCCGGGGCTTCCGGCTTTTCGTACAGCTGGCCGGCTTTGGCTTTCTTGATCAGGTCAAGTTCGGCCTGGGCCTCTGCCAGGCTGCGCGGCATCACTTCTTTGGGCGGTTCTTCCTTGCCGTATTTCCACTTGAGAAACTTCTTGCCCGTCACCGGGTAGATGGCGTAGAGCACCTCGTCGTCCAGGTCCACGGCCAGATCCTTGATCTCTTCCTGGGCCTTGGCCAGTTCCGGCTCCAGCACTTCCGCCGGGCGGCAAGTGATCGGCTCTTCACCGCGCGGGTAGTCCTTGAGGGCCTTTTTCTGCACCTCCGAGTTGATCGGTACGGCCGTCTTGCCGTACAGGCCGTAGCACAGGTCCTTGACCTGACCGGTAATCATCTTGTAGCGCTCGTTCTCGTCGTCGAACAGCACGTTGTTCACCGTCTGGATACCCACGATCTGGGACGTTGGCGTCACCAGCGGGATCTGGCCCAGGTCTTTCCTGACCTTGGGCAGCTCCTTGTATACGGCGTCGATCTTGTCCAAGGCATCCATCTCGCGCAGCTGGTTCACCAGGTTGGAGAGCATCCCGCCCGGGGTCTGGTGCAGCAACACGTTGATGTCGATGATCGACGTCTTGGTGTCGTCCAGAAGGTGCCGGTACTTGGGCATGACCTCTTTTTCCAGGACTTCGTTGATGGCCGCCAGGTCGCGGATATCGAAACCGGTGTCCCTGTTTGTGCCAATCAGGGTCATCACCAGCGGTTCGAGCGCGGCGTGCGAGGTGCGGTAGGCATACGGTGACATGCAGGTGTCGATGATGTCCACACCGGCCTCGATGGCCTTGAGGTGACTCATGGGCGACATGCCCGAGGTGAAATGGCTGTGCAGGTGGATCGGCGGTTTGACCGTCTCCTTGAGGGCCTTGACGATCGCATAGGCGTCGTACGGCGCGATCAGGCCGGCCATGTCCTTGATGCAGATACTGTCCGCCCCCATCTCTTCCAGATCTTTGGCCTTGTTCACGTAGTAGTCCAGGTTGTACACCTCGCCGCCTAATCGCGGCTCGGTCATCGTATAGCAGATGCAGCCCTGGAAATGTTTGCCGTATTCTTTGATCTTGGGCACCACCGTCTGGAAGTTGCGGTAGTCGTTCAGGGCATCGAAGGTCCGGAAGATGTCCATGCCGTTCTCGCAGGCCCGGTCCATGAAAGCCTCGGCCACGTCGTCGGCATAGTTGCGGTAGCCCACCAGGTTCTGGGCCCGCAGGAGCATGGAAAAGGGCGTCTTCTTGAAGTAGCGTTTTAAGGTCCGGATGCGCTCCCACGGATCTTCGTTAAGAAAGCGGTGCATGGTGTCGAAGGTGGCCCCGCCCCAGGTCTCCGTGGCCCAGAAGCCCACTTCGTCCATCATCTCCGCCACCGGGATCATGTCCTCGGTCCGGCCCCGGGTGGCAAACAGCGACTGGTGACCGTCGCGCAGCGTCAAATCCATTACTTTCACGGGATTGGCGGCCGCCGGACGGTCCTTGTCGTAATTCATCTCGGTCATGTTAACCTGTGTATGATCGCTCATTACCCCTGTCTCCTCTTTATATAAGTTTACTTTGCGGTTGCATGTTGGTTTTATTTGATGCCGTGAAAGGCTTTGAGCTGCATCATGTTGCGCATCTGCATCATATCCTGACGCCCGCTGATGCCCCACAGGCCCGCCGGCGGCGCGGCCGGTGCGGCGACCGGCTCGGCCGGTATTTCCGCGGCCTGCATCATGATGGCCTCTTCCTCGCTCTTGATGTAATTGATCACAGCTGCCATGGCCGCTGCTTTTTTCTTTTCATTCATAGGTCTCTCCCTGGCTGGATGTCAAAAGCGCGCGAACCTTACATGGGAATGTTGCCGTGTTTTTTCGGCGGCCGCAGCTCGCGTTTATTGCACATCACCTCCAGCGCATCGATCAGGCGCGGCCGGGTCTCGCTGGGCGTTATGACCGCATCGATATAGCCGCGGGTGGCCGCGCAGTAAGGATTGGAAAAGAGGTCCTGGTATTCGGCGATCTTTTCCTTGCGCTTGGCAACCGGGTCGTCGGCACCTTTTATTTCCTTGCGGTGAATGATGTTGGCGGCCCCTTCGGCCCCCATCACGGCGATCTCGGCCGTCGGCCAGGCAAAGGCCATGTCGGCCCCCAGGTCCTTGGAGCACATGGCCAGGTAGGAGCCGCCGTAGTCCTTGCGGGTCACCAGCAGCAGCTTGGGCACCGTTGCTTCGGAGTAGCACCACAGCAGCTTGGCGCCATGGCGGATGATGCCGCCCCATTCCTGCTGGGAACCGGGCAGATACCCGGGCACGTCGGCGATGGTCAGCATGGGAATGTTGAAGGCGTCACAAAAGCGGATGAAACGCGTGGCCTTGTCGGACGCGTTGATGTCCAGGCAGCCGGCCATGAATTTCGGCTGGTTGGCGATAATCCCGATGGACCGGCCATTGAGGCGGGCAAAGCCGATGATGATATTCTGGGCAAAGTACATGTGGGGTTCGAAAAACTCACCGTTATCCACGATGGACTTGATCACGTCTTTCATGTCATAGGAAGCCGCCGGGCTGTCCGGGACGATGCTGTCCAGAGCCGGGTCGGTCCGCCGGGGATCGTCGCCGGTGGCTACCATGGGGGGATCTTCCATGTTGTTTGAGGGTACAAACGACAGGAGCTTCTTGATCTGGGCAATGGCATCCTGATCGTTCTCGCAGGCAAACTGGGCCACACCGCTCTTTTCGTTGTGGGTCATGGCCCCGCCCAGGTCCTCGAATGTGATCTCTTCGCCGGTGACGGACTTGATGACTTCCGGCCCGGTAATGAACATGTAGCTGGTGTCTTTTACCATGAAGATCCAGTCGGTCATGGCCGGGGAGTAGACGGCCCCGCCGGCAGTGGGTCCCATGATGGCGGAAATCTGGGGAATCACGCCGGAGGCCACGGAGTTGCGGTAGAAGATCTGGCCGTACCCGGAGAGGGCGTCGACCCCTTCCTGGATCCGGGCGCCGCCGGAATCGTTGAACCCGACAAACGGGGTGCCGGCCTTGAGGGCCAGGTCCATGACCTTGCAGATCTTTTTGGAATGCATCTCTCCCAGACTGCCGGCCCGGGAGGTAAAATCCTGAGCATAGGCAAACACCGGGCGGCCGTCTACCAGGCCGTGTCCGGTGACCACGCCATCGGAGGTAACCTCCACATTTTCCATTCCGAAGTTCACGCAGCGGTGGGTGACGAACGCGTCGATCTCACGGAATGTCCCGGCATCGAACAGTTCGTCCAGTCTTTCCCGGGCGGTCAGCTTGCCCTTTGCCTTGTGTTTGACAACCGCTTTTTCGCCGCCCATTTTCTGCACCTTGGCTTCGCGGTTTTTCAGTTCCTTGATTTTGTCTTCCACTATACCCATTGTGGCCTTCCTTTCTTTGGAACCCTCATCCAGATAATTGGTTTATATTCAAAGGTGATTCTCAATTCCTGTCCTGAGACGGCAATCATGTGTGGAACTTTTGACAAACTAGACCGGCCCCCGCTTGTCAAGAAAAAAAAGCAGTTCATCCGCGGCGGCAGCCGGTGCAACCGAGCCGTTGATAACGGATCTTTTTAAATCGGGCAGGGCCTTTACTATTTCCGGATTCTTATAGAAACGATCCTTCAAGCCTTCCTCAATCAGGGCCCACATCCAGTCCAGGGCCTGTTTTTGCCTCTTTTCCGCAAACTCGCCGGACGTCTCAAAAGCCTGTTTGTGGGCCAGCACGGTCTGCCAGATGGCATCGATTCCCAGGTTTTCCTTGGCGCTGCAGGTCAACACCGGTGGCGACCAGGCAGGTGATGCCGTGTTCAGCAGGTGCAGGGCGGTTTCATAAGCTTTCTTGGCCTGCGCGGCTTTTTCGACGTTGTCGCCGTCGGCCTTGTTGACCGCCAGGGCATCGGCAATTTCCAGCACCCCCTTTTTAATCCCCTGCAGCTCATCACCGGCCCCGGCCAACATCAGCACCAGAAAAAAGTCCACCATGGAGGCCACCGCGGTTTCAGACTGGCCAACCCCTACGGTTTCCACAATGATGACATCGAACCCGGCCGCCTCGCACAGCAGCATGGTTTCCCGGGTCTTGCGGGCGACACCGCCCAGGCTGCCCCCGGAGGGCGAGGGTCGGATAAACGCCATGGACTCGACGCAAAGTTGCTCCATACGGGTTTTGTCGGCCATGATGCTCCCGCGGCTGCGGGTGCTGCTCGGATCCACGGCCAGAACCGCCAGGCGATGCCCCTGGCTGGTCAGGTACATACCGAAAATTTCGATGAAGGTACTCTTGCCCACCCCGGGCACGCCGGTAATGCCCAGCCGAACCGCCTTGCCAGTGTGCGGCAGCAAGCCATCGATGATCGCGGCCGCCATCTGCCGATGCTCCGGCAGGCTGCTCTCGACCAGGGTGATGGTCCGGGATAGGACCAGGCGGTCACCGGCGAGAACGCCGTCTATGTGGGCTTGGGGATTCAAGAGTTCTGTTTAGTCTTAAGTTTTAAGGGTTACGTCTGTGCGGCCGGATATAGCCGGCCGTTGGAACATCGAACGTTGAACGTTCAACAGCGAATATCGAATATGGAAGCCGCTGTAAGACTTTTTTTTCCGATCGGCCGCCGCAGGCAACCGAAGTTCGATGTTCGGGTTCTCATTTTGCTTCCATGGCACTCAGCACTTTGTCCGCCGACTCGGTGATCGGGGTACCGGGGCCGAAGACACCGCTGACCCCGGCGTCGTGCAGAAACTGGTAGTCGCCGGGCGGAATCACGCCACCTGCTACAACCAAAATTTCACCGCCGCCCAGCTTCTTGAGTTCCTCGATAAGCTGCGGCACCAGGGTTTTATGCCCGGCAGCCAGGGAAGACGCGCCCACCACGTGAACATCGTTTTCCACCGCCATCTTGGCGGCCTCTTCCGGGGTCTGGAACATGGGGCTGATATCGACGTCGAAACCGAGATCGGCAAAAGCCGTGGCCACGACCTTCACGCCCCGATCATGACCGTCCTGACCCATCTTGGTCAGCAGAATGCGAGGCCGCCGGCCCTGTTTGGCTTCGAATTCGTCCGCCCGCTTGCGCAGGGAATCGATGGCGTCGCTGCCCGTATATTCGGAGGCGTAGACGCCGGAGATGCACTGGGTGGTGGCTACGAACCGGCCGAAAACCTTTTCCATGGCATCGGAGATTTCGCCCACCGTGGCCCGGGCCCGGACAGCCGGGATACAGGCTTCCAGAAGGTTGGCGCCGGATTCAGCCGCGGCGGTCACATCGGACAGAGCTTTTTCCACGGCCGCATTGTCACGGGCGGATTTGAGCTCTTTCAAGCGCTGGATCTGCTCGTCGCGCACGGCCTCGGACACTTCCAGCAAACCTTCCAGCGGCTCGTCCTCGATCTGGTATTTGTTGACGCCCACGATGACATCCAGACCCTGGTCGATCCGGGCCTGTTTGCGGGCGGCCGATTCTTCGACGCGCATCTTGGGCATGCCGGTTTCGATGGCTTTGGCCATGCCGCCGAGTTCCTCCACCTCCTGGATGATCTTGCGGGCCTCGGTGATGATGCCGTTGGTCAGGGCCTCTATATAATAGGAGCCGCCTAAAGGATCCACGACCTTGCACACCTGGGACTCTTCCTGGATAACGATCTGCGTGTTGCGGGCGATTCGCGCGGAAAAATCGGTCGGCAGCCCCACGGCTTCGTCAAAGGAGTTGGTGTGCAGGGACTGGGTGCCGCCCAGGGCCGCGGCCAGGGCTTCGAGGGTCGTCCGGATAATGTTGTTGTAAGGATCCTGTTCGGTCAGGCTCCAGCCGGAGGTCTGCACGTGGGTCCGCAGCATGGTGGACTTGGGATTTTTGGGGTTGAATGGGCTGATCAATTCGTGCCACAGAAAACGCGCGGCCCGCAGCATGGCGATTTCCATGAAAAAGTTCATGCCCACGCCGAAAAAGAAGGAGAGCCGCGGCGCGAAACCATCAATATCCAGCCCGGCATCCAGGGCCGCCCGTACGTACTGCAGTCCATCGGCCAAGGTAAAGGCCGTTTGCAAGACGGAATTGGCACCGGCTTCCATCATGTGGTAACCGCTGATGCTGACCGTGTTGTAGCGGGGCATGTTGTTCGAACAGAAGCCGATGATGTCCGAGACGATGCGCATGGACGGTTCCGGCGGATAAATGTATGTGTTCCGGGTGAGGTACTCCTTGAGAATATCGTTCTGGATGGTGCCCGAGAGCTGCTCGGTTTTGACGCCCTGCTCTTCGGCGGCAACGATATAGCCGGCCAGGATGGGCAGGACCGCGCCGTTCATGGTCATGGAGACACTCATCTGGTCCAGGGGAATCTGGTCGAACAGGACCTTCATGTCCTCAACCGAATCAATGGCGACGCCGGCCTTGCCGATATCGCCTACCACCCGGCTGTGATCGGAGTCGTAACCACGGTGCGTGGCCAGATCGAAAGCCACCGAGAGCCCCTTCTGGCCGGCGGCCAGGTTGCGCCGGTAAAACGCGTTGGACTCCTTGGCGGTCGAGAAACCCGCGTACTGGCGAATCGTCCAGGGTCGACCGGCGTACATGGTGGCCATGGGACCGCGCGTGTACGGCGCAAATCCGGGCAGCGTATCGATGTGCTCCAACCCTTCGAGATCTTCCGCGGTGTAAAGGGGTTTTACCTTGATCCCCTCGGGTGTGTCCCAGTCCAGAGCCTCCAGGGGCTTGCCCCTGAGCTGTTTTTCCGCCAACGCTTTCCAGTCGTTTACTTTTTGCTTCTCGGCCATGTTGTCTCCTTTTACCAGGAGCCATCTCAAAAAAGTCTTTTGGCCCAATCACGGCATTGGTCGCTCATATCAAACCCTCAAAATACACGAGTATTGCCCACGCAAGGCACTGGCTTCGCTGGCGCCTCCGGATTGATATTCGCGGCCGCCGCATCTTGAATCAAAATCCACTTTTTGAGGTAGCTTCTAAGGTTAATATGTTTCTGAATATCGTAATAGCGGTGTTTATATCCTCCTGCAAATAAAAATAGAGCTAAATACCCGGCATATTTCCGGTACCCGGGTGGGTATCATTCTTCAGTGGCAGGATTGGCAATGGCCCGCCAGATCATGTCGAAGAGAAAACTGGTCTGATCAGTCAGGCTTCCCTGCTGTCCCCGGGACACCCACATGACAAAAGCCCTTTGGACCGTACCCAGCATGAAATCCAGCAGGACACCGGCCCGGACATCCGGATTGAGCTGTCCGCGCGCCTGGCCTTCCTTGAGGACATCGAGATACAGGTTGATCATTTTTTTTTGACGGAAGGATTCGTCCGCTATCCAGGTTTTCATCGGAACGGTCATAAACAGGATCCGTCCCAACTCGGGATACCGCTCGTAATAATCCAGCTGCAGCCAGAGGACCTTGCGCATCTTTTCCTTGAGATCCCGGATACCCTTGAGATGATCCACGATGCGGTCGGTCAGTTTCCCCAGACCTTTGTCGACGAAGGCAAAGAGGAGCCGTTCTTTGGAGCCGAAATGATTGTAGATGGTGCTGAAGCTGATCCCGGCCCGTTTGGCCACATCGCGCATGTTGGCTTTGTGGAAATCATGACTGCTGAATATGTCCATCACAGCGGTTTCAAGACGCTGGAGAACTTCCGGATTGATGCCGTTAAGTGTCGTCATGAGCTGCTTCTAATAACGATGTTACCTTTGATAAGCAAAGGTTTTACGAGTTTTTACGTTCTATTGGCGCTACGGACAGTAACATTGTTACAGCATCATTAAATGATTATACCCAGCGTGTCAACAAAAGTTTTTAGAAGCAACCTCAAAAAAAGCTTTTGGCATCATCTCGGCGTTGGACACCACCTTCAACCTCTCGAAATACTATAGTATTTACCACGCGAGGCATTGGCTGCGCCGGCACCTACGGTTCAAATGCAGCGTCCGCCTTGCCTGTCGGGTGAAACACTTAGCGAAGACCGAACCTCAAACCAAGATCAGTTTGTTGCGATAGCTTCTTATTTCATGCTGATAAGTGAAACGGCTTCAGGAGGGTTCCAGCAAAAGATAGCCCGGCGAATGGATGGGGTGCGGTTCCAGGAGTGGCTGCGACCGGCTCGGCTTTCGTCACCCCCGGGCAGGCGGCAACGAAAGCCTGAAAAATAAAACCGTCAATTCATCAGTCTCTTTCACACAATTCGACCAGCACGCCGTTGGTGGCCTTGGGATGCAGGAACGCGATTTTGGCGCCACCGGCCCCGATGCGCGGTTTCTGGTCGATCAACTGGATCCCCTTGGCCTTGAGCTCTTCCAGGGCCTCCTCAACATTTTCGACCCGGAAGGCCACGTGCTGGATCCCCTGGCCTCGTTTTTCGATGTATTTGGCCACCGGCCCGTCCGGCGACGTCGATTCGAGCAGTTCCACTTCGCTCTCACCGACCGGGAAGAACGCTGTGGTGACCTTCTGTTCCGCGACGGTTTCATCACCCTCAAAGGGCAGCCCCAGGGCGTCCGTCCAAAAGCTTTTACCGTCTTCAATACTGTTGACTGCAATGCCGAGATGATCGATTTTCAAAATTTTCATACTTCGTCCCTTTTTTTGTTAAAAATTTAAACTTTCGCGTCCATTCCTTTATATTTAAGTACCTAATTTGAGCTATTAGCTTTTATTCTTTGCGCATCTTTCTATCTTGGACCGCTACCCATGGGCGGTTTTTAGAAGCGCCCTATGCGTCTGAAAGTATTTTGCTAATGGCCAATAGCAAACAGCTAACCGCTTATTTAAATTTCTCAATTGCCCGCTTAAACCCGGGCATCGCATTGATGATCGAGTTGTCATCACAGCAGAATGCGATTCTAAAATGTCCAGGTCCCGCAAAACCGCTGCCCGGAACGACCAGGATCAATTCTTCCTGCAAGGCTCTTACGAACTTGACATCATCTTCAATCGGTGTGCGGGGAAAAAGGTAGAACGCACCGGTAGGTTTGGTAAACTCATATCCGCAATCGGCCAGGCCATCACACAGCAAATCACGCTTGCGCTTATACTCCCCGATATCGACGCTCAAACCCTGCATACAGGCAACCACCCGCTGCATCAGGGCCGGGGCGTTGACATACCCGAGGATACGGTTGGTCAGCGTCATGCCGGCCATCAGGCTCTCTTTGTGGGTAGCCGCCGGATTAACGGCCGCGAATCCGATGCGTTCCCCCGGAATCGAAATGTCTTTTGAATAGGAAGTCCCAATCACGCTATCCGCATAGCACTTGAAAATGCTGGGAACTTTGGCATCGTCGTAAATAATTTTGCGGTAAGGTTCATCGGAGAGCAGATAGAGGGTCCGCCCAAGCTCCCGGCTTTTATTTATCAATAATTCCCCCAATGCTTTCAGGCTTTCCTCGGAATAGATCTGACCGGTAGGGTTGTTGGGCGAATTGATGATCAACGCCTTGGTTTTGGGCGTAATGGCAGCTTCAAGTGTTTCCAGGTCCAACGTAAAGTCCGGATGGGTCGGTACCATCTTTAATACACCGCCATGGTTGTCGACATAAAACATATATTCGACAAAACAGGGGGTTGGCGTGATAACTTCGTCCCCCGGATCCAGGAGCGCTTTGAGCATGACATTCAGAGCCCCGGCGGCGCCGCAGGTCATGATAACGTCCGTGTTCGAAACCGTCACTTCCTGCTCCTGGGTCAGGTATTCGGCCACACTGTGGCATACCTGCGGGTAACCGGACTGGGGCATGTAACAGTGGTCCCCCAGGCCGCAGGAATCGACTGTGTCTCTGAGAACTTCATTAAACTTGTCCGGCGGCGGCAAGTTGGGGTTGCCCAGGCTGAAATCAAATACATTTTCCGCACCGTGTTCCGCCTTCAGGCGCGCTCCCTCTTCAAACATTTTTCTTATCCAGGACGACTTGCTCATGAACGCTTCGATTTTTTTCGCAACTGTCATACGGTCCGCTCCTTCACTCGATATAGTTCACACGGAAACCTGGGGGCGCACTCCTCCCAGGCAAAGCTATACGGTGCGGCGACGGGGACATGCGCCGCATTGGAAAGAATATGATGATCGGCTCACCGCAACGGGCCTCCGGAAGTGGTTTCCGGGGAATTATCCGTCGGCCGGTTCGACCGCTTTAACTTCAGGAATGGCCTGCTTCAGGGTGCGTTCAATCCCGTTGCGCAGGGTCATCTGGGACATGGGGCATCCGGCGCAGGCGCCCTGGAGCCGGACTGTGACAATTCCGTCCTGTACATCCACCAACTCCACGTCACCGCCATCAGCTTGCAGCATGGGCCGGACTTTATCTAAAACCGCCTGTACTTTTTCTTTCATTTTTTTCTCCCGGGTTCACTGGAATGATCAGTCTGAATAGGAAAATAAGGGTTAAATTCAAAAAAGTCAAAAGGAACTCGTTCAGAGATCACCGTTATCAACGGAAACATGACGCTTTCGATAAAACGCTCGCCGAAATTCCATAAATTCGTCACGGCTTATGGCCGCCCGCATGTCCGCCATCAGGCTTAGGTAATAGTGAATATTGTGCAGGGTGTTCAAACGGTAAGCAAGCAGTTCCCGGGTTTTGTACAGGTGCCGCAAGTAGGCCCGCGAATAGTGCCGGCAGGTATAACAGGTGCAGTCTGCTTCAATCGGGTCGGTATCCGTGCGGAACCTGGCATTGGCAATGTTCAGTGTCCCGCCGGCGGTAAATAACTGGCCATTGCGCGCGTTGCGGGTGGGCATGACGCAATCGAACATGTCCGCCCCCAGCGCCACCAATTCCACCAGGTCCTCCGGGGTCCCGACCCCCATGATGTACTTGGGTTTATCGTCCGGCAGGAGCGGCAGTGTAAAATCCGCCATCCCCCGCATCAGGTCGATGGGCTCGCCGACACTCAAACCGCCGATGGCAAATCCTGGAAAATCGAGGGCCGTCAACTGAGAGGCAGAACGCTCGCGCAGCTCGGGAAACATCCCCCCTTGAATGATGCCGAACAGGTTGTTTTGCGGGTGCCGGGTCTTTTCCCAAAAATTAAAACAGCGTCCGGCCCAGCGGGTGGTCAGTTCCAGGGCCTCCTTGGCCTCTTCGCGGGAAGCCGGATACTGGATACACTGGTCCAGACACATCATGATGTCGGAATCGAGACAAAGTTGGACATCGATCGATATTTCGGGCGTCAGGGTGTGCCGCGAACCATCCACGTGGGACTGGAATGTGTAGCCCTCCTCGGAGATCTTGGAAAGCTTGGCCAGTGAAAAGACCTGGAATCCGCCGCTGTCCGTCAAAATGGGGCCGTCCCAGTGCATGAAACGGTGCAGTCCGCCGAAAAGATCGATTACCTCGCAGCCCGGCCGCAGATATAAATGGTAGGTGTTGCCCAGAATAATCTGCGCCCCGCAATCAGTCAGCTCCTCGGGTGAGAGGGCTTTGACCGTCCCCAGGGTGCCCACCGGCATGAAAATCGGAGTTTCGATGACGCCACGGCCGGTCATAATGCGTCCCGCCCGTGCCCTGGTTTCGGTAGATTGATATTGCACTTGTAATGTCAGCATAATCAGTAGAAGTCCTCACCCCACCTCTATTTCAAGTGTTTACGAAAGAATGTCGCCATCTTTTCCCTGGCCAATTGGGATTCCTGCAGATAATATTCCAGTTGAAATACATGCCACATCCCTTCATATATATCGAGGGTAACATCTACCCCAGCCTGATCCAACACCTGATATAAACGGACACAATTACTTAAAAATATCTCTTTGGTGCCGCCCTGGATAAGGGTTGGGGGTGGTCCTGCGAATATTTGCCATACACTGGTGATACATAGGGGCTTTTCTGATTGACCGCATCAACGTATGCGTCCGCAGATGGTTTCAAAACCCTACTGTAGGTAAACCGAACATCGGCATTCTTCAAGGTCTGGTAGGTATCGCCAGCCTCGGATATATCCGCCCAGGGAGATAGCAAAACGATCGCCCCGGGAACAGCGGCACCTGTATCCTGCAGTTTCAATGCCGCCGCCGCGGCCAAGGCACCCCCCGAGGAATCACCCAGCAGTCCTAATGACCGCGACTGATAGCCATTGGCCATCAGCGCCTTGATAACGCTTGTGACCTGGTCCAATGCCCCAGGCCATTTCACCTCGGGCGCTTTGGCATAGGCCACGGCCACAACCCTTGTCCGGCACACATGGGCTATCGGCACGGAAAGTGTGAGCGTTGATTGGGGCTGAACAACGTATACGCCCCGCCGTGCACATAAACAATGGCTTTGTGGGTATCCTGCCAACCCGCGGGCCGGATATCGAGAACCGGAACGCCGCCGATGGTTGTGGACCTGATATCTGGCGCGTATTCCAGGGTCACCCGTTCATTGCGCGGTAAGGCCTGCTGTTCAATCTGCATTCTGAACGTATGCCAGCCGGCCATATCGCCGGCCGCCGGAACCTGGGCGGCATTGCGCGTCTCAAGTGATAATGCCTGCAGAAACATCTGTGCCTCTGGGGATATGGTTCCAGGCACATGGAAGTCGCTGGCCGACAGGCTACCAAGACACAGCAGCACCAGGGCGGCCGCCACGTACAAAATCTTTACGCTTGCTGCAAATTTGCGGGTTTTCCAGAAAGCTAAGCAAGGCCTCTGCCTCATGAATACCCCCTTTTGGTGACCGAATGCCTGGCACCCTGTCTCCTATCTGATCATCATCGCATCACCGTAGCTGAAAAACCGGTATTTCTCCCTGACGGCCTCCCGATAGGCGCGCAATATGTTATCCCGGCCGGCAAAGGCCGACACCAGCATGAGCAGGGTGGACTCAGGCAGGTGAAAATTGGTGATCATAGCATCGATGATTCTAAACTGAAAACCGGGGTATATAAAAAGGTCGCAGGCTCCGCTGCCCGCCTGGATGCGAACGCTGTCTCTCGACACATACTCAAGCGTGCGCACACTGGTGGTCCCCACGGCGATCACGCGGCGGCCCTCGCTGCGGGCCCGGTTGATGCTATCGGCTGCTTCCTGGGAAAGATGATAGATTTCCGTGTGCATCCGGTGCTCACGAATATCTGTAACTCGAACCGGCAGAAACGTACCGTATCCGACATGCAATGTAATTTCTACTATTTCAACTCCTTGTGCGGAGATGGCCTTTAATAACTCAGGGGTAAAATGGAGGCCGGCCGTCGGTGCCGCAATAGCGCCTTTTTTTGAAGCGTATACCGTCTGGTAAGCCTGCCTGTCATCACAGGGAGGGTCCATTTCTGGAGACCGCTTGATATAGGGTGGTAACGGCATGAATCCGGATTGATCCAGCGCCTGTTCCAAACCGGAGTGGCTGGCAAAGGCCACCGTATAAATCCCATCGTCAAATGATAGGATTTCGGAAGACAACCCACCGTTAAAATGGAGAACTGTTCCTGGTCGGCATTGCTTTGAGGCTTTTATCAAGCACCGGGCGAGTTGTCGGCCCGGGCCCAACTGGGGGTTGGCCAGCTCGGCATAATCAAGTACGAGTAACTCAACTTTTCCACCGGTGGCTTTTTTACCAAAAAGCCTAACCGGCGTCACTTTTGTGTTGTTTATCACTAGGACATCACCGGTTCGCAGTTCGCTGCTAATATGGTGAAACCGCTTGTGGGTCAATTCACCGGTCCCCCGGCTTACTATCATGAGGCGTGCGTGGTCCCGGTATTCTTTAGGTACCTGGGCGATCAGTGCATCGGGAAGCTCAAAATTATAATCTTTAAGTGAATACATTAAAATTATTAAGAATAACTATTAAATCCGTTATATTATCCAATAGATCTGGCGTTGACCAAATCTTCTATCGTTTTCCGAGGTAAACCAAGAACAGCCCAGTGAGCATCATGACAAACCCGAAACCTCTCAGGGATTTATCAGGCATCTCAAACAGCTTCTGTACCATTGTCCGCATCTTATCAGGCATGGCGAAGTAGGGTAGCCCCTCGAATATCAATATCATTCCAACAACGCACAGAAAAAAGTCCATTATTACGCTCCGACTGTTTTTAATGGCAAATGCAAGGCCAAGGTGTCCGGTGGGAGGTATACCCGCAGGCCCTGCCAATGTCAAAATAAACGTTGACTAATAGGCTAATATTGTACAGATATATAGGGCTAAAATCGATGGATTCGAAAGTGTTCGAGTTCATCGATTTTAGGTTTTAGGACTTATGTGGTATGTGTTAGGGCAACTCCACAACAGTTATCCTGACCCGGCGCTTGATTGACGAACTTCTTAAAACTTAACCCTTAAAATGTAACACCTGTCTCTATGCAATTCGAACCTGTCATCGGGCTGGAGGTTCACGCCCAGCTTAAAACCCGCACCAAGATTTTCTGCGGCTGCTCCACCGAGTTCGGCGCTCCGCCCAATACCCATGTCTGCCCGGTGTGCCTCGGCATGCCCGGTGTGCTCCCCGTATTGAATAAAAAGGTGGTCGAGTATGCCATGCTAATGGCGCTGGCAACCGACTGTTCAATCGAAGGTACCAGCCGTTTTGCCCGTAAAAACTATTTTTATCCGGACCTTCCCAAGGGCTACCAGATCTCACAATACGAATTGCCCATCGCCCTCAAGGGCCATATCGATATCGACATCGACAGCCAAACCCGGCGCATCGGTATCACCCGGATCCACATGGAGGAAGATGCCGGTAAATTGAACCATGACCCCAACCGGCCGATCAGCCATGTCGACCTCAACCGCACCGGGGTCCCCCTGATCGAAATCGTAAGTGAACCCGACATCCGCAGCCCTGAAGAGGCCGGCGCGTACTTGCGCCAGCTGCGCTCTATTATAAGGTATGTGGATATCTGTGACGGCAATATGGAGGAAGGCAGTTTCCGCTGCGACGCCAATATTTCTTTGCGACCCAGGGGAACAGAAACGTTCGGCACCCGCACCGAACTGAAAAACCTCAATTCTTTCAAACACGTCGAGAAGGCCCTGCACTACGAGATCCTGCGCCAACAGGACATTTTGCTGGACGGCGATGAGGTCGTGCAGGAAACCCGGCTCTGGGATCCGGACCGGAACCGATCCAATTCCATGCGCGGCAAGGAAGAGGCGCATGATTACCGCTATTTCCCAGACCCGGACCTTCTGCCGCTGGTCATCGATGACGAGTGGATCACAAGGATGAAAGCCGCCCTGCCGGAACTGCCGGTGGCCAAGAAAGCACGGTTTGTGGAACAATACGATTTGCCCGGGTATGATGCCGGGGTGCTAACCACCAGCCGCAGCCTGGCGGATTATTTCGAGGAATGCGTCAGCCATTATTCCAGTCCAAAACAATTGAGCAACTGGATTATGGGCTCCCTGCTAGGACGGCTCGACGCCGAGGGTAAAAGCATCACGGAATCCCCCGTACCCGCAGAGCACCTGGCCGCACTGGTCCGCCTGATTGACAACGATACCATCAGCGGAAAAATAGCCAAGCAGGTATTCGATGACTTGGCGGCCACCGGGGATGCGCCGGATAGCATTGTCAAGAAAAAGGGCCTGGTCCAGATGTCCGACACCGGCGAACTGGAACAGATCGTGGATGCCGTTCTGGCGGAAAACGGGGCCCAGGTGGAACAGTACCGCGGCGGCAAGACCCAGGTTTTCGGATTCTTTGTCGGCCAGGTCATGAAAGCCACCCGGGGACAGGCCAACCCCAAGATCGTCAACGACCTATTAAAACAAAAACTGGATGGATAAAAATCAAATGTCTATAAAATCTGTTTTCAAATATACCGCACTTCTTTTATTCCTGGCCGCGGCCATATTCGGTTCAGCGCTCCAGGCCGCCGAAACCCGGCCCTATCGGATTGCAATCGTGCCCTTTGCGATCAATGCGGAAAAAGATCTAACGTATCTTAGAAACGGCATTGCCGACATGCTGACCTCCCGTCTGGCCTGGGAAAACAAGGTCCAGGTCCTGGGCCGTGAACAGACCGTGGCCGCCGCCAAACAGGCCACCGGCCCGCTCAATGAGATCCAGGCCCAGATCCTGGGAGCCAAGCTCCAGGCGGATTATGTCCTGTTCGGCAGCCTGACCATCTTTGGCAACAGCATCGGCATGGATGCCAAAATGGTCGATGTGTCCGGTGAGCGGCAGACCCTCTCTTTTTTCAACCAGGCTGAAGGTATGGGAAAAGTCATCCCCCAGATCAACCGATTTGCCACCGATATCAACGCAAAGGTGTTTGGTCGCCAGATGGCTGCTCCGGTTGCTCTGGGACCGGCAGCCACAGTGACCACGGCACCGGGTACCGCGGGCCGCCGGCCGGCACCACAACAGGATATCCACGCCCATCCTGAGAAACTGATGCAGGGCGGCTTCCAGCCCGAAGAAACGGCAACCCCCACGGGCAGCCCGCTTGTCTCTGCCGGGGCACCGATAGACGCTCAGCAGAGCAGCAGCCTAAACCCCGCCTTCATTGCTACCGCCGGTTCTCAGGGCCGTACGCAGGAATTTTGGAAAAGTCCGGCCTTCAACACCCTGATCAGCGGCGTGGCCATTGGGGATGTCAATGGCGACAACATCCTGGAAACAGTGGTCGCCACACCGGATAAGGTCATGATTTATCAGGGGGTCAATAACAAATTCAGAAAGATCCATGAGCATAAAACCGGCAGTTTTACCAAAAACATCGGCGCCGACATTGCCGACATGAACGGCAACGGGATTCCCGAAATTTATATTACCGGGCTGAACAACCAGCTCACCGGCGTAAATTCAACCGTCCTCGAATTCAATGGCAACGGACTTCAGGTCCTGGTCAAAGACAGCCGCTGGTTCTTCCGGGTGGCGGACCACAATCTGCGCGGCAAGGTCCTGCTGGGGCAAAGACGTAAGGCGGAGCAGATGGATCCATTTTCCGGTGAAGTATTTGAACTCGGCTGGGAAGGCGCGGAACTTTCCGCCAGCGAACGTCTGCTGCCATCCGGTAAAGCCAGCGTGATGGGAGTCGCCTTCAACGACATCCTCAACAACGGGAGCGACGCGATTATTGCCTACACCAAAACCGACAAACTCCAGGTACTGAACCCTTCCGGCAAGGCCGAATGGACCGGGGGGGAAACTTTGGGCGGGAACCTGCACCACCTTGCCATGCCCACGAAAGGCCGCGGTGATCAAGGTCTCAACAATTTTTACCTGCCCACCCGCCTGAAAACCGCTGACCTCGACGGAGACGGTAAAATCGAAGTCATCCTGATTAACAATTTCGAGGTGGCCGGACGTAAATTGCAGCAATTCAGGAACTTCAGCGGTGGACAGCTGGAAGCCCACGTCTGGAACGGCCTGGGGATGGTGCCCCAGTGGAAAACCCGTAAAATTACCGGAAGGATTCAGGATTTTGCTATCGGTGATTTTGATGGGGACGGGCGCCAGGAACTGGTGGCGGCCGTGATCATGCGCGAGGGCCGCGCTATTACAGGCAAGCCGAAAAGCGCCGTCATCGCCTATGAATTGACCCAGTAACCCAAACAGGGAGCAGCTCAATGACGATGACTAAAAAGAGAGTACTGGTTACCGGGGCCTGCGGCACCATTGGCGCCGAACTCGTCACCCAACTGCTTGAAAACCACGATGTCGGGGAGCTGGTTGCCCTGGATAACAACGAAAGCAAGTTGTTCCTACTGGAAGAGCGGTTTGCCGGGCACTCGCAGGCCGGCTTTTTTCTGGCCGATGTCCGCGACCGGGCCAAGCTCTCACGCCAGATGCGCGGCATTGACCTGGTCTTTCACACCGCGGCCTTCAAGCATGTGCTGGCCTGTGAAAAATCCCCTTTTGAGGCCGTCCAGACCAACATCCTGGGCGTTCAAAATGTTATTCAGGCCGCCACCGAGCAGAATGTCGGCCGGGCTATTTTCACCAGTTCGGACAAGGCCGTCAACCCCACCAATGTCATGGGCACGTCCAAGCTGATGGGTGAGCGGCTGATGACCGCCGCCAACAGCAACCTGCGCCAGCAGCAGGGTCCCATCTTCTCGTCCACCCGGTTCGGCAATGTGCTGGGTTCCAGTGGTTCGGTCGTGTCCGTCTTTAGAGAACAAATCCGCAAAGGCAACCCCATCACCCTGACAGATCCCGGGATGACCCGGTTTGTCATGAGCATTCAGGAAGCGGTTCACCTGGTTCTTGATTCTGCCGATTATGCCTGCGGCGGGGAGGTCTTTATCACCAAAATGCCGGTCATTCGGATCGTCGACCTGGCCCGGGTAATGATCCGTGAACTGGCAGGACAGTTTGGCCATGATCCCGAAAAAATTGAAATCAAAACCATCGGGGTCAAACCCGGTGAGAAAATGTTCGAAGAACTTCTCAATGACGAAGAAACCCGCCGGACATGGGAACTTGAGCGCTACTTTGTAACCCTGCCGGCATTCAAGAATATCTATCGCGATATTCACTATGCGTATGCAGGCATCGTTACCCGGGAAGTAAAAGATCCTTATCACTCCGGCCGCGAGGAACCCCTGTCCGAAGCGGAGCTGACCGATTTTCTGCGCCGGAACAGACTGCTGGAAGCGGCCGACCCGGCATAAGCCGTTCGTTTTGAAGCCCGGCCGGCTTTGGTTACGCCTGAAAAGGCTATCTTTTATTGAACGGCTTAAATGCGACATTCGAATATCGAAACAAATCTTAAATTCGAATGCTCAAAACCATCAACATTACACTCATTTCATATTGGCGAATTTGTTTTGAACATTAATATTTTGGGACTTCGAGCTTGTTTCATATTTCGATATTCGTGCTTCTGATTTTAATCACTTTATTTCTACAGCACCATCGATGTCTTACCTGGCCCAAAGGATCAGGTTTTCCGTGACTATATAAAACAAGGCCCCTATGAAAATACTGGTTCTCGGAGGCGATGGATATTTGGGCTGGCCGACAGCGATGCACCTGTCCGCCCACGGCCACACCGTGGCAGTGGCCGACAACTACCTGCGACGGCGCCTGTGCCGCGAAGAAGATGTTGACCCGCTCTACGCGGTGCCGGACCTCGAAGAGCGCATCGTCACCTGGCAGGCTGTCTCCGGGCACAGCATACAGCCGTATATCGGAGACCTGAAAGAGTGGGCCTTTATCAGCAAGGTGTTTGCCGATTTCGCCCCGGATGCCGTCGTGCACTACGCCGAACAGCCGGCCGCACCCTACTCGATGCTCAACCGGCAGGCCGCCACCCTGACCCTGGAAAACAACCTGCTGGTAACCGCCAATACCATCTTTGCCGTTCGGGAATTCTGCCCCGGCGCCCACATCGTCAAACTGGGTACCATGGGTGAATACGGCACTCCTGACATCGACATCGAAGAAGGCTGGCTGGATGTCGAACACAACGGCCGCAACCAGAAATTTCTCTTCCCGCGCCAGGCCGGCAGCCTCTATCATACCACCAAGATCATGGACACCGATCTTTTGTGGTTCTACGTGCGGGTATGGGATCTGCGGGTCACCGATCTCATGCAGGGCCCGGTCTACGGCATCTTTACATACGAAAGCGATCGCCATGAAAAACTGCTGCCCTTTTTCAACTATGATGAATTGTTCGGCACGGTTTTAAACCGCTTTGTGGTTCAAGCCGTTGCCGGTATCCCGCTGACGGTATACGGCAAGGGCGGGCAGACCCGCGGCTACCTGAACATCAGGGACACCCTGAACTGCGTCCGGCTGGCGCTTGAAAATCCGGCCTCTGAAGGCGAGCTGCGGATTTTCAATCAGTTTACGGAAACGTTCTCCGTGAACGAACTGGCGGAGAAAGTTCAAGGCGCCGGCAGCTCTATGGGGCTGGATGTCAGGATTCAACACCTGGAAAACCCCCGGATGGAAGCCGAGGAGCATTACTACAATCCCAAACATACCGGCCTGCTCGACCTGGGGCTGGAGCCGACCTTTTTGACGGAAGACGTGCTGCGCGACATGTTGGAATTTGTTGCCGGGCACCGGGATAAAATAGTGGCGGATCGGATTTTCCGCAAAACAACCTGGAAATAGATTAAGCACATGTCAAATCTACGATTATTAGGATTGGCCTTCGGTATCATTGGCTTGATATCAACGTTTTTGTTTTTCCGGGGACCGAAATGGAACCGGTTCAACTTCATCCTCCTGTCCCTGTTCAACCTGGTCTTGATTGTAGTCACCGTAAATCCCGATTCGATCAATTTTCTGCGCGACCTTCTGGCGCTGCAGGAGAACCAGCGTGGCCGCCTGTTGGCCCTGCTGATCCTGTCGAATATTTTCTTGCTGTTTTTCACCTTCTATTCGCGATCGCGGATCGAGAATCTCAGGTTCCAATTCGATAAACTCATTCGTCGTATGGGAGTGGTGACCCTCGAAGAAGCGGTTGCGCTGAAAGACGAAATCCGTCCGATTATGGTGGTCATACCGGCCCTCAACGAAGCGGACAACCTGGAAGACCTGCTCAGGGAAATACCCCCTGATATTGACGGTCTCGCGGTGGGGGCGCTGGTGGTGGATGACGGCAGTGAGGATCGCACCAAGGAGGTCGCCGCCGGCCACGGCTCCATGGTGGTTTCGAATCCCATCAACCGGGGCGGAGGCGCAGCCCTGCGCTTAGGGTATGATATCTTGAAAAGGGCTTCCGGCGACATCTGCGTTACCATGGATGCCGACGGCCAGCATCAACCGTCCGAAATTCCCAAACTGGTTGCCCCCTTAATCAAGGGCGAGGCCGACTTCGTGATCGGCTCCCGCATTTTGGGCCAGCGGGAAAAAGACAGCCTCTTCAGGCTGGTCGGTGTATACACGTTCGGTTGGCTGATCAGTTTGCTGCTTGGACAAAAAATAACCGACCCCTCCAGTGGTTTCAGGGCGTTCAAGATGAACAGCACCAGCGCCCTTAACTTGCGCGAGGACCAGTACCACACCAGTGAACTGATTATAGAAGCCATTAAAAAGAACCTGAGAATCAGGGAAGTCCCGGTTGCCATTTTGAAACGTAAATACGGCAAGAGCAAAAAGGGCCGGGATTGGATATACGGCTTGCATTTCGCCAGAACCATAATCAAAACCTGGTGGAGATAGCCTGTGGAAGCCGGTCGGCCGCAAGTCAGCATTGTCATTCTCACCTATAACGGCCGTGGCTTCATGGACGGCTTGCTGACCTCCCTGCGCGGCCAGTCCTATCCGCGTGACCGAATGGAAATCATTGTGGTTGACAATGGCTCGGTGGATGGCACCGCCGACTATATCAAGGACCGCTTCCCCGATATCGACTGCCTGGCGCTTGGTCAAAACCTGGGCTACAGCGCCGGAAACAATAGGGGCTACGCTCGGGCCAGGCACGATCTGATAATATTTCTTAATCAGGACACAGTTTGTCACCGGAACTGGGTGGCGGGCTTGGTGGAACGGATGGAGTCCGATGTGGACCTCGCCGCCTGTGCGGCCAACATCATCCCGATAGAGCCTGCGGATGCAGCCACGATCAATCTTTCCGCAATGGCGGAATTTCTGACGTATTGCGATTTATCCCCTTTTGGATATGGCCGCTATCACCGCAGGAAAGTCGCTTATTTGGATACGCTGCTCGTTTCCGGGTGTGCGTTTATTATCCGGCGCAACATCATTGTCCGCCTGGGTTACTTGTTCGACGAGCACATCCGGATGTACGCCGAGGATACGGATTTATCGCTGCGCATCCTGAATATCAGCAAACGCGTTGGGGCTGTGCAAAATGCCGTTGTATACCACCTGCACGGACCGGAAGAGAACCTGGGATTGGCAGGTGTTCGCAAGGCGGCCCGGGCCATTATGAATCGCGCGTATGCTTTCTTGAAAAACATGAACAGGCTTGACTTTCTCCTGTTTTTCCCTCTGATGGCCATGGGAAGCGGCGGCAAAATCTTTCAACTCGATTTACCCCGATTCCAAAAAATCTTGATGTTTCTGCCTTTCAGTATATTCTCGACCAGCGTTATGCTTGTGTCTCTGCTGGCCAATATCAACCTACTGCTGACAAAGCCCCGACAGTCGTCAGGGGTAACCCTCAAGAAACTGCTCCGGCAGTCCGGGAAATAGCGCTCAGGATATGAAGGCCCACATGTCGAAAACATCCCCAATGCCTGCACACCAGAGTCACTGCCCGCTGTGTAACCGCGATGGTCGTTTGGCTTTTGATATGCCCGCTGCCATTTACGAGCGCCGTTTTTCCGTGCATGCCTGTGATGTTTGCCGAATCGGGTATACTTACCCCTTTCCGTCCGACAACCTGCTGTACGAGATCTATTTCGGAGAATATTGGGCCCGGGAATCGGCCCTGGAAAAAAGAGGACTCCTGGCGTGGGGCGTCCAGACCTTCAATGCGTATCGACTGGGCATCATGATCCGCCCGCTTGTAAAAAAATTAACCGCCGGGATGACTATCCTGGATGTAGGCTGCGGCTCCGGCCAGCTGGCCGTTTATCTGCAGAGCTGCGGTTTTAAGGTCGAAGTAAACGATATCGACGCTGAACTATTAGCGGAAATAGAAACGCGGCACGGCATTCGCGGGTATTGCGGCGACCTTGCCGAGATCGATTTCCAACACCAATATGACGCCATTATCTTCAACAATGTGTTGGAGCATCTGCGTGCGCCGCTACCGATAATCGAATCAGCTGCGGGGTTATTGAAAAACGATGGCCTTATTTTTATTGAAGTTCCCAACTGGGAGAGCACTCAGTTGCAGGTGTTCAAGGCCAGGTGGTATCACCTGGCCATACCGCAGCACCTTTACCATTTTTCCCCGACCGGCCTGGATGGCATTATGCAGCAATATGCGATGAAAAGGGTCTGGTTTTCGACGTTTTCACCACGCACATCGGCTGCCGGCTATGCCGCCAGTTTAAGGCCGGAACTGCAGCCGGTCCGGTTGCGGCAGACCTGGTCAAAACCAAAAATCCTGTTATACTTGACCCTGCAACTGTTGGCCCTGCCGCTGGTGGGCATTGAGTCCTTCCTTGGCAAGGGCGCGGTTGTGCGGGCTATGTATCGGAAAACAACCCCCGTATAGCCATGTCGAAAAGAAAGAAGACATATAACTTTTTGATCCGCCTGCTTGGTCCGGCAATCTTTCTGTTTATACTGTGCTACTATATCGATCTGGAAAAACTGGAACAGATATTAGACCTCATTAGATATGATTATTTCCTGATGGGTGCCCTGGTCGTGCCGATCATTATTGCCATCCGTAGTGTGCGCTGGCAGCGTATCCTTCAGGTTTTCAATATCAAGCAGTCCATCTGGAAGTGCTTTCAATATATCTTCGTAGAGATGGTTGCCATTTCAGTTATATCAGCCGCCGGGACCTTAATCAAAGTTTTCTACCTGCGCCGCAATGGACACCGTCTGCTTAAATCCACATTGGCCGTTGTCACGGACAAAGTGTTTGACTATATGCTTCCCCTGCTGTTCGGACTGGTAAGCAGTTTTATCTTCGCCGTGCAGGTGCACCCCAATATGGGATTGATTGCCCTGCTAGTTGTTACCGGCGCCATGTACAAACCCCTGCAGGTACTCAACGTACGTATCCTGCCCCGGATGATACCTGCTTCATTGAAATTGAAAATGCAGGCTAAAAACTGGCATTTTGAAAAGAGCCACCAGCAAATCGTGCGAGCCCTTGATTTTCCCGCCTATACGCTTTCCGTGGCAGGTTTTTTACTCTATTTTCTCTGTGTGCATATGCTGAACCTGGGCCTGGGTATTGATCTGAGTTACAGCCAGATCATCCTCGTCATGGTAATTACATCCCTGATCGCGGCGCTGCCCATTTCTTTTCTCGGAATCGGGACCCGCGACATTGCCCTGATAACAGTTTTCAGCTGGTTCGAGCGCTCCGCCGAACAGGCCGTCTCCCTCTCCCTGGCCCTTTTGCTGTTAAGGCTTGTGATCATGCTGATGGGATCGTTCTTTTGGTACCTGGATCCACCGCCTTTTGTGGCCGTCAAAGGAGGGGACGTGATGGACGTGAAAAAACGCCCGAAAACAGGATAAATATATGAACGTGGTGTCCCGATTCTATTAGGATCGATTAAGCGTATGCAAATTACCCCCAATCAAAACAGCTCATCCGGCAAATTTGATAGTTGGCCGCATCTCGGCCGGCATGGCTGGGGGCCCCACCTGCTATTGATCTTTATCCTTGCTGCGGCAACGGCCCTGATCTATTCCAATAGTCTGAAAAGTCCCTTTATCCTGGATGACATCGGCAATATCACCGAAAACAGACATATCCGTGTCACAGAACTATCTGTGGGCGCATTTATCAATCTGATCCAGGAATGCCCGGTCCGACCGGTTCCCATGGCCACTTTTGCACTGAATTACTATTTCGGAGGTTATGATACTTTCGGATATCATCTGGTGAACATCATTGTTCATGCCCTAAATGGGATTCTGCTGTACATTCTGGTATTCATTACCCTGAATATCAGCCGCAAGCAGTCATCCGGAGTGCTCAGGCCACCGGAAGTACCGGCTGCCTTCATCGCATTTGCGGCCGCCCTGCTTTGGACGGTCCATCCGGTCAACACCCAGTCGGTGACTTATATCGTCCAAAGGATGAACAGCATGACGGCCATGTGCTCTTTGATGGCTCTGCTGGGCTACATTGCCGCCCGCATAACGTTGCGTCCTAAAAAGGGCGCACTCTGGATGGCGGCTGCTATATCCGCCTGGCTTCTGGCTCTCGGCAGCAAGGAAACCGCTGCGGTCCTCCCTTTTGTAGTCCTACTCTATGAGTGGTATTTTTTCAGGGATTTGAGTCCCGATTGGCTGAAAGACAAGTGGAAGTATTTTGCCCTGGTGGCGCTGATTTTTGTGGTTCTAGCGTTTGTCTTCCTGGGGCCCGCCCCACTGGAAAAGCTAAGCGCCTTGCGCGATTTCTCAGAAGCCCGGTTCACCCTGGGGGAGCGCGTTCTCACCCAATCAAGAGTTGTGGTCCACTACCTGAGCCTCTTTTTCTATCCCCATCCTTCGCGGCTTAATCTCGACTATGATTTCCCGATCTCGCATAGCCTTTTTGACCCCCTCACAACCTTGTTATCCGTGTTATTTCTGAGCGCCCTTTTAGGTGTTGGATTGGCTACAGCCCGCAACCACCGGCTGCTCTCTTTTTGTATTTTCTGGTACTTTTTGAATCTTGCCATCGAGTCTTCCGTTATTCCACTGGCTATCATATTCGAACATCGGACCTATCTGCCTTTCATGGGCCTGGCACTTACACTCATCCTGATTATTGAGAAAGCCTTACGGCCGAACCTGTTAAGAGCCGCTGTGCTTCTTGTGGCGGTTGGTATATGTGCAGTGTGGACCCATGAACGCAACCAGGTATGGCAAAACCGGCTTACCCTGTGGCAAGACGCGGTCGCTAAATCTCCCGGCAAGGCCCGGCCACACAATAATCTGGGACTGGCCCAGTTAGACCTTGGCCGTTTTGATGAAGCCATCGCGCAGTTTAAATCCGTCCTGGCCATTGAACCGGAACATATAGAGGCTTTGAACAGTCTGGGCTTGGCCTTGCAGCACAAGAACCTGACCATCAGGGCCATCCACTATTTCAAAACAGCTTTGGTCCATGCCCCCCTGGATGCCATGACATTGAACAACCTGGGCGCGGCCTACATGAAACTTAATGAGATTGACCCGGCTATAGAGCAATTTGAGCATGCGCTGCGTATCGACGCTGCTATGTCGCCTGCGCATACCAATCTGGGGATCGCTCTCATCCAGAAAGGAGACTTTATAGCGGGCGTAAAGCATCTGGAAAAGGGCGTTGTCCTGGATCCCGAAAACGAAAACGCCCGAACCAACTTGAATCATGCAAAGATTTTAAAGAAACAGATAGAAGACCAAATTGTGGAGCTTCAAGCCGCGGCCCGGCAAGAGCCCGTTAATATCCAGCACCATATCGATCTGTCCAGGCTGCACAAATCAATAGGCAACCATACCCTCGCTATCGACGCACTCAATCGAGCGCTCAACATTGAACCGGGTTCTGACATTTTGCTAAACGATCTCGGCAATCTCTACCTTTCGTTGAAGCACTATTCTGAGGCGCAGGAAGTGTTTATGACGCACTTGAAACAGGCACCGGATTTTTCCCTGCCATACTTCAATTTAGCGCGCTGGCATGCGAAACAGGGACTACAATCGGAAGCCCTCGTCTGGCTGGCGAAGGCCATTGGGCGGGGTTATACCAACTGGGAGCAAATTGAATCAGATCCTGATTTAGAGGCTATCCGGGAGTCTAAGGAATACTCGAAATTGATTGAGGCGCGGGGAAGAAAATAAGGCTAATAGGGCACGCATTAGAATGAAACTTGCGACTATCTGCCGGATAGCAATTATCAAGGCTATAATAGCAATAAAGATCGTCATGAACACGGCATTTGAGTTGGCACTTTGACTTGATGGAGTCTATTCTGCCAAAGCAGTACGGCGCCAGAAGCAAGAAGAGTCCCTCTGTAAAAAGGTGGTACTTCTTTTGTTGGGGATTCTTCGTCCCTGCTCTTTTCAGAATGACGAGCTATACGTGCGACTATTATCGGACAGCAAGAGCGAGGCTTTGGGGGATAAATACAATGTGATCAATTTGGGTTTGTTTAATTAACACTTAAGCTTTAAAACAAAAAACCCGGGGCAATGGCCCCGGGTTTTTAATTTCAACAGAACTACTAAGTCAGAGACTTAGAAGTTGATCTGCCATTTGGCACCGAAGTAAGTAGTTTCGGTCTGTTCGGTGGTGCCAATAACGCCGCCTGCATTCTTGATGTCATCGCCACTGATGATACCAAACTCGGGAACGACAAAGACGCCCGGAGCCATATTGATGACGCAGTTGATGTAGTAAGAGAAGGCAGTGTCTTCTTGCTTTGCACCAATGTACTGAACTTCAGAGCTGACATAACCGTAGCCACCTTCGATGGTGAACATGTCGCTGGCTTTGAAACCAACTACTGCGGCGTAACCCATACTGTCGTTGTCAACGATCTTGCCAGAGGCGTCAACAATAGCGTTACTGGCAGTAGCCATGGCGATACCCATGTTACCGAGGTTGGTACCACCCATGAAGTTGGCCGCTACGTAAGCGGGACCGAAGTTCACTTTACCGCCGAGACCATATACCAGAGAGTCAACAGATTCCTGAGAAGTAGCGGTAGGTATACCCGTGGTGAAGTCATAGGAGGCCCATCCGAGGTAAGGTTTTACACTGAACATATCGGTGGCAAACTTGTAGGACAGAACGATCTGCGGCAGAGTAGTATCAACGCCAACAGCAGTAGAAACGGTGGTACCACCAGCGGTGTTAGCCAGAGTGAGCTGGGTCACCGGGGTAACGAAGGCAACATCGAAACCGCCGAAGGTCAGGCGGATCTGGCCGCGACGTCCGTGATACGCCATACCTTGGAACAGCAGGTCGTTGTCAGCGGCTACTACCTGATTGGAGTAGAACTCAGCAATCGGGGTGTAGGTCTGGCCAATGAGCAGCGTACCAGCACCGAAATTCCAGGTACCGTAAAGTTTACGAAGGTTAGGACCGGAACCGTATTCGAAACCACCGCCTACATCACCGGCGGAAACGGTTGCGCCAATACGGGCATTGCCCTGCAGGGCCCATTGGGTGTCAGTGTCGGATTCAACCCTAGCGACCTTGGTGTCAACGTCATTGGAGAAGGTAGCAAAACGAGCGCTGCCGTAGAAGTTCCAGTCAGCGGCCATCGTGGGCGCGGTAAACGCGAAAACCATGGCTACTGCCAGGGCGCATACAAATAATTTCTTCATCTTTTAATTCCTCCTTAATGGATTAATTGTCGTCATGACGATAGAACAATATATAACCTGATAATACGTGTACCGGCCGGTTGCTGCCGACCCCGAATCACCTCCTTTTCAGGCAGATGGGCTTCGTTCCTAAGAAGCCCATGCAGCCAAAGTCATACAATTATACATAATAACGACACTCTTTTACCAACCCGACTATTAAAAGTCAAGGTTTTTCTATGATTTGTCCATTCTGTGACTCCCTGATAATTCTGGATATTTTAAAGTGTCATCCGCGCTTGCCTGTCTGGGCATGACATCATGATCTGATAGATAAAACAAGCACTAAAAATCTCGAATCGAACCTTGTCCGATCCAACTATCTAAAATGCATCGCGATAGCTTCAAAAAATGTTGCTGCGGCTTCAAAGCCAACAGATCCCAAGACACGAACATCCATTTTTCTCAGTACTGATGGGGGTTCGCGAAGAAATGAAAAGATCGGATCTGTCAGATTGAACTGCTTGCTGGTTGCATCGCTCCAAAATTTCAATCCAGAGGTGATATTCCGAACGTTAAAGCAGCGCGTCTTCGGATTATGCCTCCAGAAATCCCTTTAAAACCCGTATCCAGATTTACCTGAACGTTAAGATTGCCCTTTAAAAAATACGGCATTCATGCTATGGTTACGCGATAATTCAGACGCTGAATATCAATTATTTAATAAATCTATTTAAATTCGGGAACGACAAATCCAGATGCGCCTAAAGTTCAACCTACGGATACACTGCTTCTTCTTTACTTTCTTCTTTATATTCCTATCCTCGCCCGTCATGGCAACCGACCTGAAACAGGTCTTGATTCTCCCTTTTACCATAAATGCCGAAAAGGACCTCGCTTACCTGAACCGGGGCATGGTGTCCATGCTCTCTTCGCGGTTGTACCAGCAGGACCGGGTCGCGACCCTCACCGGCACAAAAAGTGCTCCCAACCAGGCGGCCGCCCTGAAGATGGCCGCCGACAGCAATGCCGACTATGTCGTCTTCGGCAGCATCACGGTGTTCGGCAAGAGTGTCAGCACCGACCTGAAGCTGCTTGACGTCGAGAACGAAACCACCGCCATTGCTTTCAGTCGGGCCGGAACCAAGAAGGGCGCCGTCATTTCCCATATCGATCAGTTCGCCGCCCAGGCCAAGCCTGTGCTATTGGGCAGCGGGGCGCCTCCGTCGGCCGCGGCGCCAGCGCCTCCAACGCCGGTACCCGTTGTGGTTCCGGTCACACCCCAGCCGGCGGCACCGACTCCCGCAGTACCCGCCGCAGCACCGGCGGCAGCGGCGCCTGCACGTCCTCCGGAGTGGAAGAGTGAGCGGTTTAGAAAGGGGATCATATCGATAGCCGCCGGCGATATCGACCAGGACGGGAAAATCGAAGTGGTGATGGCCACTAGACGCGATGTCCTGGTTCGCCGCTATGTAAAAGACCGTCTCGTTACGGTAGCCGAATCGAAGGGCTCCCGGCACTTGACCCTGATGGGTGTCGATGTGCTTGATCTCAATAAAAACGGCCGTCCTGAAATTTTCGTCACCTGCCGGTTGGCCGACGGCGAACTTCGTTCCTACGTCCTGGAGTGGATCAACGGAACCCTGGTGAAAATCGCCGACAACCAGAATTGGTATATTCGGGCCCTCCGCATCCCGGGTCAGGGCAAGCTCCTGCTGGGCCAGAAACGGGGCACCATCATGCGCGGCGGTAATTTTGCCTCCCTGAACGAGCCCACGGAACTGTTTTTAGCAGGTATTTATACCTTGCGCTGGCAGGGCGACAAACTGGTCCCGGCCCAGCGGCAGGAACTGCCCAGAGATGTAAAAGTGTATGGCTTTACCTGGGGGGATATTCGCGGCAAAGGTCAGGACCAGGTGGTGATGCTCACGGACAGTTACCGCCTGCGGGTACTGGACCGCGGCGGCCGTAAGGAGTGGACCAGTTCAGCAAAATATGGCGGCAATGCCCTGTTTATCGAATATAAAACCGGCGCGGACATTTCGGAAGTGGGCCGCTACTACCTGCCGCAGCGGGTCCATCTCGAAGACCTGGAGGGTGACGGCAAACTTGAAACCATCGTCGTTAAAAACAGAGATTCGGCCCGCAATCTGGTCGGGCGGGTTAAATCATATAAGCAAGGAACGGTGGCCTGTCTTGACTGGGATGTGGTCGCTTTGAAGGAAAAGTGGACAGCTGAAACCGCAGCCGGTTATGTGAGCGACGTGGCCGTGGCGGACATGGACGGCGACGGCGCCCGGGATCTGGTCTTTGCGGTGGTTGGATCCGGCGATCTGCTGGAATTCGAAAAAACGTCGTCTTACTTGACGATAAAGTGGAATGAATCAAAGACGGTTGGCAAGGCCCCATAGGCACGCCGGTGGGGCGCGTGATGAAAGGTGTTGAATTTGTGCATCCGGCTGGGCTATAGTCAGCCAGAGCACACCTTAGCTATAAGATCACTCGGGCACCAACCAAAAAACATACGATTTAATCCAGGGCAGTCTCCAGCCTGGCATCCGGAAACGGTCATTTGAACTGCACCAAGGAGTTTACACTGATCCTGCCGCCCGCAGGACTTGATTGCGGCAGGGTGCATTCAAGTAGCATTGGGGAAAATCTTCAAACCGCACAAGCGGATAGACCACCGGGGGGAGGTGATACAAAAGAAGATTTGTTGGGGGAAAAAGCACAACCCTTTTGTAGTTAGTAATTATTCAAGGAGGAAAACAGAGGAAGAAATGCTTGTTAGCAACCATGGTCATCGGCCTTGCCTTGCTCTGCGCGGCTCCGGTCATGGCGTTGGATGTCGACTTCTCGGGTGAGTTCCGCCTGAGGGGCGTAAACCACGACAACATCGCCCTGTCCGATCCCAAGTCTGCGTCCCAGGCCTGGTATGATACCCGGGCCCGGATTAAGACCATGTTCAAGGTCAATGACAACATCTCATTTATTACTCGTTTTGATGCGCTGGACAACCGCAAGTTCGGTTCTCAAAACACCAGTACGACCTTGCCTAATTATCAAGACTATGATGAATTTGAGTTCGATATCGCCTATGCCATTGTCAAGACGCCCTATGGCGCTTTCCTTGGCGGCCGGATGATCGGTTCCCAATGGGGCCCGTCCCCGCAGGGCGACAGCAACCTGAAAGGTAAGGATCGTATCCTCTGGTATGTGCCCATCGACAAGCTGTCTTTCGGGGCTTACGCGGAAAAGCAGTTCGAACAGGACTCAAACGGATATAACACAACTGCTGACGGGGACAACGACAAGTACACCGCGTTCATCCAGCATAAGGGTGAAAACCTGCAGCTTGGTCTGCTGGCCTCGTTGTATGACTATCGATCGTTTCCGACGATGCGGGATTTGTATCGTTTCAAAAAGACCTACAATGATTATATCACAGCGCAGTCGGCCGCCCAGACTACTGGTTTGACATTGGCAGGCGCCAGAGCTCAAACCTACGCGGCCTTGGTCGGTTCGGGCTTTACGACGGCTGCGGCCGCTTCGGTCACCGAGAACGCCCTGCAGGGTGGTGTCGGCGGCTTGGACGGTGGTGGTTCCATGGATACCACGGCCGCCCTCCTGGCCCCTTCGGTTCACTCGTACTACACAGCTGATGTCTCGGCCCAAGGCACGCTGGCCACCTCAGCATCCGCTGCTAATGCCGGTTTCCCCAACGTCGAAGCCAAGGCCTACATTCTCGATCCTTACGTGTCGGGAAATTTCGGGCCTTTCAGCTACTTCGCTGAAGCGATCTACGCCTTTGGCGATGCGGATTATGTGGATCCGAATGCCACGAATATTCTGGTCAACAATCAGAATATCGATGTGGATGCCCTCATGTATCATCTGGAAGGGAAATACAAATTCGGACCGGCAGCTGTCCGCGCCGGGTACTGGTACATGTCGGGTGACGACAACACCGATGACAACAAGATGCAGGCCATCGGTTACATCGAGAACAACCGTGATATGGACATCCTGATGATCCTGACCGGTAACCCTGAAGAACTGGGCACCTTCAACACCCTGGGCGGCCTGGGTAACTTTTCGGCCGACACCACCAACCTGGTCAACGGCCAGGGTACCCTGGCGACGGCCGGTGCTAAGATTATCTATGCCGGGATAGGCTGGCAGGCGATGGACAACCTCCATCTTGACTTTGCCTTTGGCAATGCCAAGGCCGACAAACCGCCGGGAATCAATTATTACAACTGGAACACCGGTACCAACTTTACCACCGAGTGAAGCGAAGAAGTTGGCAACGAATACGACTTCACTCTTAAATGGACGCCCATGGAGAATTTGGAGTACAAGATCAGGGGCGGGTACCTGGATGCCGGCGACTTCTGGAAACAGGGGAGCGCAACAGCCAAGATCGACAACATGTACACCCTGTTTCACGCGCTGACCATCACGTTCTAAACGTTACCCAGAAGCGCAAAGCAGTAAACGAAAGCCCCGAACCTTAATGGTTCGGGGCTTTTTGTTTGCAGGGAGCATGGAGCATAGCGTTAAACCTCAACCGAATATGCTCTAACATATGCTTGCAATCAAACTATGGGCTTCCGCCCCTACCCTATGCGCACTGCTCTCTGCACTATGCATTTGGTTTTGGGTCGGATCACACGATTCGTTTGAACAATTTTTCCAGTTCTTTCACCGACCATTTGATCCAGGTGGGGCGGCCGTGGGGGCAGTGGGAAGGGTTTTCACAGCCGTCAAGCTGCCGCAAGAGGGTCTTAGATTGTTCCAGGGTCAACGCCTGGTTTGCACGGATGACACTGTGGCAGGCCATGAGCTCGATGCTGGGGTCGAGTATCCGGCCGGGATCATCGGGAATCCCGACGGCGACATATTTTTCGACTATTTCGCGGACCAAAGGAGCGGCCTCGGCCCGGGCCAGCAAAGCCGGTACGGAACTGATGACATACGCATTGGTCCCAAATGGTTCGATTTCAAACCCGATCTGCGCAAGCGCGGACAGCAATTTTTCCAGAGCGGCCGCCTCCCGGTACCCCAGTTCAAGAGTTTCCGGCATCAAAAGCCTCTGGGCCGGCGCCTGTGTCTCGGCGACCGCCCTTTTCAACGCTTCGAAGGCTACCCGTTCATGGGCGGCATGCTGGTCAATCAATACAAGGCCCCGTGCAGATTCACACACGATGTAAGTATCATAGAACTGCCCAATAATTTTGAGCTCTGAAAAGGGGTGTGACGCCCACAGTTGCTCCGGTTCCTGGAACGCCCAGTTATCTCTGGATGGATCTGCGCGCTCAACATTCGGCGAAGGCAGACTCTCCGTCTCAGTATCATTTGTCTTAGCTTGCAGTTCTGGAACAAGTGAGGTAGGAGAGGCCGACTTATCACCCGAGGCCACATTGTCTACGGCTATGCGGGGCTCAAACGTCGGCGTATTTCCGGAGTGACTTTTTTCGCTAACACCAAGAGGCGGTGCGGAGGCCGGGACGTATTCCCACCCAGAGCGGTCCGCCGCCTGCAAAGCAGTCGCTACTGCTTTCTCGATAGCGGCATGCACTCCGCTTTGATTTGAGAATCGGACCTCATGCTTGGTGGGATGGACGTTGACGTCCACCTGGTCCGGCGGTACTTTGACGAACAATGCCGCAACGGGAAAACGGCCCTTCATGAGTCGACCTGCAAAACAGGCCATCACCGCATGCCGGATCACCCGATCCTTCACAAAACGGTTATTTACATAAATATAGATGCCTTGGGACGTGCTCCGGGTGTTGTGCCCGGATAAAATCCAGCCGGTGACCATAACCCCGGGACCGGAACCGTCTACCGATAGCAAGTCCTCACTGAGTCCCGTCCCAAGGACATCGGCCACTCGCAGGGCAGGATCGGAAGAGGCCGACCACTCCTTGACCGCCTTGCCATTATGCCGCAACTGGAAACGTACGTCGGGCCGCCCCATAGCTATGCGGGCCAATGTGTCGGCCACGTGCCCCATTTCAGTGGGCACGGTTTTTAAAAATTTACGCCGGGCCGGTGTATTGAAAAATATCTGCCTGACCGTAATCATGGTCCCCAACGGCGCCCCCACCTCTTCGACCGCGCGTATCTTCCCGCCATCCACGAATATCCGGGTGCCGATATCCGCAGCAGCCTGCCGGGTAATCAGCTCGAATTTTGATACCGCCGCGATGCTAGGCAGCGCTTCACCCCGGAATCCCAGGGTGTTGATCGCAAAGAGATCCTGGTCCGTGAAGATTTTGCTGGTCGCATACCGCTCCAGCGACAGCAATGCGTCATCACGGTTCATGCCCTCGCCGTTATCGGCTACGCGTATCAAAGACCGCCCGCCGCCCTTCACTTCGACGGTAATCCGGTCGCTGTTCGCATCCAGGGCATTTTCCACCAGCTCCTTGACCACCGATGCCGGTCGTTCCACCACTTCGCCGGCGGCGATCTTGTTGGACAGGTTTTCGGGTAGGATTCTTATCTTAGACATGGCGTATTAATTCCGATTAATGTGCATCACAAGGATAAGAAGCGGATGGGCAATAACCAAAAACACAAAGACCGTATTCTCGCGCAGAGACGCAGAGGCGCAGAGAAAATCAAAAACAGAAGTTGGGGCGCTTTCGCGCGAAAATCAAAGACCAGTAATCCTATTTGGTTTGGGGTGTCTCCCGCGAAGCGGGACCTAATTATGGTTTTCTCTGCGCCTCTGCGTCTCTGCGCGAGATAAAGATTTTGACCTTGTTTTAAAACGAAGCCAACAGGCATAAAGCTTACTGCAATAATATGGCTATTGGTCTTCGTAGTTTTCAGCCCGTGATAGATAAACCTCATCTTTGGGCGACAGGTTGAAACGCACGCCGGCCTTTTCGATCAAGCTCTGCAAAGAGGCCTCCGGGTTCTCTTTGCGCTGTTCGGAAATCCACTTGACAGCATTCCGCAAATGATCACCCTGCGGTTGAATGCCCATATTTAGCTCCTTTTCCTTTGAAAAGTATCGTTCGATTTTCTCGCAATGGCAATTATGACACCCTTTTTAAAGGTAAAACCTTAAAACCTGTATCTCGCGCAGAGACGCTGAGCCGCTGAGAAAACCTAAGATTTATTCCGGCTTCGCCGGTTGGACCGTAAACCGGGGCCAAAGGAGTTTTGATTTTTCTCGCGCGGTAGCGCGATCCCATTTTACTGTTGTTTTTCTCTGCGCCTCAGCGTCTCTGCGCGAGGGAATAGGTTTTGACTTTGATTTTAGAGGACCGGTTTTTGTTTATGAAACTCGGTGGTCTGTTCGAAATTATACGCCACCTTCAACAGTGTTTCCTCCGCGAAGTGGGGCCCGAGAATCTGGAGGCCGATCGGCAGCCCTGCTTGCGAAAACCCGCAGGGCACCGACATACCCGGAATCCCGGCCAGGTTGGCGGAGAGGGTGAAAATGTCGGAAAGATACATCTTCAGTGGATCGTCTGTGTTTTCCCCGATCTTAAACGCCGGTTCCGGTGCCACCGGTGACAGAATCACATCGCAGGTTTCAAACGCGTTCTGGAAATCCCGCGCAATCAGGGTCCGCACCTGAGACGCTTTGCCGTAATAGGCATCGTAGTAACCGGCGGACAGGCAGTATGTACCGATAATGACCCGCCTTTGCACCTCGGCCCCGAAACCGGCGGACCGGGTCGCTCGATACATGGGGATCAGACTGTCGGCGCCCGTATCCCGGAACCCGTATTTGACCCCGTCGTAGCGGGCAAGATTGGAGCTGGCCTCGCAGGGGGCAATCACATAATAGACAGCCACGCAGTGCTCCGTGTTGGGCAGGGACACCTCGACACATTCCACGCCGAGATCCTCAAGTGTGGCAATGGCCGCTTTGATCGCCGCCGCCACTTCCGGGTCCAACCCTTCCTTATCTGTATATTCTCTGGGAATCCCGGCCCGGATCCCTTTTAAGCCCGCTTTGAGGGCGGCGGTGTAATCCGGCACATCCCGTGGCACGGAAGTGGAATCCCTGGGATCATACCCGCTGACCGCATTCAGCAGTAGGGCGCAATCACGGGTATCTTTGGATAGCGGACCGATCTGGTCCAGCGAAGAGGCAAATGCCACCAGGCCGAAGCGCGACACCCTTCCGTAGGTAGGCTTCATCCCGACCACCCCGCAGTGCGAAGCGGGCTGCCGGATGGAACCGCCCGTATCCGAACCGAGGGCCCCCAGACACATGTCGGCGGCCACGGCGGCCGCGGACCCTCCGCTGGAACCGCCTGGAATCCTTTCCAGGTCCCAGGGATTATATGTAGCTTGCAGGGCGGAATGTCCCGTCGATGACCCCATGGCAAACTCGTCCATGTTCAGCTTGCCAACGGTCACCGCTCCGGCACTGTTTAATTTATCGACAACAGTGGCATTGTAGGGCGGCACAAAATTCTCCAATATTCTGGATGCACAGGTTGTCGGGATACCCCGGGTGCACATCAGATCCTTGATGCCCAGGGGAATGCCTGTCAACGGGGTAATCTCACCTGCGGTGATTGCCTGATCGGCATTGGCAGCTGCCTTCAGGGCCTGTTCACCGGCAACGGTGATATAGGCGCCTACTTTGTCATCCACCGCCGCAATCTGGTCCAGAACCGCCTGGGTCAGTTCCACGCTGGATATCTCTTTATTCCTCAAAAGGTCATGGGCCGCATGGATGGTCAGTTCATTTAGTTCCATTGGTTTCCACCTTGGTTTACTCTTAAAACATAAAACTTAAGACGAGCAGCATTAGATCACTTTTGGTACCGTGAAGGCCCCATCTTCTTCATCCGGTGCATTTGCCAGCGCCCGATCCCGTTCCAGGTGCTCTTGCAGTTCATCTTCCCTGAACGCATTGGTCAGTGAAATGGCGTGGGACGTTCCCGGTACACCTTCCGTATCGACATTCTTCAGGGTATCCACATAGTTGAGGATCGTCGAAATCTGCTGCGCAAAAGGCTCGATGGCGGCGTCATCAATATCCAGCCTGGCCAGCGCAGCCACCTTCAGAACTTCATCTTTGGAAATTTTCATTATTGATTTCCTTTCAACTTGACAACAAAAGCAAAACCATTATCTCGCGCAAAGACGCAGGGGCGCAGAGAAAATCACCCCCCAATCTTGCGCGCCACCGCGCGTAATACAAAGATCAGGATTTTAATTCGGTTAAGGGTTTCCCGGCAAAGCCGGCTAATTACTGGTTTTCTCTGCGTCCCTGCGTTTCTGCGCGATGAACAGATTTTGACCTTCACCTTCTTACAGAGAAAACCCGTGTAATCCGTGTCAAAATTTGAGTTTGTCCTATTTGTTCACCAGAATCGGCTTCCGGCCTTCTGATTTCAGTTGCTTCATAACGGGCGCAGCCTCCTTCTTGTCCCCGAACGCCCCAATGCGAACTCGGTGCCAAACCCCTTTCCCAGGTACAATGGCTGTTATGGCGTAAGCATGGTAGCCGGAGGCTTTAAGCGCCTGTACTGTCCGCTGGGCCAAAACGTGGTCCTTGAGCGACGACACCTGGATGGTAAGCGGTTTGTCGCTGCCGCCCAACTCGCGCAGGGCCTTGTCGGTTTTTACCTGAGGATCTTTTTTAACCGTATTTACAGCTGCCTGTTTCTTCTCAACCTTAGGCTGTGGTGGCGGCTGTTTATTTACCTGAGCTTTGGGTACTGGTGGTGGCGTGGCCTCTACCGGTTTCTTGAGGGCTTCATAGAAACCTGGTTCTACCTTGTAACGGGCCATCTCCGCTTTTTTTTCCTTGGCTTTCAGGGCCTTGATTTCATTTTGAAGCTGTTGGATGTCGAATTTAACCGGAGCAGTGCCCCGCCCAACCAGAACACCCACCGTAAACATGCACCCGGAAATCAGGAAAATAGCCCATAGCCAGCCGTATGATTTTGTTTTTCGGTCTTTTTTCGCACTTTTCGGCATATTCTACAAAGCTTGAAAACCAATTCGCGCCAAAATGTTAATGGCCTATTAAAGTCAAACACATTGATCAAACAAAATCAGGCCCTTTATCTCGCGCAGAGTCGCAAAGACGCCAAGGAAACCATGTTTGGGTCCCGCTTCGCGGGATAATTAAAATAGGTCTATTATTTTTACATGCTGTCAGGTGCACTAACCCCCAGCAACCCCAGGCCGTTGCGGATAACCTTCTGTACGGCCCGAACCAGGTAGAGCCTTCCCGTGGTTAACTGCGAATCATCACCGAGCACCTTGTGCTTATTGTAATACGTATGGAAGGCCGAAGCCAGATCCATGAGGAAATAAGTCACCCGGTGGGGTTCCATGAGGTCGGCGCTGCGAACCAGCGCCTCAGGATAGCGGGCGAGGAGCTTCATCAGGTCAATCTCCTCCGGGGCCTCTATGCTGGAGAGCGCCTCCTTTTCAGGCTCGGCCAAGGGATCAAGCCCTTGCTCCCCGGCCTTGCGTAGAATACTGGCGATCCGGGCATGCACATACTGGACATAGTAGACCGGATTGTCGTTGGTCTTTTGCTTGGCCAGTTCCAGATCAAAATCCAAGGGGCTGTCGGCACTGCGAGTCAGAAAGATAAAGCGGGCAGCATCGGCCCCGACCTCATCCACGACGTCGCTCAAGGTAACGAACTCGCCCGCCCGGGTGGACATGGCCACCGGTTCACCTGCTCTCAGCAAATTGACCAGTTGGACCAGGATGACATCAAATTGCTCTTTTTGATACCCGTGGGCCTGAATGGCGCCGGACACACGGGGAATATACCCGTGGTGATCCGCACCCCAGACATCGATAACCCGCTCAAACCCGCGCTCATACTTTTCCTGGTGATAGGCAATGTCGGATGCAAAATAGGTGGTCTGCCCGTTGCTACGCACTACAACCCGGTCTTTTTCATCACCAAAATCGGTTGTATTGAACCACAGGGCCTCGTCCTTGGCGTAGATTCGGCCGCTGTCTTTGAAAGACGCGATCATCTCATCCACTTTGCCGCTGTCGTACAGGCTTTGCTCGCTGAACCACTGGTCGAAGTTAACACCAAACGTCTCAAGGTCGGCCCGGATGCCGTCCAGAATCTTGCCAGCAGCAAAGCGGGCACAGATCATGATCGCTTCGTCATCCTCAGGGTTGACAAAGTCGGAGCCGTTTTCATCGATGACCTGCTGGGCCAGATCGCGGATATAGACGCCTTGGTAACATTCGTCAGGGAATTCGATTTTTTCACCGGCCAACTCTTTCATCCGGTAATAGACACTACGCCCCAGGGTCTGGATCTGGCGACCGGAATCATTGATATAGTACTCTTTCTGGACATCCCAGCCGCAAATGGCGAGTATGTTGGCGATACTGTCGCCGACGGCCGCGCCGCGACCGTGCCCCACATGCAGCGGCCCGGTTGGATTGGAACTGACAAATTCCACCTGGATTTTACGACTCCGGCCGACATCCGATTCACCATAACGATCATCTTTATGATGTACCTCCTTGAGCACTGGTATCCAGGCCGATTTGTTCAGGAAAAAATTGATGAACCCAGGTCCGGCAATTTCACTCTTTGCCACTAGTTCGCCACGATCATCCAGATGGGCCAGCAGATACTCGGCTATTTTGCGCGGAGCCATCTTCTGCTGTCGGGCCATGGTCATCGCCAGGTTGGTTGAAAAGTCGCCATGATCCTTGACCTTGGGAACTTCCACAACGATTTCCGGAAATTCACTGGATGGAATCGCGCCGGCGGCATAGGCGGCTCGGGCAGCGTTCTGTATCAAAATCTTGAGTTTGGCTTTCATATATTAAGATAGTCCTCTGGTCCAATTCGCTTATAACTAAAAATTTTAATTAATAAAAACTTTTACCCCCCAAGTCAACAAGGATTCCGAACTGTTCGCACCCCAGGGCACCCGGGCCCAAACAGCAGCCGGTAATCCCTACCGGACGGACGCAGATATTCATTTGGGTGACTAGGCAGGCAAATAAAAACGGGCCCTTTGGAGCGTACCTCTTGAATTGGTTGGCTATCTATGGCAGAAGTGTTTCTCTAAGACAGCTTCCGGGTTATCGCCGCCGGAACCGCAGACACTTCAATAATACTCGAACAGTTTCGCTTGATAGGCATATGGAAACCGTAGAGCGACCCGCTGCATCGTTTCTTTCCAGATACAGAATCTGGCTGCTTGTTCTTTTTCTGGTCCTAACCACTTTTGGCGTATATGCCCGCGTCCTTACCCACGATTTCAATAACTTTGACGATCCTGTTTACGTCACTGAAAATTTCATGGTCATTAACGGCCTGACAATAGACAATATTGCCTACGCCTTCAACATCAACGTGGCCAAAAGAGCTTACTGGCACCCGCTAACCTGGCTGTCGCACATGCTTGACTGTGAGCTGTTCGGGGTAAACGCCGGATGGCACCACCTGACCAACCTGTTGTTACACATCGGCAACAGCCTGCTCCTTTTCCTGGTATTCCATGCCATGACCACCAACTTTCTGCCGAGTGCCATCATGGCCATCCTCTTTGCCCTGCACCCCCTCAGTGTCGATTCGGCCGCCTGGATCGCCGAAAGAAAGAACGTCCTGAGCACATTTTTCTGGCTGCTTACCATGTTAACCTATGTGTACTATTCCAGGCAGCCAGGCCCCATCCGGTACCTGGTGGTAATAACAGTATTCATCATGGGGCTGCTCGCCAAGCCAATGCTCGTAACCCTACCATGTGTCCTTCTTCTCATGGACTTCTGGCCCATGAACCGCATGCGTCTTCTGGATATGCCCACCGCGCAGGACCGTTTTTCCGGTGCTTCGCTTGTGCGACTTATCCTGGAGAAGGTGCCCCTGCTGGTCTTTTCCCTGCTGAGCATTGGTCTTTCATCCTATTCGCTTAGACTTCAGGGAATTCTTCTTTCTACAACCTACGTCCCCATGCCGCTGCGGATAGAAAATGCCATTGTATCCTACGTAAAATATCTGTCCAAAATTGTCTGGCCCCAGGACCTGGCTATCTACTACCCATTTCCAGCCCATATTCCTATGTGGCAAGTTGCCGGTGCCGCTCTTTTTCTGATCGGGATCTCATATCTGGTTGTTCGCAGGTTAAAAGCGGCGCCATGGTTGGCCATAGGCTGGTTCTGGTTTCTGGGGACCCTGTTTCCGGTCAGCGGATTGGTGCAGGGCGGATTGTGGCCCGAGATGGCCGACCGGTGGGCCTATGTACCCCAGATAGGCGTTTTTTTATTGGCCGCCTGGCCGGTCGCTGAACTATTAAAGGCCCCCGGACCGTTCGGCAGGCTGTCCGGTATTCTGGCGGGCGGCCTACTGGTAGCCTTGTCGGTGGCAACCTGGATACAGATAGGTTATTGGAAAGACAGCAAAACCCTGTTTACCCACGCTCTATCAGTCACCGGCTCCAACCATCTCGCCCATGGCAACTTGGGGCACGCCTTATATACAGAGGGCCGTTATGAAGAAGCGATCAAGCATTTACAAATTTCCGTCCAGCTTAACCCACGCAGAGAAGTCATGCAACTTTTGCTGGCTGAGTCTTACCAGGAAACCGGACAACTGCAGCCGGCCATTCCCCACTTTGTAAAAGCCATAGAATTGAAGCCCGAAGACCTTTCACCATACACGAAACTGGGCAACATCCTGAAAGAACTTGCCGATAACGAAGGGAAAAGTATGGGCCCCGCCAAGATTTCAAAGTCAACCGCTTTCAATCCGCAGATTCATCAGTCAGTGGAAAAAGCGCTCACCAAAGTCCTGGCCGAAGACCCGCAAAATACCGAACTGCTATTCAATATAGGCAGCTTTTTCGGGGAACAACACAAATACTCCCGGGCAAGAGGATACCTGGAAAAGGCCGCCACCCTGGCCCCTGAAAATGCCCTGGTTAATAACAACCTCGGTATCATCGCCTTCAAACAGGGCCGCAACAAGGCTGCCGAAAAATACCTAGAGAAAGCCCTGACCGCCAACCCGGCACTGACCGACCCTTATAAAAACCTGGGCTTGATATATTCAACGTCCGGTCGGCCTCGCCGGGGGATTGATATGTTCACCAAAGCCCTTGAATTGATCCCTGCAGATAAAGAAATCCGATTGAACCTGGCCAACACCCTAGCCCAGGTCGAACGTTTGCCAGATGCATTGGACCAGTATGCCAAGATCCTGGAAGAAGATCCCGAACATGAAAAGGGACGTAAAGGTTATGAAGAAACCAATCGTTTTTTAACCGCCCTGGATTCAGAGATCGAGCGGACAAGCTCGTTGCTGAAATTCGATCCGGACAGTCCCTCTTTACTTGAAACCCTGGGTGATCTTTACATGAATCGGGGAAGTCCCCAGCAGGCCTTGGCGTACTATATAGAAATCGATCCCCGCTACCGGAAGCAACCTAGCCTCATCAATAAGGCAGCGGTTGCCTATGCTCGCAGCGAAAATTACGCCAAAGCGCTGTCCTATTTTCGACAATTCGTCATGCTTTGGCCTGAGATTCCGGATGGCTACTATAATGTGGCCTGCATGTACGCCCAATTACGAGAAACCGATCAGGCTGTTCAATGGCTAGGGCAGGCCCTGGACAGGGGATACGACCGCTGGGACAAACTGGAAATCGATGAAGATCTGGAGAACATCCACGGTACGCCAGCCTATCAAGAACTATTAAAGAGGCGTTAATGGGATTCTTTAGCAAAGTAGTCAGCCTGGCGGTTCATAATAAGGCTATTTATGAAACTGTACTGAAGCTCTTCGGCAAAATGGAATTCAAGTGCGATATCTGCCTCAAAGTGAGGGGATTAAAGATGTATTCCAATACGCCGGATCGGCTGCTGGCTACCCTATTTTGGAAGACCGCCATTTTGGAGAGTTACGAAACACAATTGCTGCAGAAATTGGTAAACCCTGGTATGCGGGTTGCCGATATCGGCGCCAACATTGGTTACCACACGCTAATGCTGGCACGCCTGGTCGGCCCGACCGGGGAGGTGATTGCCTTCGAGCCGGATGCCAACAACTACCGCCTGCTTATAAAAAATGCGGACCGCAACCACCTCGCATCAATCACGGCCGTCAATAATGCGGTTACCGATTACAATGGCCGGGCCCGTCTTTTCATCAACAAGGGCCACCGCGGCGATCATCGGATTTACGCCGGTAATGAAACCCGGCTTGCGGTCGATGTTGAGGCGACCACCTTGGACACCTATCTCGCGGGCAGGCCCATCGATGTTGTCAAGATGGATATCCAGGGCGCTGAAATGCTGGCATTGAAGGGCATGGCCGAGACCATTGCCCTGAATAGTAGGCTGATCATCCTTGCAGAGTTTTCACCCCATCATCTTATTAAGTGTGGTACACTTCCATCCGCCTTTTTAGATGCTTTGGAAGCGGCTGGATTTTATTTACGAATGATAGATGAAAGCCGGCATGAAATCCGCGCCATCAACAAGGAGGCCCTATTGTCGCGCTGCAGTGGGTCACACTATGTGAATTTGTTATTATCGAAAAGGCCTAAGACGGTTATTTCCGGGATCTGATGACTTTTGCCGGCGCACCGCCCACCACGGCCCAATCCGCAACATCTGCTGTCACGACCGCTCCGGCCGCTACAACTGCCCCATTACCAATGGTGACTCCCGCTGAAATAACAGCCTGGGCACCTATCCAGACATCGCTGCCGATGGTAACCGGCCGCATGACATGATCCACCTCCATCATGGGCTTTTCCGTCTGCAGGTGGTCGTGGTCCGAAGTGACGATAACCGCATAGGGGCCAACCATCACATGGTCGCCCAGAGTCAGACCACCGCGACCATCCAGGATAGCCCCGGAATTAATTGCCAGACAGTCTCCAGCCCGGATACCGTAGGAGTGGCTGATGCGGACACCCGGATAAAAAAGCGCGGAAGCCCCAAGTTTCTTGAACATTCGCCGGTAGAACCACCCCCGTATTACCAGGGCAATAAAGCCGGGGAGAGACCGCAGCAACCCTCCCGCCACCTCCTCAATCCAGAGGTGCGGAAGGCGCACTCCATATCGTTTGGTGAATCTTCGTATCACATGCATGTCCGTCACTCCTGGAGGGTTAGCACTAACTTTGCAAACAACCCCAAGGCCGGCAATCTTTCAACCAGCACCTGTTCCATATTCAACGCCAGCCTCAGGGCAGGCCACGGCAGGAAGCTCGGGTAGGACACACCACCGAAAAGAATATAACTGAAAGCACCGTTTAACGATATCTCTTCAAGCCTCCAACGGGGAAAGCGCCTTGTAAAAATGTGGCGATCTCTTTGAAAGACGATCCACGGCAGAGCCGAGTTGGCCTGCGACAACGGTCCGCTGGCCGAAAAATGCCACCGGGATGCCTTGGGATCAAAAGGTTCCTGGTGTAGAAAACGAAAAACGATAGTGGACCAGGCAGTCACCCAGGGTTCCACCATTACGATGACCCCACCCGGTTTCACACACCGTTGGGCCTCGCTGAAAAAGTACTCCACCCGGGGCAGATGGTGCATGACATCCAGCATGACAATTGCACGCAAGGCCTGGTCTCGAAATGGCAGGCATTGGCCGTCAGCGGTAAGGTCAACCCCGGGGACCTGTAATATTTCCGACGTAATCAAGCCGGGAATGAACTCTTTCAGAAACCCTCCGCCTGAGCCGAGTTCGAGTACCGGGCCGGCCACCGTATCCGGTAACGCCCCGGCCATCTCAGTATACCACCGCCTGTAAATATCCGTCAGGCCCGCCTTTGCACGAATTATCCGGGCCCGGGCCATACTGGCTTCCGGTGAATCCAGATCGAGACCTCGCAACGCTGGGTGTCGGAACAGCTTCACGTCTCACCATAAACGATCTAACGGCTATATGAGTTTCATTTTACGGGCGGCAAACACTACCATTTTGAGCAGTATCCAACCATGCCGCCAGCGATCTATATTGGTATCACCATATGTTCTAAAGCGATAGCGTATAGGCATCTCGGCAATTTTCAGGTTCAGTTTGGCAGCGCCGAACAGCAGGTCGAAATCACCGAATGGATCGAAGTCGCCAAAATACTTACGATTGGCGGCAATGAACTGATAGTCCCGCCGGTAGAGAACTTTGGTCCCGCACAGGGTGTCTTTGATAGGTTGGCCGAGCAGCCAGGAAAAGGCGGCGCTAAAGAATTTGTTCCCCAGGATATTGAAAAAGCGCATGGCCTTGTCTTCCATGGGATACACCAGTCGAACGCCATTGACAAACTCACCTTTACCGGAGGCCAGGACTGCTGCAAAGCGGGGTAGATCTTCAGGAGGTACAGTCAGATCTGCATCCAAAATCATAAGGATATCACCGGTGGCTTCTTCAAACCCACACCGGACGGCGTCCCCTTTGCCCTTGCCGGATTGGCGGTACAAACGGCAATCCTGGTCGGGAAATTTTGGGATAGTTTTCTCGATAACGGTATAGGTATCATCCGTAGAATTACCTTCGACGAAGATGATCTCTGTCCGGGAACCCATCGATGGAACGCGCTTTAAAATATTCTCAATATTCCCGGCCTCGTTGCGGGCCGGGACAAGGACCGTAACCGAAGGGTCCCAGCTGTTAGCCGCGGCTGCGGGGTCCGGCGCCGGTCGGCCAACAATGAAGTAGGTTAGACCAAACCAGCGTAACAATGGCAGATGTACCAGAAAGCGGTTGCAGAAAGTGGATAGAAACCTGACCTTCAGCGGCAAGAGTATGCGGGCGTGGTTTTTAATAGCTTCGAAGCCGGCCAGGTCCAACAGGTTTTCCACATCGTGCGGTGAAAACCAATTTTGCTCAAGGGTATCCGCCCCCTTCCCCATCCTTTTCACAAACCCCAGGGGAATGCGCCAAAGACTGTTATAGAAATTTAAGGCAATTCTGGTCCCGGGATGACATAAAGGGCGCAGGTTCTCCAGAACCGCCTGCAAATCCCACAGGTCATTGACCAAGTCCGATAGAATAATAACATCGAAAGTCGTTTCAAATGGAAGTCGGCCGGCATCGCCGCACACGAAATGCATTTGCGGATATTTCGCTGCCGCCGATTTTGTCATTTCGCCGGAAAAATCTATCCCGACGCCCAGATTGGGCTGCAAAGTGGCCAGCAAGTCGCCATGGCCGCAGCCGAGTTCTAAAACACTTTTCCCGGGCGGTATCAAAAACCGATAAAACCGGGCCAGGAGCTGGTTATAATAAACGCCGGGACGCTTGGCATCCGCCTTGAGACCAGAAACACGGTCCCAGTGATTGATGCGCTTTTTCCGATACCGGTTTTCCGGGTGGGAATTGGCGTTTTCAGGTTCCATGCCCTTTGTCATTTTTCCCGCGCTGTTCATGTTGGCTTACATCCATATCACCAATACCACTACAATTCAAACCCTTGAAGCCGCAAGATAAACTGAACCACCGTCCTTTCCTTGTTATTGTATAACTGCCGGTACCGGTGCTTGACAATCCCGGCCGGTTCTTGTAATAGCAGTAGTCAATCGGCAGGTTGAAACTTGCCCGCAGAGATGATCGACACAATCCGTAGGTAGAAATTTGGCCACAAAGGCAATTGTATCACGAAGATACCGCCGGCGTGGCTTTTTGTTTTCCGGAGACATGATGATAAAAGTTATCTTCGCCACTGGTTTGCTGCTCACCCTGCTATCTGCATTCTCGCCTGCCGCGGCTCACTTCGGGATGATCATTCCTTCAGATTCAATGGTCATGCCGACTGACAACCGGAATATCCAGCTCCAACTATCCTTTTCACATCCGTTTGAAAACATCGGCATGGATCTCGTGCAGCCAAAAACCTTTACGGTTCTAGCCAATGGCAAACAACGCGACCTTTTGGCTGTCCTGAAAGCCGCATCCGTAATGGGGCACCGCGGCTGGCAGGCCGAATACAAAGTCACGCGGCCGGGAGTCTTCGTGTTTTACATGCAGCCCCAGCCTTACTGGGAACCGGCCGAAGATTGCTATATCGTGCACCACACCAAAACGGTCATAACGGCATTTGGCGATGACGAGGGCTGGGACCGGGAACTCGGGCTCAAGACGGAAATTGTACCACTAACCAAACCATTCGGGCTTTATGCCGGCAACGTATTTCAGGGTATCGTAAAGATGGACGGCACGCCGGTGCCCAATACAGCGGTCGAAGTGGAGTACTACAACCGTGACGGGAAGGCCACCGCGCCCACCGATTATATGGTTGCCCAAACCATCAAAGCGGATGGAAACGGGGTGTTTACCTATGCCGTGCCACAAGAAGGCTGGTGGGGCTTTGCAGCCCTGAACACTGCCGATTACAAATTGAAACATAACGGTAAAGAAAAAGAAGTGGAGCTGGGTGCGGTGATTTGGGTGAAGTTTCACGCATGGTCACAGGACTAATCAAAATTGCGCGGTACCTGATCGAAATCGCTGTCGGGATCGGGATCGAAATCGGCTCCTGCTTGGTCTAAAGGTTGTCATTTGGCGATACCGATTTGGAGCATAAATTTCACATGAAGGTTGCGCGGTAAATAAATGCATATCTCAGAAGGGGTACTCTCGGCGCCGGTATTAGCCTCCGGGGCGGCATTGGCCGCAGCCGGCACAGCCGTGGGATTGAAAAAACTCGATTATGACAAGATTGCCAATGTCGGTATGTTGTCGGCCGCCTTTTTCGTGGCGGCCCTGATCCATGTCCCGCTAGGGCCGGCCAGCGTGCATCTCATATTTAACGGTCTGGTCGGCACATTGCTTGGCTGGACCGCTTTCCCGGCCATCCTGGTGGCCCTTATCCTGCAGGCTATGCTCTTTCAGTTCGGCGGCATCACCACCCTCGGGGTGAACACCATCATCATGGCCCTGCCGGCCGTGCTGGGCTACTATCTCTTCGGCCGCCTGATTGCCATCTGGCCCGGAAAGTCAATGTTGGCCGGGTTCATCTGCGGCTTTGGAGCGGTCCTGCTGAGCGCACTGCTTCTGGGCTTGACACTGGTGCTTACGGGTGAAAGTTTCAGCATCATTGCCAAACTGGTGGTCCTGGCCAATGTACCGGTCATGATCATTGAAGGCATCGTCACGGCCTTTTGCATCGGCTTTCTTAAGAAAGTACGCCCGGAAATGCTCCCCTTCTCAACAACATTTTCACCGGATAACTCTACATGAAATGGATACCGCGTAAATCAGTCTTACCCTTTTTGCTGGCCGGCCTTTTGACGACCGGGCTGCTCGCGAAACCTGAAGCCGCCCTGGCTCACAAGGTTTCCCTGTTTGCCTGGGTGGAAAATGATACGGTGCATACCATCAGCAAATTCAGCGGCGGCAAGAAGGTTGTCAAAGGACGCCTGGTTGTGTTCGGTCCCACCGGCACCAAACTCCTGGAAGGCGTGACCGACGACCAGGGAGAATTTGCTTTCAAGGTACCACAAAAAACAGATCTGCGGCTGGAATTGATAGCCGGCACCGGACACAAAGGCCACTGGCAGGTGCCCCTTGAGGAGATCACCGGCGGGTTAGAGATAAACACCGCCGCCGCTGCCGGGCCAACTAGGCAAGTACCGGTGGCGACTGATCGTAGCGACAATATTACTGCGGACCGCCTGGAAGCCGCCATCGAGAAAGTACTGGACAGAAAACTGAAGCCGGTCATGAAAATGCTGGCCGAAGCAAAGCAGCCCGGACCGTCTTTAACGGAAATCCTGGGCGGTATCGGCTATATCATCGGCCTGGTAGGAATCGCGGCCTATTTTAAAAGCCGTCAAAAAAAATAACCCTTTTGTGGTTTAGGGTTCAACATTACCCGTTCTAGGTTAAGACCTCTAACCCTATGACCCTGAACCCTTGAACCCTGAACGGAAAGCAGCATGATCGAAGAACCGTTTGCCAAAGGCGACTCCTTCATCCACAACATCGATCCGCGATTACGGATTGCAGCTGCGGCGATGCTCTCGATTGCGGTGGCGCTTTCATCCGGATTCGCAACCCTCCTGTCAGCGCTGGCGATTGCCGCCCTCGCCCTGGTTGCCGCAAACCTGGATTGGCGACGGGTATGCGGCCGTCTTCTGGTTGTAGCCGGATTCCTGATTCTACTGTGGCTGATCCTGCCTATCACACACCGCGGCTATCCACTATATTCACTGGGGCCTGTCACCGTAACCCGCGAAGGCATTATGCTGGCCACGCAGATTACCCTCAAGTCGTTTTCGATTCTGGCCTTGCTGATCGCCCTGGTTGCCACCATGCCCGTGGCCGCCCTGGGAAACGCCCTGGGCAGCCTGGGTGTCCCCGGGAAACTGAACCAGCTGTTGCTGGTCTCTTACCGCTATATTTTCGTCATCGAACAGGAGTATCAGCGCCTGGTACGCGCGGCTAAAATCCGAGGCTTTCAGCCCGGGACAAATCTGCACACCTATCGCACCTACGCCTACCTGGCGGGCATGCTTTTTGTACGAGCCTCCATGCGCGCTCAGCGGGTCTACCAGGCCATGCTCTGCCGGGGGTTTCACGGCCGGTATATTCCCCTGCAGACGTTTAAAACCGGAAAACAAAACCCTGTTTTTGCAGTACTCACCCTGAGCGCCCTCGTAAGCATGCTTTACCTGGAATGGACTTAATATGCACACCCACGAACCCTTGATAAAATTGGACGGGATTTCTTTCAGCTACCCTGGCGGCTCACCGGTCCTGGAGGATCTCACTTTTACGCTGTCGGAACATGACCGCATCGGTATCGTTGCCCCGAACGGCAGCGGTAAAACGACCCTGCTCCATATTATCATGGGACTGCTGACCCCTTCGGCCGGATCGCTGGAGCTGTTCGGCCGGGTCATGCAAACCGAAAAGGATTTTCAGGATGTGCGCCGCAAGGCGGGTCTGTTATTCCAGGACGCGGATGACCAGTTGTTTTCTCCAACTGTCCTGGAGGACGTCGCCTTTGGGCCGTTGAACATGGGCAAAACCAAGGAAGAGGCCCTTGCCCTCTCCCGTAAGACACTGGCTTACCTTGGACTGGAGGATTTCGAAGATAAAATTACCTTCAAATTATCAGGCGGAGAAAAGCGCCTCGTGGCCCTGGCCACCGTTCTGGCCATGGAACCGCAGGTTCTCCTGCTCGACGAACCCACGGCCGGCCTCGATCAGGATACCAAAAAGCGTCTGATCAAAACGCTTTCCGAACTCGACCTGGCCTACATCCTGATCTCGCATGAATTTGATTTTTTAACGGCCACCACCGACCACATGTACCCCATGGAAAACGGTAAGATCCTGGTGGATGAGGAATTGCATGTGCACGTGCATGAGCATGCGCACAAGGTGGGGGCGCATCCGCACAGACACGTTTAGAAGCCATCTCAGCATTTCCTTTTGGTCCAACCTCGGCGTTGGGAGCAAGATTTCAATACTCGAAATACTGGAGTATTCCTCCGTTTACGCCCCACCATTGCAGTTTAAAACAGCGGGAAGTCCAGCTACGCAGGGAAACCTTACACCCGCCTTGACTTTGAACCAAAAGGAAATGCTGAGATAGCTTCTAAAAATAGTCTTAAAACATCAATCTCCGAAAAACTATCGCCACTTTAAGAAAACTGTTCCCGTCTAAGTTCTTCAAGTCGCATTATTGCAGCGTACCCACAGCTGCTTCCACCGCATCGGTAATCTGCCCGCTGCGCATCAGGCCGACCATGGTGTTAATATCGATGTTCATCACCCGATCCTTGTCCAGGTGGGGGATTGCTGCACGAATCGCCCGGTAGGCGGCCAGAGAGCCTTCGCCCGGTTTGAGATTGGTAAACAGGTCCAGGGCCTGGGCCGCGCACAGAAATTCAATGGCAATGACATGTTCGGTGTTCTTGACCACTTCGCGGCACTTACGGGCGGAAATGGTGCCCATGGATACGTGGTCTTCCTTATTGGCAGAGGTGGGGATGGAGTCCACGCAGGCGGGGTGGGACAGCACCTTGTTTTCCGACACCAGCGCAGCAGCGGCATACTGGGCGATCATAAAGCCCGAGTTGAGCCCCCCGTCACTCACCAAAAACGCCGGCAGACCGCTTAATTTGGGATTCACCAGCCTTTCAATTCGGCGCTCTGAAATGTTGGCCAGCTCGGCCACCGCCATACACATGAAATCCATGGCCAGGGCCACCGGCTGTCCATGAAAATTACCTCCGGTGAGAAAGGTTTCCGTGTCGTTGAAGATCAAGGGGTTGCCGGTGGAAGAATTCATCTCGGTCTCCACGACCCGGTGGGCGTATTGCACGGCGTCATGGCTGGCACCATGCACCTGGGGGGAACACCGCAGGGTGTAGGCATCCTGCACCCGGCCGCAATCTTTATGTGAAGAGACGATGTCGCTGTTGCTGGTGATTCTCAGCATATTGGCCGCCACCCGGGCCTGTCCGGGATGGGGTCGCAGTTCGTGAATGCGGGGATCGAATTCCGTGCGGCTGCCCATCAGGACTTCCAGACTCATGGAAGCCGCAATATCGATCAGTTTACCCAGCTGCACTGCATCGTAAACCGCCAGCCCCCCGATGCCGGTCATCACCTGGGTGCCGTTGATCAAGGCCAAGCCCTCACCCGAGTCCAGGTCGACCGGTGCGAGACCGCAGCGTTGCAAGGCCGCTGAGCCGGGCAGCCTTTCACCGTTCACGTCGGCTTCGCCCAACCCGACCAGGACCAGGGCCAGATGTGCCAGCGGGCAGAGGTCTCCACTGGCACCGACAGAGCCTTTTTCCGGCACCACCGGGGTGATGCCCGCGTTGAGCATGTCTACGAGAAGCTGCACCGTCTGGGGGCGGGCTCCAGAGTTTCCGCGCAGCAGATCTTTCACCCGCAGGGCCATAACGGCGCGAACCGATTCGGTATCCAGAGGATCACCGACACCGGAAGCATGACTCATGAGCAAATTTCGCTGCAGCCGGCGCGTATCTGACTTGGAAATGGAGACGTCGGCCAGATTGCCGAATCCAGTGGTCACGCCGTACACCTTTTCTTCACCGGCAACCCATTTGGCAATGAGTTTGCTGGATTTGACCAGCAAGGCGGTGGCAGCGTCGGAAATATTGACCGGGACGCTGTCCCTGGCAATGACCACAAGTTCTTCCAGGGTCATGCCGTCATATCCTAATAAAACGGTATCCATTCTATCTCTCCATTCTTCAAGCGGTTACCCGGTGCGTGGCGGAAGGCGGCGCAAAACGCCCCCCCAGGCGATAGCGTGAACCCGGAAAAATGAGGGTACTGCTGGTCGCCACAACATCCTGGGACCAGGTTTTCCGATACAGCACCAGGCAGGGCTCGGAAGACCGCATGGCCAGCCTTTTTCTCACCTTGGGGGTCGGCTGGGTCGCTTCGATGATATGCTCGACTGCCGTAATAGGAGCCACACTAAGCAGATACTCGCTGGGCGTTATTGACGTAAAATCCTGGCTGAGATACTCTGGAGCCACAATCGGGTTTACAAATCGTTCCGCATATTGGATGGGCACCCCGCTTTCGCGGTGAATCAAAACTGAATGGTAGAGCGGTGAACCCGGGGGCACGCCCAGAATAGCCGCCAGGCTCTCCGTGGCCGGAAGATCTTCGAGCGTAAGCACTTCGCTGCTATGCACGCCACCCCTGCTTTCGATCTCGCTTGCTATGCTTTTAATTTCCAAAAGAGCCGATTGCGGCTTTTGATGGGCTACAAAGGTGCCAACCCCTTGCAGCCGGACCAGCAGGCCCTCCAGGGTCAGCTCGCGCAAGGCGCGGTTGACTGTCATACGCGATACACCCAGGGTACGCACCAGCGCATTTTCAGAGGGAATTTTGGTATCGGGCTTCCATTTGTTGGCGCTGATCTGTCCCTGAATATACTTCTTTACCTGCCGGTAGAGGGGCAGGGGCGATGAGGAACTTACATTGGGTATCTTTTGCAGCTGCATGGTGTCTCCGCTCTGTTGGTTGAACCTGTGCGGCCTTAGGGCCGGACGAACAGTCGCTGATTGACAAATGCGGACGAGTTGTATATACATGTCAATACAATTAAGCTCAGGTATTGTCAACTGGGATTCCATTCAACCATTTTAGAAATTTTAAATCAACCTCCGGAAAAAACAGGAGCAAAGCAATGGCTACCAACACCGACATCGCCGCTGCCATGAAAGTGAAATTGGAAAATATTTTCGAAACCTTACCCCCGGAAACCGATTTTCAAACCGGTATCCGGCGCGCCCCGGCCAGGAATTTTACCCTATCCAAATCGGAAACGAAGCTGGCCCTTAAAAACGCGCTGCGGTATATCCCCGAAAAATGGCATGCCCGGCTAGCCCCGGAATTTCTGGATGAACTGCTGACCCGCGGCCGGATCTATGGCTACCGCTTCCGGCCGCCCGGAAAGCTACGCGGGCGCCCCATCGAACAGTATCAAGGCAATTGCATTGAGGGCCGAGCTTTTCAGGTCATGATCGACAACAATCTGGATTTCGATGTGGCCCTGTATCCTTACGAACTGGTGACCTACGGCGAAACCGGGCAGGTCTGCCAGAACTGGATGCAGTATTGCCTGATCAAACGCTACCTGGAAATCATCACCGCCGAGCAGACCCTGGTGGTTGCCTCCGGCCACCCGGTGGGCCTGTTTCATTCATCACCGCAGGCTCCCCGGGTCATCATCACCAATGCCCTCATGGTCGGCATGTTCGATGATCAGGCCAACTGGCACCGCGCCATGGCCCTGGGTGTCGCCAATTACGGGCAGATGACCGCCGGCGGCTGGATGTATATCGGTCCCCAGGGAATTGTGCATGGCACCTACTCCACCCTGTTGAATGCTGCCCGCGCCAAACTCGGCGTCCCGGCCCAAGCGGATATGGGCGGCATCCTCTTTGTCTCTTCGGGATTGGGCGGCATGAGCGGGGCCCAGGGTAAAGCCAGCGAGATAGCCAACGGGGTGGGCATCATTGCCGAAGTGGATCCGTCCCGAATACATACCCGACACGAGCAGGGCTGGGTCAGTCAGGTGACCGCCGACCCGGCCGAGGCCTTTGCGCAGGCACAGGGTTTTCGCGACCAGAAAAAGGGCGCCGCCATAGCCTTTCAAGGCAACATCGTCGACCTGCTTGAATACGCAGTCGCCAACGAAATCCATATCGACCTGCTTTCGGACCAAACCTCCTGCCATGTTGTCTACGACGGCGGTTACTGCCCCCAGGGATTGACCTTCGAGGAACGCACCGACCTGCTGCGCAGCGATCATGCCCGGTTTATGCGCCTGGTGGACCGCTCTTTAAAACGCCATTTTGAGCTCATACGCATCCTGACCGAAAAAGGCGTGTATTTCTTCGATTACGGGAACAGTTTTTTAAAAGCGGTGTTCGATGCCGGTGTAAAAGAGATCTGCAAAAATGGCCGGGACTCCCTGGAGGGCTTTATTTTCCCTTCATACGTGGAAGACATTATGGGCCCCGTGTTATTCGATTACGGCTACGGGCCTTTCCGCTGGGTTTGTCTCAGCGGCAAATCCGAGGACCTTGCCAAAACCGACCAGGCCGCCATGGCCTGCATAGATCCGGACCGCCGTTTCCAGGACCGTGACAACTATGTCTGGATTCGGGATGCCGGTAAAAATAAAATGGTGGTGGGCACCCAGGCCCGTATCCTTTACCAGGACGCCCTGGGGCGCATGGCGATTGCCCTGAAATTCAACCAGATGGTCAGGGACGGCGACGTTGGCCCGGTGATGCTGGGCCGTGATCACCACGACACCGGCGGCACCGATTCCCCTTTCAGGGAAACAGCCAATATCAAGGACGGCAGTAATATCATGGCAGACATGGCCGTGCACTGCTTTGCCGGAAACGCTGCCCGCGGCATGAGCCTGGTTGCCCTGCACAATGGAGGCGGCGTCGGCATCGGCAAGGCCATCAATGGCGGTTTCGGCATGGTGCTCGACGGCAGCCGAAGGGTAGACGAAATCCTGAAACGGGCCTTTCCCTGGGATGTCATGGGTGGGGTGGCCCGGCGCGCCTGGGCCCGGAACGAGAACTCCATCGAGACCGTGATCTCGTACAACCAGAGCCGCCCGGACACGGATCACCTTACCCTGCCATTCATCCCGGATGATAGTCTGCTTGAAGAGGTCATTGCAGAAAAATTCGAATCTTGACATCCGAAAATCGAAACAAATTCCAATGACCGATATTCTAAATCCGAAACCAAGCCGACCATATCTTTCGAATTTGCATTTCGGACCAAAGATCCTATTATGCTTTTGTCATTATTGCATTCGGATGTATGATTTGTTTCATGTTTCGATATTTGAATTTCGTACTTTCCAGTTTTCTCGAAGATTTGTAGAATGCTTCCAAGATTGAACCAGATATATACGGCCTAATTTAACATAAAGGAAAAACATGCCGGGGAATCTCATCGTTGAAAATGCAACCGAACTGGTCACCTGTAGCGGGTTTGCCGCCAAATACGGTTCTCAGATGGCGAATATCGGCATCATCCCGGACGGGGCCGTGGTAATTGAAAACGAACGTATAGGATATGTCGGGCCCACCAGTGGGCTGCCGGCCGATATCGATCGCACCGGTTTTGAGGTTATCGATGCGTCCGGCAAAGCCGTCCTGCCCGGCTTCGTGGATGCGCACACCCATTTTGTTTTCGGCGGCTACCGTCCGGAAGAGTTTGCCTGGCGCCTGCGCGGCGACACCTATATGGAGATCATGGCCCGTGGCGGGGGTATTCATAATACCGTCGCGGCCACCCGCAAGGCCGGCATTGAGGAATTGACAGTCGCCGGCCGCAAACGGCTGGATACCATGCTTAGCTTCGGGATTACCACGGTTGAGGGCAAGAGCGGCTATGGCCTCGACCTGGATACCGAAGTCAAGCAACTCGAAGTCATGATCGATCTGGATGACCGGCACCCGGTCGATATCGCGACAACTTTTCTCGGGGCCCACGCCGTGCCCCCGAACTATAAAGACCAGGCAAAGCGGTATATCGACTTTATCATCGCCGACGTCCTGCCGGAAGTGACCAGCCGGAACCTGGCTGAATTCTGCGATGTTTTCTGCGAACAGGGTGTTTTTTCCATTGACCAGTCCCGCAGGATTTTGAAGGCTGCGGCAAGGTCGGGATTGAAGCTCAAGCTGCATGCGGATGAGATCGTCCCCCTGGGCGGAGCCGAACTGGCCGCCGAACTGGGGGCTCTCTCGGCTGACCATCTCCTGCACGCCACGGATACCGGGATTGCCGCCATGGCCGGTGCCGGGGTGGTGGCGACCCTGCTGCCGGCAACAGCATTCTGCCTGAAGGAACCCTATGCCCGGGCTCGCGAAATGATCGCCCAAAACTGCGCGGTGGCCCTGGCTACCGACCTGAATCCGGGCAGCAGCTTTACATTATCAATCCCCATGCTGGCGGCCCTGGCAACCCTGCAGATGGGACTCAGCCCGGAAGAAACCATCACCGCACTTACCCTGAATGGGGCGGCCGCCCTGGATCGGGCCGACACCGTGGGTAGCCTGGACCCTGGGAAAAAGGGCGACCTCATCATCCTGGAATACCCTTCGTACCACTTCATCCCCTATCACACCGGGGTCAGTATAGTTGAAAAAACCATCAAGAACGGCACGCTGGTATTCGATAAAACCTGCAATGAGGTCCCCTATGGCGACGCATCCAAATGCTGAATTTCCGTTGGAGCTTTTACGCGGATCCATAGCGGACGCGCAAACCGTCCCTCTGGTTTTTGTCCACGGTGCCTGGCACGGCGCCTGGTGCTGGGAGCCGTTTCTCGATTTCTTCAAACAACAGGGCTACCGCGGATATGCACCCAGCCTACGCGGACACGGCGCCAGCCCGAACAGTAAAAGTCTGAAAATTACCCGGATAGACGATTACGTAGAGGATCTCCGCCAGACGGTTGCTCTCGTGCAATCCGAAACAGGACTGAACCCGGTTTTAATTGGCCACTCAATGGGCGGCCTGGTGGTTCAGAAATACTTGGAATCGGATCCGGATATTCCCCAAGCCTTTTTGCTGGCCCCTGTTCCGGTGCATGGCGCCTGGCAGGGCACTTTGCGGGTTTTCCGGCGCATGCCGCTGTCTCTGTTGTGGACCAATCTTTGCTGGAGCCCTTGGCCACTGGTCAGGACAACCCGACGCGTTAAACAACACTTCTTTGCGGACACAATCTCCACCGCTATACTGGAGACATATGCGGCCCGCATACAGGATGAATCCTATCTGGGGTTTCTGGACATGCTGCTGTTCAGGTTTGCGTCACCCCAAAAGGTCCAGACGCCCGTAATCGTCATGGGGGCTGAAGAGGACAGGATCTTTGCACCGGCGGAAATTGAAAAGACGGCCCGCGCCTATGGCCGCAAAGCCATCATGTTTGGCGGTATGGCCCACGACATGATGCTGGAAGATGGCTGGAAAAAGGTCGCGGAGCAAATCCTGGAAGAATTACAGTTGGCCGCGAGCCACTAAAACCGGTTCGTGTTTACCTATATCCTGCCTGCCTCAATTTTCCGCTCAAAAACCGCCAGGGTATGAACATCATTTTTCTATTGACAAACCGCATTGATGGGACCATTTTAGCGCAACTTTTCCAGCGGTAAAACCATTGGAAGCTGATTTGAACCTATGCGGCGATCTTCGGTCGATTGCCGGAAGGCCGCCAATTTTAAAATGAAACTTATAATTGCCAAAATGGGGTTTCACTATGACCAGTCATACCGAAACCTCTGCGCCTATCACGACCTGCTGAATCAAAATCACGCTCTCTGCCACGAGCACAGTCCGCCCGGTTTGATATAGTTGCGACCATCGAAATCTTTTTTAGATAAGGAATTCGCCTGGCCGTAAAAGCAACGACCCGTTTCTTAACATTTCTGCCCAGATTATGGGCCAGCACAGCTATCACCAGTAAACCGTTCTTCAGTTTTGCTCGCCGGCAGCCCGGCTCAGTCGCTGCTCTATGTGGGCGTTGTAAAGATATGTATACATAAAAAACCTCAAAGGAGACTTTTTACGATGAAAACCAAAGCAATCAAGGACATCATGGTGCCGGTTTCGGATTACGCCACCGTACGGGAAACAGCCGGCCTCAAAGAAGCGCTGGTAGCCCTGGAAAATGAAAAACGGAGCTACAAAGACGGCCCTTATCGGCACCGCTCCCTGGTGGTGATAGATACCAACCAGCATGTCGTCGGCCGGGTGAGCCAGATCGATATCATGCGGGCCCTGGAGCCCAATTATAAAAACCTCGGGGATACCCATAGAATGGGGGGGCTGGCCAGGATGACATCCGCTATGCTGGCCACCTTGCGTGAAGAGTTTCAATTATGGGAGCGACCGGTGGAAAGCCTGCCGGATGTGATCGCCGGCCAGAAAGTCGCCGATGTCATGCAGGTCCCCTCTGAAGGACAATTTGTTTGGGAGACCGACACCATGAACATCGCCATGCACCGCATTGTCATGGGGCAACACCACAGCCTGCTGGTGACCCGGGACAAGGTGATTGTCGGCATCCTGCGCTCTACGGATGTCTTCAATGCGCTGTATGACATGCTGGAGTTGGCAGAATAGAAGGCCCGGCTCGCTGGGCATCCAGCACCGCCATTGAACGCGACACACCAGGGCCAGCCCCTGGTGTGGGCGAACCATCTCATCCGAGGCAGTCGCACCCCTGTTCGGGAACGAAGTGTTAGCGGGCAGCCTCAAAGCCGGCAAACCGCTGCTGATATTCTTTGGGCCGCAAGCCGGTATACCGGATAAACACCTTTCTGAAAAAAGAGATATCCTCATATCCCACTAGAATTGTAATTTCATTGAACGTCCGACTGCCTTCCTCCAGCAGGTGTTTGGCGGTTTCCACCCGCAATTGCTGCAAATAGCCCAGCGGCGTCACCCCCGTTGCCTGTTTGAAGCGGCGCTCCAGCGATCGTCGGCTCAGTCCGTGCTCTTCGGCTAGTTGGTCGTAGTCCATGGCCTGGGTGTGATGCTGTTCAATCCATTTCTGGATTTTCACAATCGCCGCATCAGCATGATCCCGAGAAAAGAGAAAACAGTCGTAGGGGGTTTGTATTTCACGTCCCAAATCCAGGATCATGGTCTTTGCGCATTGGACGGCGGTTTGCCGACCGCAGAATTTTTCCACCAGGTAGAGCGACAAATCCAGGCCGGCATTCACACCGGCCGAGCAATAGAGACGGCCCTGGTCCAGGAACATCTGATCCTGCATTAGTTGAACCTGGGGATATTTTTCCCGAAATAGGTCTGTAAACCCCCAGTGCAATGTCGCCGTCTTACCGTCCAAAAGGCCCGTCTCAGCCAATAAAAATACGCCGGTACAGATACTGGCCACATGGGCACCCTGTTCATAGTGGCCCCGGATCCAAGGCACCAATTCCGGATTCTTTTCCAGGATCCGTTCGATGTAGGTAGCGGAAGCAATGACTATCAGGTCGGTCTGATCAATATCCGCGATGCTGTTGTGGGGCTGGATAAGAACCCTGTTGGTCGCTTTGATCGGCCGCCCATCAGCGGAGGCGATGGAAACGTCGAAAAACGGTGTGGCCGGCGTATTACTGACCCTGTTCCAGAGCCGACCGGCCTGGTTCAGGATATCCATGGGGCCGATAATGGTGGTGGCCATTGAATTGTAAAGGCCTAAAATTGTAACCTTTTTAGGTGTTGTGTTCATTCGGTACATCCCCTTGGAGACAGGCCGGTTGTGTGCGGGGCGAGAAACCGACCCCCAGAATCAAAACTGTCGTAAAAGGCTCCTTAAAAGTCGTTTATGCCACTTTTCATCTTTAAAGACAACTGCTATTGTGGGTCAAAAATCAATTGGCTGGAAATAGAGATCAAGACGTTTTCGTATGCCGGGCTCGATCCAGCATCTATCAACCGAACAATGCGAAAAATCCCTGTTAGCCCTATGCTTCACCAAGCGCCTGGGCCAAATCCGGAAAAACGCCGTGTGAAAAAGGAGGACACCATGATTAGTGAACAGATCAAAGCAGCCTTAGCGCCCTGCGGCCTGGACTGCGAAAAATGTTTTGCACACGTGGATGGCGATATCCGCCGCTACAGCCTGAAGCTATTGGAAAAACTGGGAAATTTTGAGGTCTACGCCAGGCGCTTTGAAACCCTGGTCGGCGACCCGATCTTTAAAAGGTACCCCGACTTCAAGGCCATGCTGGATTATTTCGCCCAGGAAAACTGCACGGGCTGCCGCAACGAACAGTGCAAACTTTTCAAAAATTGCGGCGTGCGTCCCTGCCAACAGGAAAAAGGTGTGGACTATTGCCACCAGTGCGACGATTTCCCCTGCGAGAAAACCAACTTCGACAAGCACCTGTATGACCGGTGGGTGGCGATGAATGAAAAAATTAAGAAAATCGGAATCGAGGCGTTCTATGAAAAATCGCGCGGCTATACCCGATACCCTTGAAACGGTTAAAGCCCGGCAGCAGCCGGGCTTCTTGCATATATCTTCGTGGGAGACGCCTTTTCAGTTTAAACTGTTGAGTTCAGCTTCCAGATAGCTGACAAACACATCTCTGGCGTCGTTCGATTTTCCCTCATCCTTGATAAAAACTATCGAGTACATCGGCAATTCGGGTAATTCCAGGTATGACGGCGCTTTTCGCAACCCTTCCGTTAGTGCTCCTGCAGGTAGTATTGACAGTCCCATCCCGGCCTGAACTGCTGCCTGGATGTTTGCAATGGAAGACCCTGTGTATCGCACCTCCCATTTTCGATTTGCTTTTTCGAGTCCTTCAGTGGCCATCATTCTAAAAACGCACGGTGGCGGTAATAAAACCAGATGGAGGACATCATGCCGGGATATTTCCGTATCCTGGCCAATTGCCCAAACCAAAGGCTCTTGAATTAGGACCCGGCAGTTTCCCTGGAAAGCGTCTTTTCCGGTTACGACTAAATCCAACTCGCCTTTTTCAAACAGGGGTATGAGGTTAATACCGACATCTGTCCACACTTCGAGATGGATATTGGGATACTGTTTCCTGAATCTGCTAAGGAGTTTGGGAAGCAGTTCCGGTAAAAAATAATCGATGAGTCCAATTCGTAATGTGCCGGAAGCTTTCGGTTTCGTTAATCTGCTGACCGCTTCGTTATGGACCGACAAAATGCGTCCGGCATAGTCCAGCAAAATTTCACCCTCGAGTGTAAGTGAAAGGCTTTTACTGGTCCGGTTGAAAATCTGAGTGTCCAGGCGTTCCTCCAGCCGACGGATTTTTACGCTAACCCCGGACTGGGTCAAGCCAACTGCCTTGCCGGCCTTGGTGAAACTGCCTGTTTTTGCAACTTCCGAAAAGCAGCGCAGCATGTCAATGTCGAGATCAATGGGTATCATGGGAACAATGATAGTCAATCATGCATAGCATGACAACTATTAATTTGCGTTATCGACAATGCGTCATACATTGAGGGCACGCAAGAATGAGTCCGGCAGAATGATCTGTTTAAATAGAAACGTTAAAGGAGAAACACATGAAAGCAATAGTTGCAAAAAGCGGCAGTGCAGCACAAGACGCGGACGCCTTTGTTCTACAAGAGCAGCCTATGCCTGAGCCCGGAGCTCAGGATCTGCTGGTTCGTGTTGTTGCCATCGGTATGAATCCTGTAGATACAAAGGTTCGTACAATGTTTGAGAATGATGCTGTGCTTGGATGGGATGCATATGGCATTGTCGAAAAAATCGGCGGCGCCGTGACCAAATTTAAAGCCGGAGACAAGGTCTATTATGCCGGTGATATCACCCGCCCTGGGACCAACAGCGAATATCATCTGGTAGATCAGCGGATTGTAGCGTTAGCACCTGCAAAACTCTCACCTGAAGATGCCGCGGCCATGCCGCTGACTTCAATAACGGCTTGGGAAGGTTTGTTTGACCGCTTGGGTTTTGTCCCCAAAGCAGGGGCCAACTCCGGAAAAAACATTATGATCATCGGAGGTGCCGGAGGCGTTGGTTCCATCGCCATACAGTTGGCGCAATGGTCGGGATTAAACGTGTTTGCAACGGCATCGCGGCCGGATACCGTGGATTGGTGCCGGAATTTAGGGGCCGCCACTATCTTGAATCACAGGAACAATCTCTACGAAGAGCTAAAGGCCGCCGGAACCGATTCGGTTGACGCCATTTTTTGTACAACGCAAATGGAAAGCCACTGGACGGCAATGGCTGAGTGCATCCGTCCTCAAGGCCGCATCGTGTTTATCGATGACCCGGACGATGCCGTGGACATCACAGTGTTTAAATTCAAAAGCGTCACCATTTCCTGGGAATTCATGTACACTAGGTCGATGTTTCAAACCGATGATATGGCCGTTCAGGCAAAATTACTTGCGACCGTAGCGGGACTTTTAGATGAAGGCGCCCTGGTGACAACCCGGCAGAAGACCTTTACCGGTCTGACACCCGAGAATATTCAGGCAATGCACATCAAGCAGGAAAGCGGCACGATGATGGGTAAACAGGTACTTATATTTTAGTATGCCCTGGCTGATGACAATCTACCTGACTTTTATGAATAAGAGGGACGAAAGCATGCAAAAAACAATTCTTGTTACCGGAGCGACCGACGGTATCGGGCTGGAAACAGCCAAGATGCTGGTGCCGATGGGTCATACCGTCCTATTGCACGGGCGCCAACCGGCCAAACTGGAAAACGTGGAACGAACACTCGCAGCGGTTCCGGATGGTGGACGCGTTGAAAGCTACTTGTCTGATTTATCGCGTATGGACGAGGTAGAGGCGCTCGCGAAGGCTGTGGCTGAAAAGCACGCCAAACTCGATGTGCTGATCAATAATGCCGGCGTCTACAGCGCGTCTAACCTCATCACGCCGGACGGGCTTGATGTACGGTTTGCGGTCAATACGATTGCCCCCTACCTGCTGACGCGACAACTTTTGCCACTGCTGGGAGCGTCCGGACGAGTCATTAATCTATCATCAGCGGCACAGTCGCCCGTCAACCCGGATGCGTTGGCCGGACGGGTCAGCCTGCCCGATATGGCAGCCTATTCGCAAAGCAAACTGGCGCTTACCGCGTGGTCTCGCGAAATGGCGCTTTCGCTGGGAGAAGACGGGCCGGCCGTCATTGCGGTGAATCCGCGTTCGCTGCTCGGCAGCAAGATGGTGAAAGAGGCCTTTGGGGTGGCCGGCGGCGATCTGCGCATCGGGGCGGAGATTCTCTGCAGTTTGGCTCTGGAAGAAGAATTCGCGGCCGCTTCCGGCCAATATTTTGACAATGATATAGGCCAGTTGGCCGCGCCCCATCCCGATGCCCTGAATCCACAAAAATCTAAAGAAATATTACACGTTATCGAAACGGTTCTGGAAAAAATAAAGCGCTAACCATAGGTGATACATATGCAATACGAAGGGAAAGTATACCGTCCCTGGCCAGAGGCCAACAGTTTACTGATACAGACAACCCTGGGCTGCACCCATAATAAATGCACCTTCTGTGATATGTTCAGAGAAAAGAGATTTCGCGTCCGAAAAATCGAAGAAATTTTCAGGGATATCGATGAAGCCCGGCAAATGTATCCCTATATCCGCTCAATCTTTCTCATTGACGGCAACGTATTGGCCCTGAAAACAGAGTTTCTTTTGAAAATTCTTGAAAGAATAGCCGCAACCTTTCCGGAATATTCAAAAATTGCCCTCTACGCCGGCCTGAATGATCTCAGACGAAAATCTGTGAAAGCGCTGAAGCACCTAAAACAGGCAGGACTCACTTTGGCGTATACCGGTTTGGAGTCCGGCGATCGCGTAACCCTCGAGCGGATAAAAAAAGGGGTGACACCGGAACAGGCCGAGGCGGGAATGGCCAAAGCCAAAGCCGCCGGCATCGAAGTACTTGTCTCCATCATCTTTGGGATAGGCGGTAAAGAACGCTCCCGGGAACATATTGTTGAAACCACCAGGTTGCTCAACCGAATGCAGCCTGAACAGATAGCACCTATGGCCCTGACGATCCAACCGGGCACCGGACTTGAAAAGCAGATTGAAACAGGTGAATTCATACAGGCAACCCCCTTGCAGATCCTCGAGGAGGAAAAGTACCTCCTGGAATACCTGTCAGATTTTGACACCATTTACTGGGGGGACCATGCCAATAATATTGTATCTTCGCGCGGCAGACTGCCGGCATCCCGAGACCTGTTTCTGGGAAAGATTGGCCATGCCATTTCCAACCATCCGGTTACGGAGCAGGAGGTACTCCTGACATCACCCTGGTAGACGTCAGGCCATACCGCTTTTGCCTTGCTCGTGAGGTAACAAAAGCAAAAAGCCCGGCCAAACAGCCGGGCTTTTGCTTTTTTGTTTCTGGTAGGCACGATTGGATTTGAACCAACGACCTCTTCCGTGTCAGGGAAGCGCTCTCCCCCTGAGCTACGTGCCTGTAAAAGTAGATGTTGAGATATCACCGGGGCTATTCGCTGTCAAGCGAAATCCCAGCCCCGCATACAACTATGCTTTCATATCCATTCAATGAATTTACAATTGAATAATCAGTTGGTTATAAGAAGTGTGCGGTCTGCCCTCTGAAACCGCTATGTTCGGCCGCCGCCCGCCCGGTATCACTGTGGGATTAGAGCGACTCTCAGAAGTTCACCCGACACTTCATATATGTCCAATCGGAAATTCTCGAACGGATTCAACATCAAGCCGTTGGCGAATGCCTCGGCCGTGCCCTGGAAGTCGACTTCCATCAAGGCCTGATCCGGCTTCATTTCCAGGGTTTTTATATTTTGGACATCGGGCATCTTTTTGATCACCCGCCGAAACATGACAAAATTGGCCAAGTCGCGGGTGCCTTCCACCGCAATCTGAATCGTGGTGAGATCTTTGCCCTCCTTGCCCCAGACAGCCGTAATCCGTTCGGCCAGATCCACCGCAGCCAGACCCGCGGCCGCATCGATTGCCTGGCGGCCGCCGACAATATCGTCGCTTCCGGCCGCAACCGCTTCCTTTTTCGTCAAGGCCAGCTCGGTGCCGTCAGCCACCAGGTAAGCCCGCGCTTGAACTGTGGCGGCATATGATCTCCGGGTGGCGCCCATGGTATTGGGGGCCGGCCGGGAAACCGCGGTCCCTACGATGATAACCTTGGCACCGTAGTCCGCGGCCAAGAGTATGGCGGACGCCGTATCGATGGCCGCCGGAAAGTCAATGGTTCGATTCTGGGTGCCGGAGGCACTGCGTCCCGGATCGGCTACCAGAAACCCTTTTTCTGCAAACGTGCCGGCCATGGCTTTTCCCGCGGAAGACATGCTGAATTGCGAATCTCCGCCCCACCAGTAGTGCGCCAAGGCACCGATCGGGTTTTGTTCTGATATAAAGAATAAGATCGTGGGCAGTTCCCCCCGACCCACGGCGATTGACATTTCGGCCAGTTTTCGGGCAATTGCTTCCACGGATATGGTGGCCTCGACCACGGCCCGATAGGTCTTGCCGGCCTTGTATTCACCCAGGACCTTGTAGCCTTGGAGGAACGCCTCTGTCTGGCCCTGAATAACCTGGTTGATAATCTGGAAATGCCCAACAAGGCTTTCGGGTGAAAGCAGTTCAACCACTGCCGCATCGAGGGCCGTGTTGAGACCGTCTTTGATAGCATCCTGCCGGGCCGCTTCGGAATTTCCTTTGTAAATGGTCCCGGTGCCGATGACCACCTTGGTTTTCAAACCAGCCGGCTGCTGAGCGTATGCTGGGGCGCTCAACAAAAAAATCAAGCATACTAATGCAAAAAGGGCTGCAAGTCGGCAGAACACCCTGTCACGTTTGGCCATCAATAGGTTCCTCCAGATAGAGATTTTTTTAATCGGCAACTATTTCAAATATTGAAGCTTGGTTCACCCGCCCAACTCAAAGATTGGGCCAAACGACTTTTGAGCCCCTTTTAGATTTTACGTTCCAACGCATAATCCGCAATGTCCCCCAGCGTATCCCGGGTGGGGGAGGGGTTAAACCCCGTCAGACAGGCTTTGGCCTGGTCTACATAGTTTCGGGCTGTATTCTGAGTATATCCGATCCCGCCATATGTTTCGAGCAGTTCAATCAGCGTTTTAAAATCTGCGATCGAAAAATCGGGATTCTGAATAATGCCTTCCATCCGGAGCCGGTCATCCGGGTCGGCCTTGGCGAGTGCGTATATGACCGGCATGGTCAGCTTGCCTTCCCGCAGGTCTGCCCCGACTGCCTTGCCCAGTTTTTCACTGTCCAGGGTATAGTCCAATAGATCATCCGCCATCTGAAAGGCCAGGCCCAAATTGTAACCGTAATCAGCCAGGGCCTGCGGGTCGGTCGTGTTGCGGCTCGCCACCAGGGCCCCGGTCCGGCAGGCACCCTCAAACAGTACAGCTGTCTTGCATTCAATTACGGCCATGTATTCCGCTTCGGTCAGGGAGAGGTCGCCCTTGCGGTGCAGCTGCTGAATTTCCCCCTGGGACATCATTTCGGTAATCCGGGCAATGGTCCGAATGACGTCCACATTGCCGGTATCCGCAGCCAGTGACAGGGACCGCGCCAGTAAAAAATCTCCCGTGAGGACGGCGGTAGCGTTGTCCCAGACAACATTGGCCACAGTTTGTCCCCGGCGTACGGTGGCCTCATCAACCAGATCGTCATGCAGCAGGGTCGCCGCGTGCAGGTATTCAAAGATAACGGCAAAGGCCGGCGCTTTGTCGCCGTTATATTCACACAGACGGGCCGCCAGCACCATGAGCAGCGGACGCAGCCCTTTGCCGCCACTGAAAAGAATGTGGCCGGCAACGTCGTGGGTCAGGTCAAAATGAGGGACCAGATTTTCTTCCAGGGCAGCATTGATAGCCTCCAGATCTTCGCCGACAGCAGTTAGAATCTTGGTTTTCAGGTCACGCATGGGTTTACAGAACCTTCCCGATCAAATCATATTCCAGTGTGTCCGTAATCCGGACGCGTACGATAGTGCCCCTTTCAATATGGTCCGCATGCAGGATTGTCAACCCATCAACTTCAGGCGCTTGCAGCATGGTCCGGCCGATATAGACCCCCGGTTCAGGGTGTTCTTCCACAAGGACATCTACCTCCGTATCCAGCCAGCGAGAATTGTTCGCTTTGGAGATCTCCAATTGCAGGGCCATGAGGCTGTCGTGCCGGTCCTGGGCTGTTTGCACGGGAACATGGTGCGGCAATTGGTGGGAGGGCAAGTCGTCTGAATCCGAATAGGTGAATACTCCCAGGTGATCAAACCGGACACGGCTCACGAAACGTGTCAGCGCCGCAAAATCCTCTTGGGTCTCACCGGGAAAGCCGGTGATTACCGTTGTCCTCAGGGCCACTCCGGGAACAGCCCGGCGGATACGGTCAAACAGGGTCAACAGATCGTCTGCCGAATAGTGCCGACCCATCCTGTGTAAAATCCCGTTACTGGCATGCTGGATGGGAATATCAAAATAGGAACAGATGTTGGTGTGCCGGGACACCACTGCCCAAACATCCGGTTGGATACTTTCCGGATGCCCGTACAGAAGCCGGATCCACAAACCGGGAAGCGCGTCGGCCAACCCGTCCAACAATCCGGCCAGCCCTGCAGAACCGGTGTCCTGCCCGTAGTAGGTAGTGTCCTGGGCCACCAGGACGATTTCTTTTACCCCGCGGGCGGCGAGGCCCTCGGCTTCCGCAATGATATCCTCCGGCCGGCGGCTCTTCTGCTTTCCGCGCAGTTTCGGAATGATGCAGTAGGTGCAATGCCGGCTGCAACCTTCGGCAATTTTCAGATAGGCCACGGCCGCCTTATCATGGAGCTGCCGCGGTGCATTCGCCCCCTGGGGTTGGATTAAATCCGGGTCCGGCAGGAGGCAGGTGCCTCTCGCAACGGGTTCCTCGATGACCTGCAGGATTTCGGCATAAGCCCCGGTCCCCAAAAAAGCGTCGACTTCGGGTAGTTCCGTGCTGATCTGCTCCCGGTATCGTTCAGGCAGGCAACCGGTCACCACCAGTTTGCGACAACGTCCCTGGGTTTTATAGACCGCCATCTCTAAAATGGCCTCGATGGATTCATCGGCGGCGGACTCGATGAAACTACAGGTGTTGATCACAATGGCCGTTGCGTCTTCCGGGTCGGCGATCACCTCCCAGCCGGCCGCACCCAGGCTGCCCAGCATCAGTTCACTGTCTACCTGGTTGCGTGCACACCCGAGACTCACCAGAAAAACCGTTTTTTCAGTCGCACCCATACCGGCCCCGCTAAATGTCAGAAAATGCAAGAGGTTCCTGCTGAAAAGCCAGATTAGGAATAGAAACCCCGGTATGGATTGTCAATAAAATAATGGGGAACCAGCCAGATGGAAATTGAAACACAAACGCTAGACGGGTTTCTTGTGATCGGCAACATCCTGCAGATCTTCTTCCGCACGGGCATACAGTTCGTCGGCAGTTTCATCGGCCTGCGTCGGGTAGGCAGCCAGCCCCAGGGACAGCTTGACTTGCGGCCACCCCTGAACGGAGACGGTCTCAAGCAGGGTTTCAACGGCCCGGTTGACGATTGCCCGGGCTTCCTCCGCCTTTGTCTGGGGCAGCAGGAAGGCAACTTTATCGTCATCGAGTCGCCCAAGACCATCGCTTTTCCGCAGACCGCGACTAAGAATCGATGACAGCGAGCGTAGGATCCTCTCATCAAGACCGGCGCTCTGTTCACCTCGGGTGACACCATTCCCGCTCAACTGGAGCAAGCAGAGGGTAAGATCGGAATGGTACCGCCTCGACCGGTAGGTTTCCGTACTGAGATTGTCCATAAAGGTCCGCCGGTTCCACATTCCGGTCACGTCATCGAGGAAGCTGTTGTCGATCAGGCTCTGGGAGGTTCTTTCCAGTTTGTCGCACAGGATGGTCAAAAGATTGAAATTAAAGGTAAGCGCCATCGGCGGGCAGAGCCACTGCAACCGCTTGATCATCTTCAGATTCACCTGCAACAGTTCACACGGGCAGGTGGCGATCACGGTGGCCGAGCGCGGGGCACCGCGCAAAAGTCCCATTTCACCGATAAGATCCCCGGCGCTGACCCGGGTGAGAATTTTGGAAATGCTGCGATTTCTGGGGGCGGCCCCATTCGGAGCCTGGTCCACCACCATCATATCCCCGGAAATCAGGGCGTACATGGAATCGCTGGCATCGCCTTTGCGAAACAGCACCGCCCCTTTATCGATCTTCTTTAGGGACCCCGCCATGATGATGTAGTGGACCTGAGTGCGGGATAGGCCTTTGAACAGGGGAATACCGTGCCTGGGCTCCGCACCCAATTTGATGCGTACCAGATCCCAGAGGGTCACCAATTCGACATGCAGCATCAAAGACGGCAGCAGAATCAGGTCACCGACCAGCGCCGACAGCATGGTGATCATCATCATCATGCCGAATACGGCCGTGGGTTGAAAACTGGAGAAGGCCAGAATGGAAAAGCCGATACTGATGGTAATGGTCGTATAGATGATAGGTCGCCCGATGTGCCGCAGGGTCTCCTGCAAGGCCTTTTTGTCATCCAGGTCTTTGCGAAATTCCTTGTTGTAACGCACCAGGTAATGGATCGTGTCGTCAACCGCCAGGCCGATGGCGATACTGGCAATGAGGCTGGTAAACATGGAAAGCTCGATGCCAAGCCATCCCATGATACCGAAGTTGATGATGATGGGAAACAGGTTGGGCACAATGGCCACCAGACCAACCTTGCTGGATAGAAAGAGGAGAAACATGATCCCGAAAACCACGACCATGGTCAGAGAAAGACTCTTTACCTGCCCGCTGGTCAACAGATGGCTGCTGGCGGAAATCACAATGCCGAACCCGGTCACATCCCAGGAATAATCCTTGGAAAAATTGGCGCCGGCATAGTCCAGGATCCGTTCGCGCAGGTTCAAAAAATCCTGGGAGCTTGAAATATGGGTGAGGAGCAGGATGTTGGCGCTGGTATAGTCCGGGTTCATGAAGCGCGTGAACATATCTTCGCCCAGCATCATCGTGTATTTATTCGCCAGCATCCGTACTTCCCAGGCGGCTTCGGGCAGGGCATAGTTCTCTGGCTTGAACTGGTTGCCGGCATAATTAACCAGTTTCATGTAGTCCGTGTAGGCAATGGTTTTATCCACGCCGGGCAGCGTCTGGACAAATTGCTGCAACTTGGCGATTTCGGCGATATGTTGCGGGTCCTGAAAATAGTCCTCGCCTTTGCCGGTCATGGAGATGTTGATCGGAAAGCTCCCCGACAAATCCTTGTAGATGTCGTGGAAATGGCGGCTGACCGGAGAGTCGTCTTTGAAATATCCCACCGGGTTGGTCTCGACCCGCAGGCGGAAAATGCCGGCAATACAGATGACCACAACGACGGCGATGATCGGCAGCACCAGCCGCTGACGGTTCAGGTTCAGATCTATGATATAGGTGATGATACGGTCTATGGGACCACCGTCGCCAATAGGCTGACAGCTGTCCCCCCTGGACAAGGGCATACAGACCAAGGCCGCCGGGAATAGGGTCAACACCATCACCAGGAGGCTGAACATCCCGAAACAGGAAAACAGGGCAAACTCCCGGATAGCCGGGATGTGATTGAGCAATAGCGACCCGAGGCCGATGACGGTGGTGGCAACAGCCAGGACAGTGGGAAACGCGACCTCCGCAAAGGCAAGCCGTACGGATACCACCGCGTTCTGGTCGTCCTGCCGGCAGGCCTGATACGCGGAAACGATGTGCAGGCAGTAGGCTGTGCCCACCGCGATGAGAAAAACCGGTACGATCATGGTCAGCATGGACAAGGGGATACCGGACCCGGCCATGAGCCCGAATGTCCATACCAGTGAAAAGGAGACGCAGACCAGCGGTAAAAAGAGATACGCGAAATTTCGAAAAATGCAGAACAACAAAATGGCGATCAGGACAAACGTGATGGGCGGCAGTCTGAAAAAGTCTTTGCGCGTATATTCCTCAAGGGCCTGGGACACCAGGGGCATGCCAATCTGATAAAGCGACAATTTCTCCGGCGCGGCGGCGATGATCTTTTCGACGTCATCGATTACGGCCAGATAGTCGGTATCATTGGCCAGGACCAGGGTCAAAGCAGTGGCCCTGTGATCCGCGGAAACGATATTGCCGCTGAACAGGTCAACCGGGCCCAGCGTTCGGGCAAATTCAGCGAGGCTCCACTCACCGCTGATATCGATCGCCTTTTTAATTATCGGCAGGCTGATGATCCGCCGCACCCCTTTTATTTCAGTGGCTGCCGTGGACAGCAGCTCAAGCTGACGAAAGACCAAGGGGTCGAACACATTCTCGCTTCTCACGACTACCCGGATTATTTCATCTGAACCGAATACTTTCTTAAAGGCCTTGTAGCGTTCCGTTTCGGGTAGATCTTCGATGACCAGGTCGTATACGGAGGTAGAAAATGACAGGTTGGGAATCTGAAGGGCAAACAACACTGTGAGGCCCACCACAACCAGGATAACGAGCTTGGGCCATTTTTCCAGATACACCGGTACGTGTTCAAATGTGAGATACTCGAAAAACCGCCTTACCATACACGAAATCCTCCCATCCTAAGGTCCGATCTCTTCGGGTAAGCATGAAGCTGCTAATTGTTACGTGAAATGTAGATTTGAATTGCTAAGATCGCGAATTCGCCCGTGAACACTATTGCTAATACGATCATTTCGCGAAGTCAATTGAAATCAAAGGTAAGCGTAGAACCCATTTCAAAAAACGGATTTTGGTTCAAAATCAAGGCGGCCGTGAGGAATTCCCCGAGACGGGACTTCCCAACTGATTAATATTCAAAGGAGGGTCGAACCGGAGGTGCCAGCGAAGCCAATGCCCATCGTGGTAAATACATCAGGTCTTTCGAGGATTCATTCCGAGCGCCCAACACCGCGTTTGAGCCAAAAGACTTTTTTGAGCTAGGTTATAGTAACGGCGGTCAGCCTGTTCTCCCGGGGAAACCGGTGGAAGCATGATCTCGCAGCTGGCCGCCCGGGGCATACGCGATGATCAGGCACTCCACATTCTCGAGCCGGTTTACCAGGGTGAGGCTTTCTTCAATTCCCATCACCATGAGAGCGGTGGCCAAACCATCGGCCAGGGTGCAGTTGGGGGCCACCACCGAGACACTGGCTACCTGGTTGGACACCGGGTACCCCGAGCGCGGATCGATCACGTGTGAATACCGGACGCCGTCCAATTCAAAAAAATTACGGTAATCACCGCTGGTGGCCAGGGCCCCGTCAGCAAGGGAGAAAGCCCGGTAAACGGCGTTGGCGGCGGCACCCGGCGCCGGCCGGTTGATGCCAACCACCCATGGCTTCCCATCCTTGCGCACACCGGACGCCACGACCTCACCACCGATCTCCACTAAAAAATCTCGATAGCCCGCTCTGCGGATCAGGGCAGTGATTGCATCTACACCATAGCCCTTGGCGATGGAGGCCAGGTCAAGCGATACTTGGGGATTGCGCTTGCGGATCCGTTGGTTTTCGAGCAATTGGATGTGATCGAAACCCGTGTGGGCAAGTTTTTGGGAAATCTGTTCTTGATCGGGGGCCTGTTGCACCGGGCGGGCATTGCCAAAGCCCCAGAGGTTGACCAGAGGTTTGAGCGTCCCGTCCCAGGCCCCACCGGACAACTCGTAGACCTTGGCGGCAACTTTTAACACCGTATAAAAATCGGAAGACACCCGCATGGGTGCATCCGTCGATAATTTGTTAAAAAGGCTGATCTCGCTCTCCGGTCGATAGGTGGACATACTCTGGTTAATTTCTTCCAGGCGGGTATCGATCTTTTTTTGCAGATCGTCAGGATCGGCGAAATAGCCGGTAATCACCTTGATGTGGTAAAAGGTCCCCATTGTCCGGCCGGACAGGAGGGTCTCTTTCCGCATCCCGCAGCCAATACCAAATATCAGCAGCAGAAGAACAAAGCTACGCAAGTATATAAGAAATCGTTTTTTCGGATTCATAAATTAACCTAAAGCTGTCTCAGAGGATAGATATTGGTTTAATATCAAGGCGGACGTCAATATCAAACCGGAGGAATACTATAAGTATTTCGAGGGTTTGATATTCGCGCCCAACGCCGAGATTGAGCCAATAGCTATCCTCTGAGACAGCTTTTAGCAAATTCTGGGGAGTTGCTCTCCTGTCAGCATATCCACAATCCGACTGCCGCCGATGCGGGTCTGCATAAACACCTTACCGGGAGTGTCCGCCGTCACTTCGCCGATGATGGCGGCATCCCGGCCGTACTCATTCGCTGTAATGGCAGCCAGCACATTCTCGGCCTGGGCGGCCGGTACCAGCGCGAGCAGTTTGCCTTCATTGGCGACGTAAAGGGGGTCAAGTCCCAAAGGTTCGCAAATACCTGAAACTTCCGGTTTTACGGGTATTTTATCCTCGAACAATTTTATGCCGACCCCGGACTGCCCGGCAATTTCATTCAACGCCGTTCCCACCCCCCCCGCGGGTAGGATCCCGCAGCACACTGACCTGCGGGCAAATATTCAGGATCTGCCGCACCATGTGATTCAAGGCCGCCGAGTCGCTGGCTACCTGGGCATCGAAGGTAAGTCCTTCCCGCTGGGTCAATACCGTGGCCCCATGATCTGCCAGCGTTCCGGAAATAATGACCACGTCCCTGGAGCGCGCCTGGTCACAACCCACGTCGATGCCCTCGGGGATACGTCCCACCCCGGACGTATTGATGAAAATCTTGTCAGCCGCGCCCTTGGGCACCACCTTGGTATCGCCGGTCACAATCTTGACATCGGCTTTGGTGGCAGCGGCCCCCATGGCTGCTACTATTTTTTTAAGATCCCCCAGGGCAAGGCCCTCCTCCAGGATCAGCCCCACGCTGAGGTAGAGCGGCTCGGCCCCGCACATGGCCAAATCGTTCACCGTACCGTTAATGGCCAGATCCCCGATGTTACCACCCGGGAAAAAAATGGGATCCACCACGTATGTATCCGTTGAAAAAGCCAGCCGCCCGGCGTCTATATCCAACACCGCGCCATCATCCAGACGATTCAGGATGGGATTTCCAAACACCGGCAGCAGCAGGTCTCTGGTCAAAGCATGGGAAACCTTCCCCCCACTCCCGTGATCCAACAATATTGTATCATTCGCCATTTGAATTCCTGTTACTTTCTATTCTCCACTGTCCGCTAACAAGCGGTAGCTTTTGATTGCAGGCAAGGCTAGAATAATTTTTCAACCGGAGGCATAGCAAACGCTATGTCGAGGATTGAAAAATTATGATAACGCCGCCTGAAAGCAAAAGATGCCGTTTGTTAGCGGACATTAGCTGTGGAAGCGGTAATACGCCGCACACGTCCCCTCACTCGAAACCATACAAGGGCCGATCGGGTTGACCGGTGTGCAGACTTTTTTATAAAGCGCACATTCCGGTGGTGTCTTGCGCCCGGTCAGGATCTCGCCGCACCCGCAGCCCTTGGGCTCCGGTGCTTCCGGCACGACCGGCTGAAATCGCCGCATGGCATCGAATTCGGCGAAGGCGTCACTGAGGCCCAAACCGCTTAGCGGTATGACACCCAGGCCGCGCCAGTTGGCGTCTTCAACCTTAAAGACCGTTTCCATAATTTTCTGCGCTTTGACATTCCCCTCCTGGGTAACGGCCCGCGGATAGGCGTTCTCCACGGCCGGCTTTTCAGATTCTATCTGCTCTACCAGCATGGCAACGGCCTTTAATATATCGGTCGGCTCAAAGCCCGCGACAGCACACGGCACACGGTAGGTTGCAAACAGCCCACCGTAGGCTTTCAGCCCAATAATCACCGAGACGTGGCCGGGCATGATGAATCCGTCCAATTCAACACCCTCGATCTGCATGAGGGCGTCCAGGGCCGGCGGTGCCAGTTTGTGGGCTGAAATGACGGAGAAATTCTGCAGGCCCATGGTTTTGGCCATCGTCAGTGTCCCGGCAATAGTGGGGGCGGTGGTTTCGAAACCAACCCCCAAAAACACCACCTGGCGATCGGGATTGGCCTGGGCCACTTCCAGTGCGTCCATGGCGGAATAGACCATCCGGATATCCCGGCCGGTGGCGCGCTCCTCCTGGAGGGAACTTTTGGTTCCGGGCACCCGGATCAAGTCGCCGAAGGTTGTAATGATCATGCCTTCGACCCGGGAAAGGGCGATGAAGGCATCTATCTCACCCTGGGCGGTCACACACACCGGACACCCCGGTCCGGAAAGCAGGGAGATGGTATCCGGCAGAACGTCCCGGATCCCGTGCCTGAAAATGGACACCGTGTGGGTGCCGCACACTTCCATCAACCGGATGTTTTTCCGGCTGCGGTTTTGGATGCTATCTATCAGGGTCCGGGCAATTTCCGGGTCCCGGTATTCTTCGAGGTGTTTTAAGGTCATAACAATACGTCCTAATGCTTGACCATGGCGGCAGCCGCCACGGCCTGTCCCAGTGATAGGCCCCCATCGTTGGCCGGAACGAGTTGCTGAGAATAAACCTTAAACCCTGTTTTTGCAAGGGCGGCCGACAAGGTGGTCAGCAGCGTCGAATTTTGAAACACACCCCCGCTCAGCACAACCCGCTCGAGCCCCGTGTCGGTGCGCAGGACCCGGCAAAGTTCCGCAAACAGGCGGGTCAGCGTATTGTGAAATCGACTGCTGATGGCCGCGGCGGATACGCCGCGGGTAGTATCGGCGACGATCTGGCGCACCAATAACCCGGGGTCCAGGCGATATTGGTCCTCGGTCCGGTACCACTGCCCGTCATAGTGGCCCTTTTCTGCGGGGTCGGCGATCATTTCCAGTTCCATGGCCGCCTGCCCCTCGAATCGCACGGTATCCCGGAGGCCTACGATGGCGGCAATTCCATCGAACAGCCGGCCGAGGCTGGAAGTCTCCGGCGAATTGAGTCCCTTGTCAATCATCTGGAATACAACCGCGGCCCGGTCACCGGACATGGCTTGCAGCAAAGGCAAATCAAGATCGACAACCTGGCTGCCGAACGCATGCTGCAGGTAGCTCAGACCCATGCGCCACGGCTCCTTGATAGCGGCGTTGCTTCCCGGCATGGGAACGTAGTCCAGAAACCCGGCCCGTTTAAAATCATGTGCTTCGCAGAGCAGCACTTCACCCCCCCCAGATCTTACCGTCGGTGCCCAGGCCGGTCCCGTCAAAAGAGAGACCAATAACCGGCCCTTCCAGATGGTTTTCCGCCATGGCGCTGACAATATGGGCGTGATGATGCTGGACCGGAACCCGCTGGACACCGCTCTGAGCAAGCGCAAACTGGGTGCTCAGGTAATCCGGGTGCAGGTCATGGGCCACGATCTCGGGTTCGATATCCAGGATGCGTTTCAGGTGCCGCACGGTCAACTCGAAAAAGTCCAGGGTTTCCTGATTTTCAAGATCACCGATGTGCTGGCTTAAAAACGCCCGGTCTTCCTTGGTGAGACAAATTGTATTTTTCAACCCGGCCCCGCACGCCAGAGTCGGCGGCAGGGCCCGCTTGACAAACACCGGCATGGGAACATAGCCGCGTGACCTTCTGAGAAAACGGGCCTGTCCGGCACAGTGCCGGACGATGGAGTCGTCGCTGCGCAAGTAAATACCGCGATCATGCATCAGGAAGTAGTCGGCCACCGCGGCCAGGCGTGAGTGTGCATCAGCATTGTCGATACAGATGGGCTCCTCGCTCAGGTTGCCGCTGGTCATGACCAGCGCCTTAAGGCCCTCGCTGAGCAGCAGATAGTGCAGCGGCGTATACGGCAGCATCACCCCGAAATAGCGGTTACGCGGAGCTACGGATTTTGAGATGGCATTCGGTTGTTTTTTTTCCAGCAGCACGATGGGCCGCTGGATGGATGTCAACAGGTCCCGGTGCACGTCTTCCACATCGGCATAGGCCGCGATCATCGCCAGGGAGGCGGACATAAGGGCAAACGGCTTTTCTTCTCGATGCTTGCGCCGGCGCAGTTGTTGTACGGCCGCCTCGTTTTCCGCGTCCACGGCCAGGTGAAAACCACCGAGTCCCTTCACGGCCAAAATGTGTCCGGCTTTTAACAGGCGGGCGGCGGTTTTGATCGGATCCTCTTGCTCAATCACATGCCCGTCTGCTCCCATGAGCGTGCACTGCGGTCCACACACCGGACAGGCGTTGGGCTGGGCATGAAAACGTCGATCCAACGGGTCGTCATACTCCGCCTGACAATCCGGACACATTTGAAAATGACGCATGGAGGTTTTGGGCCGGTCGTAGGGAATATCGTCGATGATGGTGTACCGGGGCCCGCAGTTGGTGCAGTTGATGAAGGGATATCGAAAACGCCGGTTGGCCGGGTCGAACATTTCCCGCCGGCAATCGTCACAGACAGATACATCCGGCGAAATCAGCGCCGTCCGGCTGGCCTGCTTCTGGCTCAAGGCGATGATGAATGATTCGGATCCTCTAAGATCGGCGGGTTCAACGGTAAGATCGGTAATGTGGGCCAGGGGCGGTTTGTCGGTGGCAATGGCGGACGCAAAGGCGTTCAGCTTCGTAGCGGGACCTTCGGCATGGATGACCACCCCGCTGGACGTGTTGGCCACCTCCCCGGCAAGGTCGAAGCGGGCGGCCAACTGATAAATGAAGGGCCGAAAGCCGACCCCCTGGACAATTCCGCGAACAATGAGTTTTCTGGCAATGCTCCCTGTCCCGGTCATGTCTGCCGCCCTAGTCAGTGGAGGGCTCCTCCGAATCGTTCCGCATGGAGAACTCAACCGCCTCGCGCAGGTATCTTAAAGACTCCTGGGCGGCCTCCTCGTCGATCTTCCGGATGGCAAACCCGGCATGCACGATGACGTAGTCGCCGACCTGGGCATCTTCAACCAGTAAAAGGCTGGCTTTTCTTTTGACCCCATCGACATCAATGGTTGCCATTTCATCTTCAATTTTGACGATCATAGAGGGGACCGCAAGACACATTTTCACAACTTCCTTTTTTACAGGTTACGCCCAGTTTTTCCAGCTCGGCCAGGACCAGCTCAATGACGGGACCGACCTTGTTTTCTGCTGTTGCGGTGAGTTCTGTGCTCAGGGTTTCCATGTCCTCCGGCTCCACACCGAGGATGACCGTTTCCGGCTGATGATCCATGGCCTGGATCAGCGTCAGGGCCTCCAGGAAGTCGACCTGGTGGACCGAATTCTTGGCCCGGATGCGGTCAGGGATGTCTTTTTGTTCGATACGGTACATATCACCCGGCTGGCCGCCGTTGCGAATGATATCGATGACGATCAGGTGGTCCGGTTTGGAGATAATGCCCAGCAGGTGCACCCCGAGAACGCCGCCGTCCACCAGCTGTACATTTTCAGGGAATTCGAACATTTGATCCATGCGTTTCATCACATGGATCCCGAAACCTTCGTCCTTGAAAAGCACGTTGCCGATCCCGAGCACCATGATCTCTTTGGTTGCTTTTTCCATAGGTTCTCAGTTCATATCTTTAGTTTATAGGTCCCGAATTGATCAGCCCGCTACCACCATCCAGTCACCAACCATAGCGGCCCGACACATTGCCGGATGGGAGACGTTTGTACCACCGTTTCCGGCACCACGCAAGTTATTGGATAACCTTTGAGAGGGAGCATATTCCGGCAACGGAATTTTAGGGCAGGGTCGGTTGGCCAAAAACGGGGAACTCCCGCCGCCCGGAAGGCAGCGGGAGTTCTCGTGGAGGTGTTACAGAGCTTTGACTTTGTAAACCTGGTTCGAATCGGGATCGATGACATGCACCGCACAGGCAATGCAGGGATCGAAGGAATGCACGGTCCGCAGAACTTCCAGCGGCTTTTTCGGATCCGCAATCGGCGTTCCGATAAGTGCTTCTTCCAGCGGTCCCGGCTGGCCCTTGCCATCCCGCGGCCCCAGGTTCCAGGTTGAAGGTACAACGTACTGGTAATTTTTGATCTTATTGCCTTCAATGATACACCAGTGGCCCAGCGATCCGCGCGGTACGTCGCAGAGCCCCACACCTTCGCCGTAGCTCGGGAATTCCCACGGTGTGTAAGTGGCCGTATCACCGCTCTTGAGGTTGCCGAGCAGCTCGCCCATCCATTTCTCGATACGTTGACCGATAACCAGCGTCTCGATCCCGCGGGCAGCGGTCCGGCCAAGGGTGGAGAACAGGGCACCGGCGCCCACGCCGAGTTTACCGAGGACCATGTCCACAACCGGTTTGATTTCCGGGTGGCCATTGGCATAGGCGACCAGAACGCGGGAGAGCGGACCGACTTCCGTGGCCATGCCGTCATAACGCGGCGCCTTCAGCCAGCTGTAGTCTCCGCCGCCGGGACGGTACTTGGGATCTTCCTTCAACGGTTTGGTCTCGCCTTTCCAGGGATGCTTGGCATCACCTTTTTCATACCAGGCGCGGGTCACATCCTCGGCCACCTTGTCCTGGACGGCCATACCGACATTGGCGATATCGCGCTTGGCAATCACGCCGCGGGGCATGTAGAGGCTTTCCGGTTCCTGGGCGGATTCCGGAAAATCACCCCAGGCCATGAAGTTGGAGGTGCCGCCGATGCCGGCCCAGTCCTTGTAGAAACTGGCCACGGCCAGCAGATCGGGAATGTAGACTTTCTCGATAAACTGCTGGGTTTCGCGGGTAATGTACAGGAACTCGGCCAGGCGGTCCGGTTTCAGGTCGCCTACACAGGTCATACCGCCCACCACTAGTGATTGGGGGTGGGGATTCTTGCCGCCGAAGATGGCGTGCATTCGAGCGGACTTGGCCTGGAGGCGCAGAGCTTCCACATAATGGGCCACTGCCATTAGGTTGGCCTCCGGGGGCAACTTGTAGGCCTTGTGGCCCCAGTAAGCGTTTTCAAAGGGCCCCAGCTGACCGCTGGCGACGAACTTTTTCACGCGGTCCTGGACGCCCTTGAAATACTTGGTGCCGCCATAGGGTGCATCGCTGATGTTGTCTGCCAGGGTCGCGGTGGCCTTGGGGTCAGCGGAGAGTGCGCTGACAATATCGACCCAGTCAAGTGCATGCAGGTAATAGAAATGAACAATGTGGTCATGCTGGTACTGGGCACCATGCAGGAGGTTCCTGAGGATTCTGGCATTGTCGGGAATCTGGACGCCGACTGCGTCTTCGACTGCCCTCACCGAGGACAGAGCATGGATGTACGTTCAGACGCCGCATGAACGCTGCACGAAATGCTGTGCATCTCTGGGATCCCGCCCCTGCAGCATGATTTCGATACCACGGAACATCTGGCCGGAACTCCAGGCATTTACAACTTTACCGCCGGCCACTTCAACTTCGACTCGCATGTGACCTTCGATCCTTGTAATCGGATCAATCATTATTCTCTTACCCATATTATCTCCTCTCTTCTTCTGAAAAGAATTTAACGTCTAATCTGATTACATTTCCTCGTAAAACGGTGTCATTGTATCCCAAAATTTCGGCTCACTGCAGCCGATGCAGGGAGCTCCCGCTTCCACCGGCCAGCTCGTGCCGTCGTTGAACTTGGCCACCGGACAGTTGTTGTAGGTTTCCGGTCCGCGGCAACCCACCTGGTACAGGCAGTAGCCATTGGCAGCCTCTGCGCTGCCGAATTCCGTGACGAATTCCTCGTTTTCGAAATGGGACCGGCGCGGGCACTGGTCATGAATGGTTTTCCCATATGCAAACAGGGGGCGCCCCTTGTCATCCAAGGCCGGTAGTTTGCCGAGCAGCAGGTAGTTGACCACGGTACCGACCAGGTTGATCGGATTCGGCGGGCAGCCGGGAATATTGAGGGTGGAAGCACCGATCGCTTCGCCGACCCCGACGTATCCGCCCGGGTTGGGATCGGCACCGGCGATGCCGCCATACGCGGCGCAGCTTCCAATGGCGATGGTCGCGGCAGCCTGGGGAACGACTTCCTTGGCGATCTCCAGAAAACTCCGGCCAGCAACCTTACCATAGCCGCCGTTATACTTCGTTGCAACCGCACCCTCCACGACACAGATGAACTTGCCTTTGTACTTCTTGACCGCAGCATGCAGGTTTTCTTCGGCCTGGTGACCGGCAGCCGCCATGATCGTCTCGTGGTATTCAACCGAGAGGATCTCAAGCACCAGCTCGTCAATGAAGGGGTAGTTCGATCTCAGCAGCGCTTCCGAGCAGCCTGTGCACTCACCGAAATGCAGCCAAACAACTGGCGGACGCTGGGCCGGAGCCGCAAATACCTCGGCGACTTTCGGGACATAGGATGCCGACAGCCCCATGGTCGCGGTAAGGGCGGTACAATACTTCATGAAATCCCTCCGCGATACGCCCTTACTTTTCAACCTTTCATAGAATGTTTTTTCCTGTTCCATCTGCACCTCCTTGATGCTATTTATAAGTGGCCTAAACGCTACAATGCCCTAAACTTGCCTGAAAACCTACCTGATAACTAATAATTAGTAACTGAATACGGTCTAGTTTTCTAAGCTAAAACCATAGGATAGGTCAATAGTTATCTTGGGTGTCGGTACGCTATCCGGGTTACAAAATTGTACAAAGGCATGGGTTGGCGCAGGTTCTCAACCAGACCGTCCGGCCCGGTCAAGGTACACCGGGTGATTTAACCAGCGACTCGGGGATTTAACCGGGTGGGCAAACAGATCTTTAGTCTGGATCGTTTCGGCGTTATTCGCCTGGCACGGCAAGACAGTTTCGGCCTATTGCCTGAACGAGCCCGCTCCCTCGCTATCTGTTACAGGGGATTGCTGATTTCCACGGTCTCATCTTCCGCTATTTTAATGGGGGCCTCCAATTTCCCCACGGGCTGATCGTCTTCTATGATCTCTTCAGCTTCCACGTCCAACAGATCGTCGATGCTCCCGCTTTCTTCCACGGGCACATCCTTGCTGCTCAGGGTGCGAATACACTCGGCATCATCTGCCTCAATTTGGAGCGTGTCATCGCCTTCCCGCTGGAGATAATCGTTCAATGAAGACGTCAGCTTTTCCGTAAAATAGCTGGCGGGGAAAAAGCTCTCGGTTCTGAGCAGGGTGATCACATGCCCCGGACCCTTGGCCAGTGCGGCTTTAACAGCTTGGACCGCATAAGACTCCTCGCAAAGAAGAGAATAGACGCCCTTGTCCAACTCGGCGTACTCCTTGATGACGATCTGCTCACCGCCGGTGTTTCGGGATATCGAAAATCGTTGCTTCATATCTGGTGCCCTCCAATCTGCCCGCTGGGTTGGTATGATTTTTTTGGGAAAACCATAAAAGTCTCTGTCTGTCAACAGCCAAAAACAAGATTTTTTACTTTCCGATCAGATTGCTCGGCAGGAAGGGCGCATGGGCAAAAACAGTGCCATTCGGTAAAAAAAATTAGTGCATAAGCCGTTGACCTGTGCGGTGATAAATGATAGAAAGTTGGTTTGTCTCAGGAGGGATGGCCGAGTGGTTTAAGGCGGCGGTCTTGAAAACCGTTGAGCGAAAGCTCCGTGGGTTCGAATCCTACTCCCTCCGCCAAAGATTGGCCCCATGTTTCCAGGCATTCAATAGTTGGAAACCTCTGGAAAGTGTTCAATTTCGCCGTAGGCCAAGGCGGGCACACGGTGAAAGGGAATGTTTTCCTGAGGTCTCCCGGAGAGATGGCCGAGCTGGCTGAAGGCGCTCGCCTGCTAAGCGAGTGTGGGGGGAAACTTCCACCGAGGGTTCGAATCCCTCTCTCTCCGCCATATGATCAAAACAACCCCCTGGTTTGTTACCAGAGGGTTGTTTTTTTGCAGCTGACATCGCCGGCCTTGGGATCGGGCCTTCTTTTTTAGGGTTGCCTCCCGGGCTGCAACCGTCTAAATAGGCTATTGCCATGACACTACGAGCACTTCTTTCTCTTCTTGTCGGAGCGAGCCTGCTTATCCTATCCGGCTGCATGGCCATGCCGACTCCCGAAACACACCCGACCACTGCGGGCAGCAACCTGGCCCACCAGTATGGAGAAGAGGTTCTGGCCTACCTGATGCAGGTAGTCCTTGGACAGGCGGGCGACCCCGACAATCGGGCCACTTGGCGTAGCCGTGGCCTCGATCAGGATCTTGATCTGGAACGCATAGCCGGCATCATGTCCGATCCCGGGGGCAATAAGACCGCCATCATGGTCAACGATCCCAACATCCTGGGACTTTCGAAGGTCCTCTACCATTACGCCCCGGAAATGAGTCAGTTTTCCGGTAATTACGCAACCAGCCTCTATCCTGCCACCGAACTCGTGGCGTTGCGGCTGTTTCTGCTCAAGCGGATTCAAGCCGACCGCAAAGTCTCTCTCCCGGCGCTTCTGAATCACCAGGCCCTGCTGCAGGATCCTGAGCGGGAAGCCACCCGCGCGGAGATGGCGGCCATGAATCTGACGCGTGATGAATTACGGTTGTTGCAGTCGGTTTTCCAATCGAAACCCTGGCTTTTCGACAGCCTTACCAGCCCCTTTCTGGTGGCCGCTTTTTCAAGCTCCGGGATATTGGAAAAAGAGCCCCTGACGGCAAAGCTCATCTCCCGGGCAAGCTACCCGAATGCGGCCTGCAGGCCAATGGACACCTCGTCCGATCGAGATGCTCTGGTGATCGCTTTTCTACCGTCGATGACCCGGGAATTCAGCCCGGGAAACAGCGGCTTCATACCTTCCGATGCGTACCTGGCAGCTGTTGACAGCTTGAGACAGGGTATCCTGGCAGCACTTGGGAACATCGTCCAGCTGGAGATAAAAAAGGTCGCTATGGATCCGGCCGAATCAGCCGGGCAACGGTTGCAAAATCTCACCGCACGCAAAATCAGTTTTCGTTCCCTGAGCACGCGCCCCCTGGTTGTCCACCCCGGGAATGCAGACCGCGTCGTCCAGGACACGTGCCCTGCGGCCGATTTTGCCATCATCCTCCTGGGCCGCAATGTGTACCAGTCCGTTCATATCGATCCGGCCAAAGACATCTACCCGGCAACAAACCGGATCTACCTGGATATCACCGATGTGAAACACGCCCAGGTATCATCGGAAGTAGACGATATCGGCCGGTTCCTCTATGAGAAATTGAAATCGCGGTAGGAATGCTACGCAACGTAGACCGGGTAGGATCGTTTGTAAGCTGGATGTATCGATTTGGCCTTGGCTTCGCATTCCGACCAATGGGCTGCAAGCCTCGGTTTTACAATGCCTGTTTTACCATATGAATCGCATCCACGGGACACTCGGTTTCGCAAAATCCGCAGGCAATGCATTGACGCGGCCGCGCCAGGATCGGATAACCGATCGTGTCATCGGTACCCGGGGTATAATCCAGATCAAAACATGCGGTCGGGCACGCGTCCAGGCAGATTTTACAGGAGATGCACTTTTCCCGCACGATGACCGGCTTGGGCCATTTTTTCCGAAACCGGATGCGCCTGACGCGATTTCGCTCTGCGTCCAATACCGCCCCATGGGGGCAGATCCGGCCGCAGGCGCCGCAATCAAAGCATAATTGCTCAATCACCCGGTGCGCCTTGTTGCGCAACCCTGATATGGCGCCCACCGGGCACACCCTGGTACACACCGCGCAGCCAATGCACCTGTCCGTTATGAAAAATGCCATCAGCCGGCCCCTTTTGCGGGCGGACCGGGTCGGCCGGTTTGTTCGTCCCATCCGAGCTGTCGCCAGTAACCCCGCATCATGGTTTCGATGTCGATGGTCCGGCCGGCATTGGCCCCGGCCTCCATTGGCGGCCGTCCCAGGGTCCGGGCATTCATAACATTGGCCGACGGGGTGATCCCGTGCTTGATGTTGAAGGCCTGTTTCAAGGTCTGGATGCGTTTGCCGGTCGCCATATACGCTTCCGGTGTGTAGGTCCAACCGGTAGCCGCATTGAGCCACTCGAAAACAGGCAACCGATGCACCCCGAGAAAAGCACCGAAAAGACAACCGCCGGCGCCGTTCAGCACATTCATGAAACAGCTGCAGGCGGCAGCGGCCCGGGCCTTGTCCTCGTCGAATTCATACTTGCTGTCTTTGAAGTAAAGGAAGTTGACATCCGGAAGGTCCGGCACGCGCTTCCAGAGCTGAAACATCTCATAGTAGAGTTGCGAACCGATGGTGTGCCGCCCGGGGGTCGGCTCCACACAATTATGCAGGGCAAATCCGGGGTCGAAGCGCCCGTCGTGCGTGCCGATTTCCTGGCCGCCGGCGTGCATGGCATAATCAAACGAATTCCGCCCCAGGCGACGAGCGGCCTGGCGGGTACCGTCTGCCAGCATGTCACCGATTCCCTCGCGTCGAATCATTTTCTCCAGCAAGGCGATCAGGCCGGCGCTGTTGCCCCAGGTCAAGTCGATGCCCCCGGTGTCCTTGGCCGACAGCAAGCCATTCTCCCAGCACTCCATGGCAAAGGCCATGGTACCACCTGCTGAGATCGTGTCCATGCCGGCGCGGTTGAGCATCTCGTTCATGATGAAGATGCTGTCGGCATTATTGTTCATGACCAGACCGCCCAGGGAAAGAACCGTCTCGTACTCGGACCGGTGGGTTTCCACCTTCCCGTCTTTGCGGCAAATGCCGCCGCATCCGAGGGGGCAGGAGTAGCAATGATATTTGACGATGGTATGACCGGCGAAAGCATCCGGGCTGATGGCCGCCGATTTCTCCGGGCCGAAATCTTCGTTGGACCCCTTCCAGTTTTTTATCGGGGCATCGCCCATCTCGATGAACATCTGGTTCATGCTCACGGTGCCCCACTTGCGCAGCATGATTTTATAGAGCATCCCGTCTGTGGAAACCTGGGTTGGCAAGACCCGCATGAGGGCTCCCAGGTGGGGGGTCATTTCACCGGACACAAAGGGCGGTTGGAAGGACGCGGCTTCGTTGCACTGTAAAGTCAGAGCCCGGACTGTGGATCGATCGTACACGGGGATACGGGCACTGCCGCCCAAAACCAGGGCTTTGAGCCGCTTGGACCCCATGACGGCACCCAGACCGGAGCGGGCGGCAATCCGGCCGCCGTCATTGACGATCCCCGCTATCAGGGAAAGTTTCTCCCCGGCCGGACCGATGCAGGCTACCCGCGGATGTTTGCATTGCGCGGTTTGTTTGAGGAATACTTCGGTATCAACCGTATCCCGACCCCATACCTCGCCGGCATCCCGCAATTCCGCCCGCCCTTTTTCGATGCACAGGTATACCGGTCGGGGGCTGGTGCCCGTAAAAAATATACCATCAAACCCGCAGCGTTTGATGGCCGGTGCAAAGTTGCCCCCACAGTTGGCATCTCCCCAGGTACCCGTGAGGGGCGACTTGCCCACCACCATCCAGCGGCCGGTAAAAAGACTGCCGGTGCCGGTGAGAATACCGGATAGAAACCCGAGTATGTTATCCGGTCCCAGCGGATCGGCATTAGCCGGTATGCGGTCATACAGAAAATGCGCACCCAGGCCTGTCCCGCACAGGTATTGCCGATAGACCCTTTCGGGCACTTTTTCCGCAGTCATCTTGCCGGCTCTCAAATTGACCCAGAGTACCTGTCCCATGTATCCGAACCCCATCTCCCCTCCAGGATCCAAACAGGTATATGTACCCACAAATTGTGAGCATACGCTCACAAACATATCTATACTGCACCGCCTCTGTCAACGGCAAAGAACCTGGACTCAACGCTTTGCGGTCGGCAGGGCCAGGTTGGCTCCATTTAACACGATATGGGTGGTTTTTCCGGAGACAACCCTTGCCGGGATTTGCCAAGCGACCTTGTAACCGTGAATCATGCCTGGAAAGGTTACGATAACATAATAGCCGCCGGGTGCCACGGCTGGAAATTTGAACGTACCCTCATCCGTTGACAGGGTACTGGCATAGAGAAAGTTTTTTTCCGTCAGCCGGTTCTGAACCCGGATGTAAAAACCCGAATGCAGGGTGCTGATGACATCAAAATATGCGGGCTGGGTATGTTTCAGCGAGGTATCTATCTCCGGCATGTCGACCTTGTCGGTGACCAGCAGGAGTCTGATCCAATTTCCCGGTACCAAGCGCCCTTCTATATCAAGGGTTATTGTACCTGTCACCGTTCCGTCCTCGGCGTTCAGGGCCGGCCCGGCCCACAACACGCTCACCAGCGCTAGAACTACCGCAATGAGGTTGAAAATGGCGCGCATATCCCTCCTTTGCTTGTCCGGATAGGCATGCGGGGTAGAAATAGATCCGTCGAAACTGGTGCTACTCCCTTAGTTGAGTAAGGCAACTGTAAAATAGGCCGGGAGGGGATGTCAAAAGGCTTTTAAAAAAGCGTGTCTAAATACAGCCTGGTGGTCATCCACGAATGGTGAATTTTGGTTCAGCGCACTCGAACCTATCTCAAAAAACGGATTTTGGTTCAAAATCAAGGCGGCCGTGAGGTTCAGCCCGCAGGAATACTCGAGTATTTTGAGGACTTGAACCGAGCGTCCAACGCCGAATTTGGGACAAATGACTTTTTAAGATAGGTTCTTGTCCGGCAACGCCTATAGGCGCAAACGGACGGCCCGGCGATTTTGAGGCCGCAGGTGCCAGCGAAGCCAATGCCCGTGGTGCATACTCACCTATTTCGAGGATCTCAAAAGTGCGAAAACGCCGCACTGGCCCAAAGATGCCGTTCGTGGATGATCCCTAATCGATGTGTTCAGCGATCTCATCAATGAACCGACTGCGCTGGTTAAACTGGCCCTTGCGCAGTTCCGTGCAACTCAGGTAGAGGTACTTTTCCGCCCGGGTGATGGAGACGTGCATCAACCGGCGCTCCTCCTCAAGACCTGCTTCCGTGTCCAGTGATCGCCAGTGGGGGAAAAGCTGTTCCTCACAGGCGACCACGAAAACAACCCCGAACTCCAAGCCCTTGGCCCCGTGGACTGTGGAAAGATTCACGCCGTAGGGCTGCCCATCGTCCTCATCGGACCGGTCCTCCCGGATCAGGGCCGCTTCCTCCAGGTAATCGTAAAGCGTCTCTTTTTGGGATGCGGCATAGATCAACTGGTCGAGGTTTTCTTCGCGAGCGGTCAGGTCCATGGGGTTGCCCCGGGCGTAGTTCAGCAGGTAATCCATGTACCCCACCCGGTCAATAACGGCGGCAATGGCCTCGGCCGGTGCCATAGCGCGTATATCATCGAGCAGGTGCAGGACCCCCTTGAGAGCCCCGTAAATCTTGGGGGTCAGAATTTTTTCCTTGAGGGCCTGACGGGCGGCACCCTGAAGTCCCCGCGTGCCGGTCTTCATGCGGGCGATTTTCTTGATGGTGCCCGGTCCGATGCCCCGTTTGGGTATATTGACAATGCGTTCGAAACTGACATCGTCCTGGGGGAAGGCCGCGGCCGACAGGTAGCAGTTGATATCCATGATCTCTTTGCGATCGAAGAAACCCTTGCCGCCCAGCATTTGGTAAGGCACCCGCAGGGACCGAAACATTTGCTCAAAGGCCAGCGAACAAAACTTGGTCCGGTAGAGGACCGCCATCTGTTCGTAGGGGATCCCCATGGATTTCAAAGTGTTGATTTTACGGGCCACCCACCGGGCCTCCTGCCGCTCGTCGAAAAATTCATGCAGTTCGACAACCCCGCCCTTTTTCGCGGAAAAACACTGCTTCTCCATGCGGTTGTCATTGTAATGAATCAATTCATTGGCTACTTGCACGACCTCGTCCGCCGATCTGAAATTCTGTTCCAGCCTGAATATTCGGGCCCCGGGGAACTTATCCTGAAAGGTTAGAAAATGGTCCACATTGCTGCCCCGGAAGGAATAGATGGCCTGCCAGTCATCCCCGACACAAAAAAGGCGCCCGTCTTTCACCAGCTGCCGGGTGAGCTCCTCCTGCAGGTTATTGGTATCCTGGTATTCATCGACCAGAAGGTAGCTGAACAGGCCGCGGTAGTGGTCCCGGACCGCATCGTGGTGTTTCAGGATATCGCGGGCCAGCAGCAATATGTCATCGAAATCAACGGCATTCTTGGCTTTCAAAGCCCGCACATACAGGTCATAGGCGTCCGTCAGACTGATATTGGCAACCTTGGGGCAGCGATCGAAATAGGCACCGGGGTCGCCCGAATTTTTGGCCCGGGATATCTCGGCCAGAACGGTTGGGGTATATTTTTTGTCCAGATTCAGCCGGCCGACCAACAGATCCTGCAATGTCTTTTTTTGCTGGTATTCGGCGAATACCTGCAGGGGTGGCTGGAAACCCAACAATTCACAATGGGCCTTCAAGATGATAAAGCAGGCGGAATGATAGGTCCGAACCCAGGGGAACTTGACCAGCGGCAGCCCGGTCTGACGCATCAGCCGGAATTTCATCTCGTCGGCGGCTTTGTTTGTGAAGGTAATTGCCAGGATCCTCTCCGGATCGTACCCCTGTTCAATGAGGTGTGCAAATTTGGCCGTCAGCGTCCGGGTCTTACCACTGCCGGCGCCGGCGACCACCAGAGCCGGTGATCCGTGGTGCTCAACCGCTGTGCGCTGCTGCTTTGATAACTGCATGTATCTATACGTCCTGTCGTAAGTTTGCTTTAAATGCGTAGTGGCTGTGTGTGGCCGGCCGCGTTCAATTCAGGGCCCCTGCAGTTCAAGTGCAACCGGGTTTGAAATCAGGGACAGTATTGTAAAATAACGTCCCTGTCAAAGCAATTTAGAGCCCTGCTTAGCCGGGCCCTGAATGCTGTGCAGTTGGGACCGGTGGGAGCCCTGATTGCTCTTGACATTTTTACCTATCCCTATTAATGGTATCGTTTTGTATCCGAAACAAATCTGATCGTAGCCAAAGCGATCGCGAATAAACTATAATGAAAGGAGACGTAGCAAATGGCAAAACTCGTAGAACCCCATGGCGGGAAAGGTTTGACCATCTGCCTGCTCGAAGGTGCGGAACTCGAGGCAGAAAAGACCAAGGCAGCTGGCCTTAAAAAAGTAGAAATCTCCCCTCGCGTCAAAGGCGACCTGATCATGATCGGCAATGGCGGTTTCAGCCCCCTGACCGGTTTCATGACCAAGGCCGACTGGAAAGGCGTTTGTGAAGACTTTCTGACCGCGGACGGCACCTTCTGGCCCGTACCGGTTACCCTGGATGTTTCCCAGGAAGACGCCGATGCGATCAACGCCGGTGACGAAATCGCCCTGTACGATGCTGAAGGCGATGAAATCATGGCCACCATGCAAGTTTCTGAAAAATTCGAAAAGACCGACGCCGACAAGACCTGGGAAAGTGAAAAGGTTTACATGGGCGAAGGTACGCCGACTGTTGAAGAATTCTGGAAGATCGCCAAAGAAGACCACCCGGGCGTTGAGATGGTCATGAACGAAAAGCCAATGAATCTCGCCGGCCCCGTTAAGGTCCTCAGCGAAGGCGAATATCCCACCAAGTACGCCGGGATCTACCATCGCCCTGCCGAAGCCCGCAAGATTTTTGAAGACCGGGGCTGGAGCGATGTGGCTGCCCTGCAGCTGAGAAACCCCATGCACCGCAGCCATGAGTACCTGTGCAAGATCGCCATCGAAGTCTGTGACGGCGCCTACATCCACTCCCTGGTTGGAAACCTCAAACCGGGCGACATTCCCGCGGAAGTTCGCGTGAAATGCATCGACGCCCTCGTGAAACACAATTTCGTGGAAGACAACGTCGTTCAGGGCGGTTACCCGCTGGACATGCGCTATGCCGGTCCTCGTGAAGGCCTCCTGCACGCCGTGTTCCGCCAGAACTACGGCTGCTCCCGGATGATCATTGGCCGCGACCACGCTGGCGTGGGAGACTTCTACGGCATGTTTGAAGCCCAGACCATCTTCGACAAAATCCCGACTCCAGCTGAGCCCGGCAAAGCCCTCGTGTGCCAGCCGCTGAAAATCGACTGGACCTTCTACTGCTACAAGTGCGACGGCATGGCCTCTCTGAGGACCTGCCCGCATGGTAAGGAAGACCGCGTCCTGCTGTCCGGCACCATGCTGCGCAAGATGCTTTCCGAAGGCGCGGAGCTTCCGGATCACTTTGGGCGTGACGAAGTTGTCGTTATCCTGCGCGACTACTACGAGAACCTCGAAGAGAAGGTCGAGATCAAGACCCACACCGCTGCCACCGGTTAATTAAAAGCCGCTTAACAGCGAACGTTCGAAACTGCAAGGGGAGATGCCGCAAGGCATCTCCCTTTTTTTTCAACATCGGCGTCTTACTCGAAATCGACCCCGCTAGCGATACCGATTTGGATATCTGGAAGTAGCCAACGCCAAGATTAGCCAAAAGACACTTTTGAGACGACTACCCATAAAAAAGGGGAGGCTGTCACCAGCCTCCCCTTTCGGATTTTACGCTATGGTCGGAAACTTATTTCCGTTCAGCCCATTCCATGTAGGTCATGGCCGTGGTGCGGTATACCAAATGCGCCAGTTTTGAAAACGGCGTATAGGCAAACAGGCACCAGATAAATACCAGGTGGAAAAAGTAGATGAAATAAGTCGCACCGGCCAAACCAGCCAAACGCGCCATCTGGGTTCCCATACCGGTAACACCCAGTCCAAACACCAGCACCAGCAGCTGCCAGTCCCAATAACTGGTAACCTGGTCTTCTTTGCTCATCCGGTTCTTGATGAGCAGCAAAGAACCGATGACCAGGGCCACACCGCTGACATTACCCAGCCATTTCACCGGGTTTATCTGGCGGTAGGGGCCTTCGATGTGCAGGATCCACTCGGCGATGAAAAAGCAGTTCGTTACGATAAACAGCCCGATAAAACTGTATAGCACCATCATATGGGCTGTGGAGCGGTCCTTGTTGTCGCCGCACTCATTGAACTTGCTGTGTTTCAAGACGGTGGTCACAACGGTAATCAGCGCCTTCACCATACCCGCCGGATCGATCTTTTCCTTGGTCGTTTTGCCTTCAGCCAGCGCATTGGCATGGATATCGGCTAAAAAGCGTTTCAGCCCCAGCGCGAATACACCCGCAGCGCCGAAGAAGGTGGGAATCATGATGATGTCCACCAGGTAGTTGTGGATGAAATGACTCTGCCAGATCACATCGCCTTGGTCACCAAAAATGACTTTGGTCAAGATCGCCGCGATAATGAAAATCACGGTGGGAATCCCCAGCAGGATGGGCAGTTTCGAAGGCTGGGGCACCATTTTGGCGATAGCCCGGGGGGTGGCGTAGTCGGCCACCGCATAGGCCCGTACCGCCGAAAGCACATCACCCGGTTTGGCGCCGCGCGGGCATAGGGAGGTGCAGTCTCCGCAGTTGTGGCACAGCCAGATGTCGGCATTGCCGACCAGTTTGTCTTTCAGTCCCCAGCCGGCTGCAATCATCTCTTTTCGGGGGAACGGTTTGTTATCCGGGGCTATCGGGCAGGCCACCGAGCAGGTCGCACACTGAAAACACTTTTTCAGGTCCTGACCTCCGAGTCCGGCAACTTCTTCGATAAACCCTACATCAGGTTCTACAAGATATTTTTCCGCCATATCAATCCTCCTGAATCGGCAGTTGAAATAAAGGTTTGGTACTAAGTTACCATTCCCGGATTAGAAACCCTTAAACGGGTTCGGGCCAAGGTCTTCAACCATTTCCACAAACTCATTAATGATCTGCGGAACTTTGTGATACTCATCGATGGCAACTTCAAACTGGGCTACCCGCTCTTCTTCAAGCGCCAGGCTGGTGAGAGCGTCCCCGATCTTCTTCATCCGAATGTCGGCCAGCTCGCTGCCCTTGACAAAGTGACACTGGTAATCGTCCCCATGCTTGCAGCCTAGCAGGAACGCACCGTCCAGGCCCTGGGCCAAAGCATCCTTGATCCAGATTACGTTCACACTGCCCAGGCAACGGACCGGGATGATGCGTACGTTGGCGTTGTAACCCAGGCGTTTGATCCCCGCCATATCCAGAGCAGGCAGGGCGTCATTTTCACAGACCAGCCCGAGGATTCGCAACGGCGGATCATCATAGTCGTCCTCGGAAGGAACGTTGATCGCCTTAACCATGGAGCCAATACTGTCAATGTTGTAATCGGCAAACCCGATGATCCGTTCCGGGCAGGCTCCCATGCAGGTACCGCAGCGCCGACAACGGGTCGGGTTCGGCAGGGGGGTGCCCTTCTCATCGTCGTCCAGGGCCCCGAATGGACACTCAACCGTACAGCGTTTACACTGGGTGCAGCGCTGGAAAAAGAAGTCTGGAAAGGTCATGTCACCGGAACGCGGATGCACCGCCATACCGCGGTTAACCGACTCGAGACACTGGATCGCCTTGAGAGCGGCTCCGGCGGCATCTTCCACGGAGTCTTCCACGGTCATGCTGCGTCGCACGGCCCCGGCGGCGTAAATGCCGGTCCGCTGGGTTTCGTACGGAAAGCAGATGAAGTTGGAATCCACGTAATTGCCGCAGTCGCCGATATCGCGGAAGGCCGGTCCCTGGCGGTAGGCCATGTTGACAACCGGGTCGTCGTTGGTCACCGGAACCATGCCGGTTGCCAGGACCACCATATCAGCCTTGATCTGGATCTCCTTGCCCAGCAGGGTGTCACTGGCATCAATGATCAGGCGATTGCCGTTCTTGGCGACCTGGGTCACATCCCCTTTGGTCAGGAAGATACCCGGGTCCTGCTGCAGACTCTTGTAGAAATTCTCCTGGAGACCGGGAGTGCGCATGTGCTGATAGATAACGAAGGCCTTGCCGTCGGCGTAATCTTCGCGTACGTACTTGGCCTGCTTGAGGGCCACCATACTGGTCACCGCGCCGGTGTAGGAGAAGTCGTTGTCATTGCCCTCTCCCGGGCTCTGGATGAACACGACACTCTTGGCTTCCTTACCGTCCGACGGTCGCTTGATCTTGCCTACCTTGGCAATTTCTTCAAACTGCGCGTTGGTCACGATATCCGGCGATTCCCCGAATCCAAGATGGGCAAATTCACCCTCTTCAGGTTCGTACGGACGCCAGCCGGCAGCCAGGACCACAGCGCCGAAGGGCTCACCGTTAGGGTCGAGCTGGAGGATGTCCAGCCTGCCCTCGTTGTATTCCATGTAGAGCTCATTCTGCTTTTCAACATCGTACTCCTTACCGTCCTCGTCGAACTTCATCTCTTCCGGCAGGGGGTAGGGGCAGTCAAACTCGATCTTTTCTCCTGGTTTTTTAAAAGTGGCCGTAAACTCGCCGGGCTGACCGGCCAGACGGGCCACAACCGTTTCGGTTTTGATAGTAATGTTATCATCGGCCTCCACGGCACTGATCAGATCGTTTACCGTAGGATCGATCAGTTCGGCATAGGGCACGTCCATCGGCAGCTGTTTGCGCCAGTTGAGCGCCTGGCCGCCGATCCGGGCCTCTTTTTCAACGATGGTTACGTCGTAACCGACTTTGGCGGCATCCAGGGCCGCGGCCATACCGGTCATACCACCGCCGATCACCAGGATCTTGCGTGACAGGGTTTCCAGTTTGAACGGTTCCGGCACTTCACTCTTTTCCAGGCGGGCCATGCTCATGCGGATGTAGTCTTCCGCCATCATCTGGACCACGTCGAAGTTCTCTTCGTCTTCCTTTTCCTCGGCGGTGAGAGCCGGAAACTGGTCCCGCGGATGGGACCAGACGACGCCTTCCCGCAAGTTGGCCCGGTCTACGACACAACCTTCAAACCGGAAAACATCAAAATTAACCCGTCGGGAACAGGCGGCAATACCGACCATGTTGGTGCCGACCTCTACATCATTACGAATCAGGTCAGCCCCTTCCTGGGAACACAGGAACGGATGGGTCTGAACCGGCAGCCCTTCTTCCTCAGGTATGTCGCACAACGCTTTAACATCGAGGCTCTCCCCGATCCCACAACCTGTGCAAATATAAACACCATATTTTTTACTCATGGATATCCTCCTACTTCCTTGCCAGAGTTTGAATCGCCTTCAGGGCCATACCGGTCGCGTTCTGGTTGGATGAAAATACATCCGCCGGTTTATTGGCACACCCTGCAGCAAACATGCCGCCCTTTTCAAAGTCATTGATGACAAAACCATCTTCACTGTAGTTCAGCTCAGCCGGTAGTTTGTTTGCGGCGGCAGTCGGCTGCATGCCGGTGGCAAGGACAGTCATATCCACAGTTTGCCGGACCTTCTCGCCGGTGACGGCGTTTTCGGCAACCACGGTGATCACCTTGCTGTCCGGGTCCTCATTCACCTCGGCCACCTTGCCCTTGATAAAGAAGACATTCTCGTCTTCTTTTACCATGTTATAGAACTTTTCATAGCGATTCCCGGGGCTTCTGATATCGATGTAAAAAATATAGATCTTGGCATCCGGGTACTGGGCCCTGACGTAGGTAGCCTGCTTCATGGAAGCCATGCAGCAAATGTAGGAGCAATACGGCAGGTGATTTTCATCCCGGGAGCCGGCACACTGAACGAAAGCCACGCTTTCGGGCTCCTTGTTGTCCGCCGGGCAGAGAATTTTTCCCTCGGTGGGGCCGGTGAAACTGGCCATGCGTTCGAACATCATGTTGGTCACGATGTTGGGGTAACGACCGAAACCCAGGTTGTCGATCCGGTTGGCATCGTAAGGTTCCCAGCCGGTGGCCCACACGACCGCGCCGACTTTCAACTCGACGGTCTGGGCCTCCATGGAGAAGTCCACGGCATCGTACTTACAGGCTTCGGCAATGCGCTTTTCATCATCGGTTCCCTTCACCTGGGAAGAGATGACGTACCGTGACGGAAAAGCCATGGGAAAAGGTAAGCCAGCGGCCTTGGTCTGATCCATGCCGAAATTGAAATCGTCGGCCACTTCCGCCTGGCAGGCTGCTTCGCAGTCGCCGCAGGCCGTACAGTTTTCGTTTACATACCGGGGATTCAACTTGATGGTGGCATCGTAGTTACCCGGGGTCCCAGCGACCTTCTCGACCTCGGCCAGTGTGTAAACCTTGATGTTGGGGTTGTCCTTGATCCTTCTAAAGTTGATTTCCAGACCACAGGTCGGAGGGCAAAGCTTAGGAAAATACTGATTCAGCTGTGCGACTCTTCCGCCCAGGTAAGGATTTTTTTCGACCAGAAATACCTCATACCCTACTTCGGCCGCTTCGAGGGCTGTGGTCAGGCCGCTGATACCTCCACCAACGACCATAATGCTCCCACTAGCAGGGGCTGCTTTTTCTTCTGTCATGCTATCCCTCCGTGCATTTGTAAGTTCGTCAAAAAAATACCATTTATGTTTATATGTTCAAATGGGTTATGGCCTCGGGGGCGATATCCACTATTGCCGTATCCTGACACCGAAAGGATCTTGTCCGCGGTTGCCTGTGGATAAAATCCTTTGAGAATCTGGAGACGGACAGGCCAAAAGGATATCACCCGCAAAGTCACTTCCCGGTTTGGGTTATCTGTAAGGGCTACCCGCTAAGAGTCTCAAAACTTCCGACCGGCACGGGCACCCGGTACTAAAAACCTCCAGGCACCGGTAGGCACCTGGAGGTTTTTTGTTATGCAAAGCGACTAAACATCAGTCGTGCTGGGATTAGTCAGCAATGATCTGGATGTAATCTTTCTTGAATACATCCCACTCACCCTTTTCCGGATCATACTTTGAATTTACAAAGCAGAACCAGTTCTCATCATCCTGTCCCGGGTAGTCAGCCTGGTAGTAGAAGCCAGGATAACGGGTTTCCTTACGGTACTGGATGTGGCGCAGATGGGATTCAACAGTCCAGATACGATGATAGATTTCCCAGGCTCTCATCAGTTCGTGCAGGTCGCCGGCAGCCATTTTTTCGCAGTCTTCGCGCATGGTGGCCAGCAGGTCCATAATAACTTCGAGAGACTTGGAGCTGGTCTGGTAGTATGTAGCGGTACCAGCACCGTACTCATGGGTAGCCTTCATCAGGCGATACATCATGCCTTCCGGTTTTACATAAGCCGGGTTGATGTTGATGGCGGTGGTGTAGTCACAGTTGTCCAGGAAGGTCCGAACCGGTTTGTAAACCAGGTCTACCAGTTCTTCATTGGACGGCTTCAGGGCCGGGGAGAAATCAGCATTATCAGTGGCATAGCGCACCATTTGTTTGGCGGCGATGCGACCTTCAGCATGGGAACCTGAAGAGAACTTGTGACCGGAACAGCCCACGCCGTCACCGGCGGTAAACAGGCCATTGACCGTGGTCATTCTGTTATAGATCTTACCGTTGGCTGCTTTGATTTTATAAGCATCCGGGACCCAGTCCAGATCCGGACCGGAAGTCCACAGGCCGCAGCAGCCGGAGTGGGAACCCAGCAGGTAAGGTTCGGTCGGCATAATTTCGGAATTCTTCTTCTCGGGTTCGCAGTCCTGGGCACACCACAGGTTGGCCTGGCCACAGGTCATATCGAGGAAGTCTTCCCATGCTTCGGACTCAAGGTGCTTGAGCTCTTTCTTGTCCATGGTCTGGCCGAGATCGGCCAGGGCCGTTACGGTGTCCATCATGATGGGACCGCGGCCTTCTTTCATCTCGAAGAGCATCAGGTGGTTACGCAGGCAGGTCGGCGTAATGGCCGCCGTTCCATAAGGTGCGAATCTTTCCAGCTCAGCCTTGGCGGCATCGGAGCCGGCAAAGGCTTCGCCCAGACCGTTGAGGGTCTTGGCTTTGAACAGCAGGAACCAGGCACCAACCGGACCGTAACCGTCTTTAAAACGGGCCGGGGTGAAACGGTTTTCCATCATGCTCAGTTCGGCGCCAACCTTCATGCACATGGTGTAGGTGGAACCAGCGTTCCATACCGGATACCAGGCACGGCCTTTACCTTCACCGACCGAACGGGGCTGGTAGATATTTACCGCGCCACCGCAGGCAACCATCATGGTCTTGCACTTGATGATGTAAACTTTGTTTTCACGGACGGAGAAACCAACCGCGCCGGCGATCTGGTTTTCGACGTTGGCATCCAGCAGCAGCTCAACGATGAAGCAGCGCTCGATGATGTTGTCTTCGCCCAGAGCGAGTTTGGCAGCTTCAGCAACGATCCGTTTGTAGGATTCGCCGTTGATCATGATCTGCCATTTACCGGTCCGAACAGGCTGGGCGCCACCTTTCAGGGTACCCATCTTCTGGCCTTTTTTACCGTCCAGGTTTTTGCCGTCGTCGGTTTTCTTCCATACGGGCAGTCCCCACTCTTCGAACAGATGGACGGAATCGTCTACGTAGCAGCCCAGGTCGAAGATCAGGTCTTCACGGACCAGGCCCATGAGGTCGTTACGGACCATGCGAACGTAGTCGTCCGGGGAGTTTTCGCCAATGTAAGTGTTGATGGCAGACAGGCCCTGGGCAACGGCGCCGGATCTTTCCATGGCAGCCTTTTCGCACAGCAGAACAGTCTGGTCGTCTTTGAGCCATTTCTTTACTTCAAAAGCAGTACCGCAGGCAGCCATACCACCGCCAACGATGAGAACATCCACTTCACGCTCTTCTACTTCCGGGTCCCTTACGGCCTTGAGCTCACCCATTACTTTATTTGGTAATGCCATATTATATCCTCCTAAAAATAGTCTTTACTGTAAATTCGATATACTACGCTTAACTCAATCTGGGTTTACTAGGCCAAATCGGTCGGTGTCGGCATAGTGTAGCCGTCCGCTTCCTGGGTAGAAAGCAGCGGGCCGTCAAGGTCCTGACCTTTCAGATCGGGATAGGCATTGGCAGCACCTTCCGGAGTGGTCCGGATGGGGAACTTAAAGCGTTTGACAAGACCATTTCTGAACTTACAAGTCCACATGACGTCTTCGGTGCCCATCATGGGCATGATGCTGCTTCCCAGCGGTACAAAGTCGGCATAGCCGCGAACTTCAATCGCCTGGGTCGGGCAAATTTTTACGCATGAAAAGCATTCCCAGCACTGATCCGGTTCCTGGTTGTAAGCCTTCATTTCGTTGGGCTCCAGAACCATCAGGTCGTTGGGGCAAATGTACATACAGGCGGTTTTGTCGCCGCCCTTGCAGCCGTCACATTTTTCGTTAATTACAAAACTTGGCATTAAAATACCTCCTGATTTGGTTTGTTGCTTCTGGTCAATACGATATGTTTCCTGTTGCTTCAAACTGCTTGAAACTGTGTTTTGCACCTCCCTTCGTATCTGAGATATAAAAGCAAATACTGCCTTAAGCCTGATTAACTATCTAATTAAACTTATGTTTCCAAATTGATCATCATTTCAGCTTCGGGACCGCTGCAACTCAGCATTTTGCGCATCTTAAATGGATCGGTATTTCCATTAAATTCAGCCACCTATGCGAATCCAAACACCAGCATAAAACAAGAATAGATAATTATCACCCGGCTTTTTTCTTGTCAACAATTTTTGGACAGTGAAAACACCCCCAAAGGGTTGTCAACCGGGTGTTTTAGTGAATATAAAAATCACGCTTTCCATATCTGGCTCAGGCCGGAACCACCACTACTATATATGGTATATCCTGAATACAAAACCGCGAGGGACACACCATTTCCGGGATTGAAAAAATTGGTCGGATATCCCTAACGGTGAGAGGTTTTTTGTTGACTTGATACCACGGCGTGCTACCTAATGCGCATCCGCAAGGGTGGACAGTGGTCTGGAGATCCCGCAGGGAACCCGGCCAATATGCCGCCTGATTATAAACCCACCATTAATAAATAGAGGTTCAATGATAATGGAAGCCGAAATGACCCCCCTGGAATCCGGAGCCCGATTCTGTTTTCGGTGCTCCCCCGGCGTATCCTGTTTCAATGAATGCTGCCGGGACCTGAGCCAGTATTTGACCCCCTACGACATTCTCCGTCTTAAAAACGGTCTGGGGCTCACTTCCGGAGAATTTCTGGAGCAGTATACCGTCCGCTATGTCGGCCCTGAAACCGGTCTGCCGGTAATAGCGCTCAAGCCGAATTCGTCGCGGGAACTTGAATGCCCGTTTGTCCGTCCCGAAGGCTGTACCGTTTATGCTGACCGCCCCTCTTCCTGTCGGATGTATCCGCTGGCCCGGGCGGTGTCCCGCTCCCGGGAGACCGGCGTTCTGACCGAGCATTTTGCCCTGCTGAAAGAGCCTCACTGCCAAGGCTTTAACGAAGATGCCGCCATATCGATTGACGCCTGGATCGACCAGCAGGGTCTGGCGGAATACAATGCGATGAACGACCGTCTCATGACCCTGATTAGTCTTAAAAACCGCCTGCTGCCCGGTCCGCTGGAACCTCACCAGGCCGATATGTGGTACCTGGCCCTGTACGACCTGGACAGTTTTCGACAGGCGCCTCTCGAACAAGACCTGCTGCAAGGCATAAGCGTGAAGGCCGAGACCCTGGAAAAGGCTAAAACCGATGAGGTCGAACTGTTGAAATTAGGCCTGGAATGGGTCCGTTTCAAATTGTTTGGCCAGGCGGCATAACAAGGGGGGCCATATGAGACTGAAAGGGAAAACGGCCCTGGTACTCGGGGCGGTCAAAGGGATCGGCAAGGGCATTGCACTGTCCCTGGCCAAAGCGGGCGTCAATGTGGCCGCCACCTGGCACGATTGGCCGGAAAGTCTGGCAGCCCTTGAAGAGGATCTGGCTGCAGCGGGTGCGCCGCACCTTATCCAGCGGATCGACCTGGCCGACACCTCAGCGGTAGCCGCGTTGATCTTATCGGCCACCAGCCGTTTCGGCAGGTTGGACATCCTGATCAACAACATCGAACGCGGGGGCTGGCCCATCGTACATGGCCGCTATACACGCGAGCAGTGGGACCTGGAAATGGCCACCACCCTCAGGGCCAAACAGTGGGTCTACGAAGCGGCCCTGCCCCACCTTAAAAAGAGCGGTGATGGGGTCGTTATTAACTTTTCTTCCATCGCCGGGATCGTGGGCCGCTCCGGGCCGGCCAGCCTGCTTTTCAACGAAGGGTACGCCGCGGCCAGTCGCGGGACAGGCCTGCTCACCGAGACCTGGGCCCGTCTGGGGGCGCCTGAAGTACGGGTCAACGAAATTGTCCTGGGCGTGGTTGATACCCGCCACGGGCGGGATACCCGCGGCTGGGGTCTCTTGAGTGCCGCCGAAAAACAGGCCATCCGCGACCATACGCTTCTGGGCCGCACCGGCCGCGTGGACGATGTGGTCCGGGCGGTGAACTTTATCCTGCGCGACGCCCCGTTCATGACCGGCAGCAGCCTGCGTATCGACGGCGGGTATGTGCTGGGGGGAGATCGGGTAGGCGAAATGCCGAGTGGTGTCGTTTAAGCTTTGATCGGAAGCCCATAGATCTCCGGTCTCGGCCCGCATCAAAAATCGACCTAAAAAGCATGCTCGCAATCGGAATCGGAATCGCTATCGAAATCGATCCTGAATCCCATGCGCTCGCTTGTCTCCCGATTTCGATTCCGCTGGCGGTTACAATGGGGTCGGCTGGTTGCCGCTGGTCAACGTCCTTACTCTCGTATGGCAAAGGGGAGCCGTTCGTTGATCTTGCGGATGTAATTGTGCGCCTGGCCGTTGATAGCCTCTATATTCATACGCATGAGCGTTTCCATTTCCGGATCCAGGAATCGATGCAGGCTGCAGCCGGGCACCGATTCAAAACCGCGGCGGACCTTGTGCCCGCCGCCGATCCCGGGATCGAATTCCCGGATACCGCCGGAAATGGCCCATTCGATCGGGCTGTAATAGCAGGTATTGAAATGCAGGGTGTCCAACGCCTCCCGGCACCCCCAGTACCGGCCGTAAAGCCGATCTCTTTTATATACAAACATCCCCATCGCAACCGGGTCATTCAGTGAATGGCTCTCAAAAGCACCCATCAGCATCAAACGGTCGCGAAACCGGTCTGCAAGGCCGGCAAAAAATTCGCGGGTCAGGTAACGGCAGCCCCAGGAACCGAACTTGCTGTTGGTGTCCACATAGTACCGGTACATCAATTCCAGGTGCTCGTCGGTAAGCTGGTCCCCGGTCAGGGGCCGCAGGGTGATGCCCTGTTGCGCCACCCGTCGCCTTTCCCGAATAATATTGCGTCGCTGATTGGTTTTAAACCGGGCCAGGTATTCGTCAAAATTCTGATACCCGGGATTTTTCCAGATAAGCACCGGGTGGAACCAGGGTATGCAGCGATTGGCGGGCAGGGTGTTGACCCACTCAAGGTCGGCATATAGAAAATGGTAGCCGGACAGTTGGTTGGCCCGGCAATAGCGCTCTATCTCGGCCAGCATCAACCCGGTCAGCCGGGCCACATTTTCACGGGCGCTGACCAAAAAGCGGTACCCCTGGACCGGGGTGACCGGGCTCATGCCGACCAGTTTGGGATAATAGGCCACCCCCATCCGATAGGCCAGGTCGGCCCAGACATAATCGTCAACGAACTCACCCTCGCTGTGGATTTTCCGGTAAAGGGGAGCGGCCGCCACCAGGGTATCCTGGGACCAGACTGCCAGGTGGGCTGGATACCAGCCGGTTTCGGCGCCGATGCTGCCGGACGACTCCATTAGCTCCAGCCATTCCCATTCCATAAAAGGGGATTGTATTGGCCGGGCCAGCGTATTCCAACCAGCACGGTCGAGGCCGCCCAGCGATGATTCCCAGGTGAATGTATAGTCATGGTCGCGTCGGGTCATGAGTGGTCCGATCGGGTATGAGATTGCCACGGTGCACCAGGGTTGACACAGCCCCTGTGGGTTTATATATCTTTTCGGACCTATTTATTCTTAACGATGCGTGGTTAGCCTTGCAAATCAGATCCGGCAAATCGACTTCATATACAACGTCCAGGGTCAGGCCCAATACCAAGAAAACCGCCGAACAGCGGCGCCTCAAACCCATTGTCACGTACGGTCTGGCAGGTGTCGCCGTGGTTTCCCTGCTGGCAGTCGGATTGTTTTTTGCCGGAGGCGATACCCCCACCACCCCAATCCCCGGCCAGATGGCTACTGCCGCAAACATAGCGTCCCCGGCTCCCCAGGCCATTAAAATAAAACGCGAAACTGCTCCGGTCAAATCCAACCGGACCACCCGGACCGCAAGCGCGTGGGAAGGGCCGGTTCTCTATCACTCTCCCGGCCAGGCCCCCATTCATCTGATCCTGGTCGAAAAAGCACTGCAACAGCTGCATCTATACCGGTTCGACGGTCGCTACCAGCGTATCAAGACGTACAGTTGCGCCACCGGTGAACAGCGGGGCCGCAAACGGGTGGAGAATGATGAAAAAACGCCCGAAGGCATCTATTTCAACACTAAAATCTACCGTGATCGCAAAGTGACGGTTTTCGGCGACCGGGCCTTCGAACTCAATTATCCCAATGCCTTCGACGACATCGCCGGCAACGGCGGGCACGGCATCTATATTCACGGATCGAACCGCAAGGTCACCCCCTATTCGACCAACGGCTGTGTAGCCCTGGACAACCATGACCTGGAAGACCTTGACCAGCGGATCGAATTCGACAAAACCCCGATCATCATCGGCGAGCGCCTGCCCTACACCTTCACCGGCGTGCAAAAGGATATGACCAAACTGACGGCCTATTTCCGCCAGGCCATGATCCCCAAAAAGTACGCCGGGCAGAAGCTTGATTTCACCGGCATCACCATTTTGCGTTTCCGGGATAAGCTTGTGTCCTTCGGCGCCATCCGAGTAAAAACCAAAACCCCGGTTGAAGCCGTCTCCCGCCTTTACTTAGCTGAACCGGAAAAGGGGCTCATGGTGATGGTCAAACGCGAGTGGCAGGAGAAAAAGCCGCCCCCGGTCTTGACCGCCAAGCCTGAAAGAGAAGACATCGCCCGGCTGGTGCAATCCTGGGAAAAAGCTTGGGAAGGCAAGCACCTGGAAACCTATATCGCCCACTACCACCCCGATTTCGTAGGCAACGGCCGCAACCTGCAGGAATGGAAACGGCATAAAAAGCGCCTGAATGGGAAATACAAACGGATATCCGTCACGGTCTCGGAATTGAAAACCCGTACTTCCGGCGGTACCTCCCGAGCCTGGTTCAAACAAAGGTACCGTTCGGACGCATTTAAATCCGATGGTTATAAGATTCTGGAATTCCGAAAAAAGGGAGGCCGCTGGAAAATATACCGGGAAAAGTCTTTTAAAAACAGGCCCAAAAGCTGGCCGGCGTAGGGCGTTGCTGTAAGGTATAAGGTAAAAGGTTTAAGCACAACCTAAACCCTAAAGAGCCCGACAGTCTTATGCCTCACCTCCTGTGCCTTTAAGCTTATACCTTCCACCTTATACCTTCTACCTGGGCTTGATCTGCTTCGATTTCAGCCCCCAGACAAACAGCTTGACCCACTCGAATCCAAATTTCAGCAATGCCTTTTCATCGGCCGAGATTTTTTTACGCACGTCTTGCTTGACCTTATATCGCTTAAAAAAGCTGCTTTCGAATACGAATTTTTTGAAATCGTCCAGGTTGTAGGTGGCCATGAAAGCCATTTTGGCCCGCGGTCCTTCCGGGCCCTCGCCCCGCCAGGGATCGGTCTGAAACAGGCGCTTGATCTCCGCCCAGGCCAACGTCATGCGGTTGTAGTCCCGGACCTCCTGATCACGGCCCCAGGTTTCGATTGTCCACTCATCGGGTTCGTGCTGCCCCTGGCAGAAATCGGGCGGGCGGAAAAAATGCACCAGGCGCGATTTCCCGGTTTTGGCATCATAGAGACTGCCCTGTTCCACCGGGAAGGTACGGCAGGTGTCGGGCCGGTCGGGATAGACCGAGCAACCCGCATCGGTTAGAAAGGGACAGGTTTTCTCTTCATTTTCGGTCATGCGCAGCAAGACTTCCGGGAAAAAAGCACCGGGCCGTAATACCACGTCAACGTACTCATCGAGAAACTGATCCGAGGTCAGCGCCAGATTACTTTTCAGACGGAGCACATCATAGGGATATAAAAAGAGGTTGAGATTCCGGCAGCACCGGTTGAAACAAGCCACCTGCGGATGGCAGCGAAAAGCAAACGTTTCCCCTTTTTTCAGCCGCCGACCGGGCAGCTTTTCAATTCTTTCTGGATCGATATATTTCATCTTTATTTCTCCGGCGGAAATGACGCCCGGTCAGGCCGGAAACCCGGCGATCATCTGGGCCACGGTCAGCCGGGTCTTCTCGTTAAAACTCAGCTCCTCGCGCAGGGCTTTTTCCAACTGGGCCATCTCCATATAAAGCGGGGTGCGGTCAAAGGGTATGTATGGATGGTCACCGCACTGCCGATCGAAGTCACCACAACCGGGACCCCGGGTGGGGGCCTCGCCGGCGGGACGCCGCATTTCATTGGGTATGCCGTGCAGGCGGCATATCATCGGTCGATAGTGGTATAGGGTGCAGCTGCCGTCGCGGTTCAAAGGGCACATGATACGAACCGTTTCGCCGTTCTCCTGGGAACGCGCCAATTCACGGTTGACCTGCAAGGCAGCCTGGTGCAGGCGGTCGCGTTCTTCCGCCGGCAACTGAACATAGCCCCGATATAAATAGAGATATTCCAGCAGCGTGTGGTGGAAAAACAGCGTCAGACAACAATTGTCCTCGCACCCCTTGCATTGGAACCCATAATCGGCAGCCACCCTATCGTAGGCAGCTTCCATCCGGTCGAAAAGATCGGCCAATTTTTCAAGATGAGATCCCAGCTTTTTGGCAGGGGTGTTTAAATAGGTGGCGGGCGTAACCAATGTTATATCTCGAAAATCACTATACGATGCAATTCAATACATCCTTTAATTGTCGTTTCAACAGTTAGGTCAAAGCGTCCGGTTTCACCATTGCCCCGACCCTATCCTGACACTAAACCCAAACGGATTGCAGGCCTGCGTCTACACCATCGGCGAAGGGAAAAACAGGCGCTCGTACAGGGCCAATGCATACCGGTCGGTCATGCTCGCAATAAAATCACAGACGACCCTCTCCTTGGAATCACCGGACGTCTCGGGAGCCGGCAGGGACAAGGCCGCCAATTCACGCGCCAGCATCTCCTCGTTGTCCGTAAAAAAGGTATACAGTTCCAGAAGAATTTTTTTGGCTTTCACAAATTCCTGGTGCACTTTCTGGGACCGGTAGACATTTTTATATAAGAATCGCCGCAGCAGGGTCATGGCTTCGTGAACTTCATCGCTCATGCGCAGGACCAGTTCCCCGTTTTCTACCTGGCTGGAGAATACCAGGTCGTGCACCATGGTGGTGGCACGCTCGGAATGGGTCCGGCCCAGGACGCGCATACACTCGTGCGGAACCTGGTTTGCCCGGATCACCCCGCTGCGGATGGCGTCTTCGAGGTCGTGATTCAGGTAAGCCATGATGTCCGCTATTCTGACTATCTGCCCCTCAACGGTAATCGCCTTCATCTTGGGATTCGAGGATATAATCTTGCCGTATCCCTTTGAATGTTTGAGGATGCCGTCCCGCACCTCCCGAGTCAGGTTCAGGCCCGCCCCGTTTTTCTCAAGCCGGTCCACAACCCGCAGGCTCTGTTCGTTATGGGTAAACCTCTCGGAGAATATCTCTTTCAGCGACGTTTCGCCGCCATGGCCGAAGGGTGTGTGCCCCAGGTCATGCCCCAGAGCGATCGCCTCGGTAAGATCTTCGTTCAGCCGCATGGAGCGGGCGATGGTCCTGGCGATCTGGGCCACTTCCAGGGTATGGGTCAACCGGGTCCGATATTCATCACCGAGCGGAGACAGAAACACCTGCGTTTTATACTTCAGCCTGCGAAACGCATTGCAGTAGATAATTCGGTCCCTATCCCTTTGGAAGGCCGTCCGCAATTGAGAGGACTTCTCGGGCTTGAGTCGGCCTTTGGATTCCGAACTCAAACAGCCATAAGGCGACAGAAACCCGCGTTCGCGCTTTTCAAAGTCTTCTCTAATGGTCATCGGGCAACCCGCCGGGAGCTATTTCATTCACTTTTAGGCACACTTTGTCTTAAGGCCGCTTCATTTGCTAGAATTGATTAACCTACCCAAAACAATTTGGATATGTAAAGCTCTTTTTGATGCTTTACATAGCCCGCCCCAATTCCTATCATTAGACCATGAACAACCACCACCTCATCATGGGCGAGTTAACCGATTATCTGACCGGGCGGCTCCTGGACGACACGCACGATGAGCGCTACCGGCAGAAACTGGCCCGTCATCTGGTTGAACAGTGCGGATTTGAAAAAGCATCCATCACACCCCGGCTCAGGCTGACGATCACAGCCTGCGACCAACGGGCCAGCATACCGGTTGACTTTCTGGTGGACGCATCCGGTAAGATTGGCATGGTGATCAAGTATGGCCCGGGATCACTGGTTACCCGCCATACCCCGGCCCTTGCCATGGCACGGGTCATCCGTCCTTATCAAATCCCCGTGGTCGTCGTCACCAATGGCGAAGATGCGCATATCCTCGATAGCCGAACGGGGGACCTGCTGGCCGAAGGCCTGGGGAATATTCCGTCCAGGGACATCCTCGCGGCCAGGCTGAAAGAACATGATTTTAAACCCGTTTCAATTAAAATGGTTGAAATGGCTAACAAAATTATTTATGCCTTTGAGGTCGACGGCAGTTGCCCTTGCGACACTGATGTCTGTCGGCTGCCATAGTGTATTGGCCCGCGACTAAAACAAACAAAGCGGACCAACTTCATCCGGTATTGATGAATTGATCTAAATCCACAATACAACAGCACTAAATTCGAATTTCGTATTTTGTAAAATAAAAAAGCATGTTAGCACTATCATCATCAATTAAGGCACGTCGGGAACCAAGCATGAGTTAATCGTATGAGCCCACTCGAAAACGAAATTGACTATCAGCATTTCATGACCGCCGCCCTGGACCAGGCAGCCCAAGCCTTGGAGGCCGGCGAGTTCCCGGTCGGCTGTGTATTGGTTCATCAATACAAAATTATTGCGACCGGTCAGCGCCAGGGTACCGCTGCGGGCGGACACAATGAAACAGACCATGCCGAAATCATGGCCCTGCAGGCCTACTACGCCCTTGAAAACGCACCTGATCCCAGGGATGTCACGGCTTTTTGTACCATGGAGCCTTGCCTGATGTGCTTTGGCGCCTTGCTGATCGCCGGGATCGGTGAAATCGTCTACGCGTATGAGGATGTCATGGGAGGGGGGACCCACTATGACCTGAACGGGCTGCCCGCGCTGTACCGGGACAACTCGGTTTCCATCATTCCGGGCATCATGCGCGCCGAAAGCCTGGCCCTCTTCAAGACCTTTTTCCAGGCTCCGGACAGTGAATACTGGCGCGACAGCCGCCTGGCCGCCTACACGCTGGCCCAGCTGCCCGGCAAACACCACATGTAGTAGCCGCCTCGACCTCTATAGGGCTATGTTGAGCCGCCGGAAACTTCATCAATCAGGGACAAACCGGCGTAAAGTGTCAAAACTGCCCGCATTTATTTTGATGTTGCATTTTTTACTTGCATTTCTTATGGTTGTCCGATGTGGCGTTTTCACATTTTTCGGGACCGGTGCCACCTGGCCCGGAAAAGATTACCTGCCCGCATACGGATGGGTAACTGGTATTAACCAATGTTTCTGAAGGAGGTGCCGGCATAGCTATTGCGAGAAGAGCCCGAAGACCGCACAGAGCCAATCGAACCAATATCAATCGCGACATCCGGGCCAAAGAAGTAAGGGTGATCGATCCTGACGGTAATCAGATTGGTGTACTTCCAACGTATAAAGCGCTTGCCACTGCCGGAGATTTTGGACTGGACTTGGTGGAAATATCCCCCAATGCCAATCCGCCGGTCTGTAAAATAATGGACTACGGCCGTTATAAGTACGAGCAGACCAAAAAGAAGCAGGAAGCCAAGAAAAAGCAGACGACGTTCCAGGTCAAAGAGATCAAGGTTCGCCCCAAAACCGGCGAACACGACCTGCAGACGAAGCTCGGTCACATCAGAAAATTTATTGAGAAAAAAGACAAGGTCAAGGTAACCGTCATTTTCCGGGGCCGGGAAATTACGCTGTCCAATCTGGGCCGCGATGTGCTGCAGAGAATGGCCGAGGAGGTTGAAGATATTGCCGTGGTTGAGCAGTATCCCAAGTTTGAAGGCCGCACGATGTTCATGATTTTGGCGGCCAAAGCCAGCTGACCAGCTTTTTTTTATCACGACTGAACGAAGACAGCGCGACTGCGCCAATTGTCCATTTCCAAATGGCGCGAGCAGTGAGGTTGACTGTCTGCGCCATCTGCATTTGCACGGCTGGCTATGAACTTTTGATCTTGACGTTTTGAATTTAATACCTAATTAGAGTGATAGGAGAACCAGACGATGCCTAAAATTAAGACCAACCGCGCCGCGGCCAAGAGATTCAAGAAGACTGGATCCGGCAAATTTAAGTTTGCCAAGGCCAACGCCGGTCATATTATGACCAAAAAGACGACCAAAAGGAAACGCGATCTGCGCAAAGGTCACATGATTGCCGGAACGGATATGAAGGAACTCAGACTGCTGCTGCCGAACGGTTAAACTGGTCGGCTGCATGGGGCAGCCGCCGACCGCAGGCGCAGGGATGAAGGAGAGTTGAAATGCGTGTAAAAAGAGGTTTCAAAGCAAGACAGAGAAGGAAAAAGGTACTCAAACTGGCCAAAGGCTATCGCGGCGGCCGGAGCAAGCTGTTTCGTACCGCGGCCGATGCCGTGGATAAGGCCCTGATGTACGCCTACCGTGACCGTCGGGCCAAAAAAAGAGATTTTCGGAAACTGTGGATCGCGCGCATTAACGCCGGCGCCCGCATGAACGACCTGACTTACAGCCGCCTGATTCACGGGCTGAAAAAGGCCAATATCGAACTGGACCGCAAAGTTCTCGCGGAGCTCGCCGTTTCCGACCCCGCCGGTTTTAGCCAGGTTGTCAACCTGGCTTCTGAACAGCTCTAAAAAAGAGACTTGTCAAAAGCAGTGGTTGGCAGATCAAGCCCAACCACTGCTTTTTTTTTGACCACGCCAGCAGACAGAGTTAACAAAGTGGAAAATTCAATCGAACAGATTCAAGATGATGGGCTCGCGGAACTGGAGACTGCCGCGGACGGCGATGCTGTCAACGAAATCACGGTCAAGTACCTCGGCCGCAAGGGAATCGTAACCCGGTTTTTACGCAACATATCCCAACTCCCGCCGGAGGAGCGGCCCGCAGCCGGTAAGCAGGCCAACCTGGCGAAAAAGGCCCTCGAAAAAGCGGCCTCCCGGGCCCTGGAACGTATCGCGGCGCTGGAGGCTGCGGCCGTCGATCAGCTGGATGTCTCCCTGCCCGGCCGCCCCACCAATCAGGGCACTCTGCATCCCGTTACCCGGATTACCAATGAAATCTGTGGGATTTTCGCCCGGCTGGGGTTCGATATTGCCGAGGGCCCTGAAATTGAGACGGATTACTACAATTTCGAAGCCCTGAATATACCCAAAAACCACCCGGCGCGGGACATGCAGGACACCTTTTACATTTCCGACAATGTGGTCCTGCGCACCCACACCTCGCCTACCCAGCCGCGGGTCATGGAGAAACAGCAGCCACCCGTGCGGATCGTCGCGCCCGGGAAAGTATACCGCTGCGATTCCGATCTGACCCACACCCCTATGTTTCACCAGGTGGAGGGTCTGCTGGTAGACCGCAACATATCGTTCGGTGACCTCAAGGGCGTCTTGACGACCTTTGTTCACCAGATGTTCGACAAGCAGACCAGCCTGCGCTTTAGGCCAAGCTTTTTCCCCTTCACGGAGCCCAGCGCCGAGGTCGACATCCTCTGCGTCATGTGCCGGGGCAAAGGCTGCCGGGTCTGTTCCCGCACCGGCTGGCTGGAGGTGCTGGGATCCGGCATGGTACACCCGGCGGTATTCGAAAATGTCGGTTACGATACAAGTAAATATACCGGGTTCGCCTTCGGCATGGGTGTCGAGCGAATCGCCATGCTCAAATACGGCGTCGATGACATCCGTAAATTTTTTGAAAACGACTTACGATTTCTAAGGCAATTTCGAACATGAAAGTCAGTTTAAGCTGGTTAAAAGAATACGTTGAAGTCAATCTGCCGACCGAAGATCTGGCGGATGCACTGACCATGGCCGGGCTGGAGGTCGATTCGGTGGAAGACCGCTACGACTACCTGCATTCGGTGTTGGTGGCCCGTGTTACGGCTGTCAACCCGCACCCCAATGCCGACCGGCTCACCTGTTGTGACATCGACCTGGGGGACCGCACAACGACCGTGGTTTGCGGCGCCCCGAACGTACAGCCGGGCATGCTCAGCCCCTGTGCCCTGCCGGGGACCATGTTGCCGGACGGGCGCACCATATCGGCCGGTATCATCCGGGGGGAAACGTCCGACGGCATGCTCTGCAGTGCCCTGGAATTGGCTCTGGGAGATGATGCCGCCGGGATCATGGCGTTGGCGGCGGACCTTGAGCCGGGCACCCCCCTGAACCGGGCCCTGAAGCTCAGCGACCCGGTGTTTGAAATCGATCTGACCCCCAACCGCCCCGACTGCCTGAGCATCATCGGGGTGGCCCGGGAGGTCGCCGCCTTTCAAGGAACCCGGGTGCGTTACCCCCAACCGGAGGAACCTGCGACCAGCGGATCGATCACGGATCAGACCTCGGTCGAAATTATGGATCCAGATCTCTGCCCCCGGTATACCGCCCGCTTGATCTTGGATATCGAAGTTGCCCCTTCACCCTTCTGGCTGCGCGACCGCCTGCTTTCGGTGGGGCTGAAACCGATCAGCAACATCGTCGATATAACCAACTTTGTCATGCTGGAAAGCGGGCAGCCTTTGCATGCCTTCGACTTCGACCAGTTGGTTGAAAACCGGATTGTTGTGCGCGCCGCCGACGCCGGGGAAACGTTTACCACCCTGGATGAAAAAGAACGGTCCATGCCGCAAAACGCGCTGATGATCTGTGATGGTGAAAAAGCCGTGGGTATCGGCGGCGTTATGGGCGGTTTGAACTCGGAGATAGAACCCGACACCAGGCGGGTCCTGCTGGAAAGCGCCTGTTTCAACCCCATCAGCATCCGTAAGACCGCCAAGGAGACCGGCTTGAATACGGACGCCTCTCATCGATTCGAGCGGGGCGTGGATCCGGCCGGCACCGTGCTTGCATTGAACCGGGCCGCCTACCTGATAGCTGAACTGGGCGGCGGACACCTGGTGGGCGGCACCATTGATGAAAATCCACACCCCTACGAACAACAGACGATCGCACTCTCCGTTACCGCCACCAATCGGCGCCTGGGAACCGACCTGTCGGCCGATCAGATCATGGCCTACCTGGCAGCGATTGAATTCGAGGCCAGCACGGTCGATCCAGAGGTGCTCTCAGTTCAGCCGCCTTCTTGCCGGGTGGACGTCACCCGGCCGGAAGATCTGTCTGAGGAAATCGCCCGGTTGTATGGCTATAACAATATCAGCACAACATTCCCCCTGGTTCCGGCCGAAGGACGCCGTCCGGAACCGGTCCGGGTCCTGCGCGACCGCATCCGGTCCTTCATGACCGGCCACGGATTCAGCGAAACCGTCAATTACAGCTTTATCGGGAGTGACTTTGCAGGGCATCTCGGCCTGCCGGAAGATGATGCCCGCCGTGCCAGCGTGCCCATCCTGAACCCGATTTCAGAAGACCAGGCCGTCATGCGGACCACCCTGGTGCCCGGTTTGCTGGAAACCATGCACCGCAACCTAGCGGTCCAGAACAAGACCCTGCGGTTGTATGAGGTCGGCAATACGTTTTTGGCCACGGACAGGGCCGACAGCCTGCCGGTGGAAAAAGAGATGCTGGTGGCTCTGTGGACCGGACAACGGTCCCCATTTTCATGGCATGGTAAGGTTGAAGACTGCGACTTCTTCGATATCAAGGGCGTCGCCGAAGCCCTGTTGGAAAACCTGGGCATCCAGTCCGCGGTCTTCACCCGGGTGCCGGCCAAGGCGTGTGACTACACCCGCCCGGGGGCCTCGGCCCGCGTGCAGTTGGCCGGCAAAACGATCGGCCTTCTTGGAGAAATCGCCCCGGCCGTATTGAAGCAATACGATTTGAAACAGGGCGCCTTCATCATGGAGTTCTCCGTGGCGGCCCTCCTGGAGGTGGGCACCGAGGACATCGACGCGCGGCCCATTCCGAAATTCCCGGCCACCACGCGGGATATCACCCTGATCATCGCGGACAGCATAGAAAGTGTCAATCTAACCGATTTTGTTGAAAAATTGGACGAGACACTGGCAGAATCGGTAACGATTTTCGACGTATACACCGGCGCACCGATCGAGGCCGGGAAAAAGAGTGTTTCCATTCGGATCACCTACCGCTCCGCCACGGAAACCCTTGAGGACAATGCCGTCAACGACTTGCACACCTCTATTTCCGAGAAGGTGATTAACGCTTTCGATGCCGCCTTGCCGGCTTGATGTTGAGCGGACAACAGCCATTCTTTCAAGAGTGGGATGGCTGCTGTAATTTTGGTGGACACGCTCCGGTAAGTGCGCTATTTTCATACCCAATTATTAGAGGCTATCTCATAAATAGTGATTGCCGGGGGTGAATATGCCGGGAGGAGACCTGCCAAACAGCGAACTGCCCGATAAGCTCTACTTTAAAGTCGGCGAAGTCAGTACGATTGCCGGTGTCCCGGCCTATGTTCTGCGTTTCTGGGAAACGGAATTCAGCCGCATCAAGCCCAAAAGAACCCCCTCGGGACAGCGCCTGTATCGAAAAAAGGACGTGGCGTTAATCCTGGAAATCAAGCACCTGCTGTATGACCGGAAGTTCACGATCCCCGGCGCCCGGCAGCACCTTAGATCCGGCCGCCAAAAAGAAAGCGAATCACCGGCCGCCATCACCCTGGCCGAAATCCGGCGCGAACTCGAATCCATCCAGAAAATGCTGTCTTGAGCACACCCTACCGTCCTGTCTGCCAGCGGCGCTCAGCGGGTATTTCGTGGATCGCTTTTCATTTCGTGCCAGATGTGGGGCCTGTCGCTTTTTTTAAAGATACGCCCATTAAAACAGTTGACATCTCTATACATTTGTCTTAATTAATCGTTTTGGTAAGCGGGCATAGCTCAGTTGGTAGAGTACAAGCTTCCCAAGCTTGGTGTCGCGAGTTCGAGTCTCGTTGCCCGCTCCAGATTTGTCAGCCTTTTCAGTTATGAAAGGTTTTTTTTCATGGGTAGGTCTTTTGACCTTGTGCGGTGTAGCGCTAACACTGGGTGGTTAACTTGATGAACTGATATTAACAAGCAACCAGCAAAAGAACTACCAGATGAAAAAAACGGGCTGTTTTGCCCGTTTTTTGTTTTCTGAGCGGGGTATCGCGGGCCTTTACGGCCGTTGATCCCGCGGCAGGCAGGAAGACCGTTGAAAGGAAAAAAGAAAAAATCAGTTCGCAGTCGGGGACCCGCACAGGCATCGCCGCCCGCCGCGGTGCGGTCTGAAAAGCTGGAAAATGCGGCCACGGCCTTGGTAGAACCGGTTTGTGCAGCCGCCGGACTGGAACTGGTCCTGGCGGAATTTCGGCGGGAATCAACCGGCCGGATTCTGCGCTTGTATATCGACCGGCCCGATGGCGGCGTAACGATAGATGATTGCACGGACATCAGCCGCCAGGTAACGGATCTGCTGGACGTCAGCCTGGCTGACATCGGGCCGTACAATCTCGAGGTCTCCTCGCCCGGTATTGAGCGCCCCCTGGTCAAGCCGGCCGATTATCAGCGTTTTACAGGCAAGACGGCCCGCATCCAGCTGCATGCGCCGGTAAACGGTCAGAAAAAATTTAAAGGCGTAATATCCACGGCCACCGACGAAACGGTCCAGATCGAAACCGACGCCGGTGCCGTTTCTTTCGATTTTTCACAGATAGCCAAAGGGCGGCTGACGGCCTAGCCCTTAAAAAAGCAGAGTTTGAACAACGGAGAAAACATATGTTGATCACGGATATAAAACGAGTCGTAGAACAGATAAGCAGAGACAAGGGAATTGATCGCAATGTCCTGATCCAAGCGCTGGAAGAAGCGCTTAAATCTGCGGCCCGCAAGAAATACGGCAATACGATCGACATTGAAGTCCAGTACAATGAAGATACCGGGGAGATAGAGGTCTTCCAGTTCATGGAGGTCGTCGCCACCAAGGACGATATCACGGAACCCGACATCCAGATCACCCTGGAACAGGGCTTGAAACTGGATCCCGATTGCGAAGTCGGCGACAGCCTGGGCACCAAAATGGATACGGCCACCTTCGGCCGGATTGCCGCCCAGTCGGCCAAACAGGTGATTATCCAGAAAATGAAAGATGCCGAACGCGATGTGGTGTTTTCAAACTACATCGATCGCAAGGGCGAGATCATCAACGGCATCGTCCAGCGGATCGACCGCCGGGACATCATCGTCAACCTTGGTAATACCGAGGCGGTTTTACCGGTTCGCGAGCAGGTCCCCCGGGAAACGTATCGTCGCGGCGACCGCATCCGGGCCTACATCATGGATGTCCTCTATGAATCCCGGGGACCGCAGATCGTGCTTTCCCGCACCCACAGTGAATTCCTGGTGCACCTCTTTCGGACGGAAGTCCCGGAAATCAGCGAGGGGATCGTCACCATCATGGGCGCGGTCCGCGAGGCCGGCGTGCGGGCGAAGATTGCGGTGGCCTCCAACGACAGCGACATCGACCCGGTCGGTGCCTGTGTGGGCATGAAAGGCAGCCGGGTTCAGAATGTAGTCCAGGAGCTGCGCGGTGAAAAGATCGACATCATCACCTGGCATGTCGATCCGGCTAAATTTGTCTGCAACGCGTTGGCACCGGCTGAAATCGCCCGGGTTATCATCGATGAAGAAAATCGTACGATGGAAGTCATCGTCCCCGATGAGTTTCTCTCCATCGCCATCGGGAAACGGGGGCAGAACGTCCGCCTGGCATCCAAACTCACCGAGTGGCACCTGGATGTCATCAGTGAAGAAAAATACAACCAGGCCATGCAGGACGGGTACAAATCCCTGGAAGCACTGCCTGACGTGGATACGGGCCTGGCCGGGGTTCTTTTCGAAAAAGGCGTACACTCGGCCAAGATCCTGTCTCGGGCACCTATTGAAGAACTTTTGCAAATTAACGGAATTGAAGATGAAAAGCAGGCCACCACCCTGGTGGAGGCCGCAGAACAATGGGTGATTGAGGACGCCGAAAGAAAAGCGGCCGAAGCGGAACGCGCCGCGGCCGAGGCGGAAGCTGAAAAGGCGGCTGCGGAACAGGCCGCCCAGGAGGAAGCCGCGGCCGAAGCCGAAGCGGTGGAAGAGAAGGCCTCCACGCAGGAAACCGACGCTGAAGGGACCGATGCGGCAGCCGCTGAATCGGAAACCAAAGATGAGGGGACCGACGAGGCAACCGCCGAACCGGAAACCAAAGATGAGGGGACCGACGAGGCAGCCGCCGAACCGGAAACCAAAGACGAGGGGACCGACGAGGCTACCGCCGAACCGGAAACCAAAGATGAGGGGACCGACGAGGCAGCCGCCGAACCGGAAACCAAAGACGAGGGGACCGACGAGGCTACCGACGAACCGGAAACCAAAAATGAGGTGACCAACGAGGACACCCAGGCGAAGACGGCTGCTGATGAGGACGCCCTAACAGTTGATGACGCTGAAAACAGCGAATCAGCCATTACTGAAGAAGACAATCCGCCTGAACCTGAAAAGTAATTCAGGCGCGGTATACACCGGATACACCGGGGCTGGAAAGGTGCTGACGCACCGGCCCCAAAAACTTGAGCTTGGAGGAGATGGATGGCTAAGACCACCAGAGTGTATGAACTTGCCAGGGACCTTAATATGACCGATAAGGACCTCCTTGAAAAATTGAGGGAGATCGAAATCGAGGTCGGGTCCCACATGAGTTCCCTCGACGAGGAGACGGTTGACCGCGTCAAGGACAATCTGCGCGGCAAGCCGGCCAGCCAGATTGAGGAAATCCGCGTTAAGCCGACCGTTATCCGGAGACGTAAAAAAATCGTCGAGGCCAAGCCGACTGCAGAAGAGCCCGCCGAGGAAGCACCGGCCGAGGAAGCCGAGCCGACAGAAGCGGAGGCCGAACCGAAAGCGCCTAAAAAGGCGGCCGCCAGGAAGAAGAAAAAGGCACCGGCAGCCAAAGTTGCTGTCCCGCCCGAAGAAACTCAAGCGGCCGAAGCGGAAGAAACCCCGGCTGAAGAGGCTTTAGACGCTAAAGCCCAGCCGGAAGAGAGTGTTGCCGACGAAAAGCCGAAAAAAGCCGCCAAGAAAAAAGCCGCCCCGGAGGCGGAAGCCAAGCCCGCGCCACCCAAGAAAAGAGCCAAAAAGGAAGCCGCGGCCAAGATTATCAAGCTCGGCCCGGCCCCTGAGGTAGAAGCGGCCCTTAAAGAACGGGCGGCCACGGCTGTTCGCCGGAAACCGGCTGCCGAACCGGCGGCCGGAGTTGTACCGTTGGATGACGCCCGCAAGGGTAAAAAAGGCCCGGGGGACCGCCGCGACAAAAAGTCTTTCAAGAAAAAGAAAATTTCTTTCCGGAAAAGGGAGATTGTGGAAGGCGCGGCCCTTTATTCCCGCTCCGGCCGGGGGCGGGGGCGCAAAAGGATCAAAGGCAAACAGGCCTTCTCCGGCCAGAAAACTCAGATTACCACAGCCAAGGCCATCAAACGCCGCATCAAGATCGATGACAGCATCGTCCTGGCCGAACTGGCCAAACGCATGGGAATCAAGGCCAACGAAATGATTGCCAAGCTCATGGGAATGGGCGTGATGGCCACGGTTAATCAAACCATTGATTTTGATACCGCCACCCTGGTGGCCGCGGAATTTGATTATGAAGTCGGAAGGATCGCCTTTGAAGAGGAATCCCTGCTGAAAGTTGAACAGGACGACGATCCCGAAGTAATGGTCGCACGCGCCCCGGTGGTTACCATCATGGGCCATGTCGACCACGGGAAAACATCCCTGCTGGATGTCATTCGCAAGTCCAGTATTACGGATGATGAAGCCGGCGGCATTACCCAGCATATCGGGGCCTACAATGTGGCCACCGATAAAGGCCGCATTGCCTTTCTGGACACCCCCGGCCACGAAGCCTTTACGGCCATGCGTTCGCGCGGTGCCCAGGTAACCGACCTGGTTATCCTGGTGGTCGCGGCCGACGATGGTGTAATGCCCCAGACCATCGAGGCCATCAACCACTCCAAGGCTGCGGAAGTTCCCATTATCGTGGCCGTCAACAAGATGGACAAGGCCGGCGCCGATCCGGATCGGGTTATGCGTGAACTGTCCGAAAACGGGCTCTCGCCTGAAGACTGGGGCGGCGATACGATCTTTGTGCAGGTATCGGCCAAGGAGAAAACCGGCATCGAGAACCTGCTGGACATGGTCCTGCTGCAGTCGGAAATGCTGGAACTCAAAGCCAACCCCGAAAAACTGGCCACCGGTCACGTGGTGGAAGCCAAGCTGGATACCGGCCGGGGTGCGGTTGCCACGGTCCTCGTCCAGCAGGGGACCCTGCATACTGGCAATCCCGTGGTGTGCGGCATCCATTACGGTAAAATTAGAAGCATGATCAATGACACCGGCCAGACGGTGAACGACGCCGGGCCCTCCATGCCGGTTGAAATCATCGGCCTTTCCGGGGTACCCAATGCCGGCGACGAGTTCGTTGCCGTGAAAGATGAAAAGGCGGCCAAACAGGTCAGCCTGCACCGCAGCCAGAAACAGCGGTCCAAGGAATTGGCCAAATCCAGCCGGATGAGCCTTGACAGCCTCTTCGAAAAGATGCAGGAGGGCGAGGTCAAGGACTTGAACCTGATCCTCAAAGCGGATGTCCATGGTTCCATTGAAGCCCTGACCGAATCCCTGGTCAAACTGTCCAATGAAGAAGTAAAAATCAATATCGTGCACGCCGCCACCGGTACGATCACGGAGTCGGACGTGTCCCTGGCCGCTGTTTCGGATGCCATTATTATCGGTTTCAACGTACGGCCCAATACAAAAGTACAGGCCCTGGCCAATGAAGAACAGGTCGACATGCGCTTTTACAACATTATTTACAACGTCATCAAGGAGATAGAAGGCGCCATCCTGGGTATGATGGAGTCAACCTATGATGAGCATGTCCTGGGCCGGGCCGAAGTCCGTCAGGTTTTTCACGTGCCGAAAATCGGGGCCATCGCCGGCAGCTATGTAACCGACGGCAAGATTCAGCGCAGCCAGATGATGCGACTGCTCCGGGAAGGTGTCATCCTTTACGAAGGCCGCAACTCTTCGCTTAGAAGGTTCAAGGATGATGTCAAAGAAGTTCAGAACGGCTATGAATGCGGCATCGGCATTGAAAATTACAACGACATCAAGGAAGGTGACGTTATCGAGTGCTACTACCTCGAGGAGGTCAAGCCGACGCTGTAACGCAGACCGGATAGAAAGAGCACCCGATACCGGGGCGTTCGCAGCTGCGATGCAGCCAGGAGACATACCATGATCGTCGGCGTTGGAGTCATAACATTCAGATTACATGCATGCCGCTCTTTGAAAAGCAAACGCAAGATCGTCAAGTCGGTGATTGGCAAGATGCGCAGCCATTTCAACCTTTCCGCGGCTGAAACCGGCGCGAACGATATCTATCATCGGGCCGAAATCGGGTTTGCGCTGGTCGGCAACTCAGCGCCGTTGATCAATTCGAAAATCGACAAGATTTTCAATATGGTGGACGACCTGGGACTGGCCGAGATAACGGATACCGAAATGGAGATTATACATATATGAAACCCTTCAAAAGGGCCGACCGAGTCAGCGGCCAGGTGCAAAGAGCCCTTTCGGAGCTGCTGCACAAACGAATTCGCGATCCGCGGCTGAAGGAGGCAACCATTTCCGAAGTGCAGATGTCTCCGGATTTGAAACTCGCAAAGATCTATTACACGCTGCCCGACCGGGAAAAGGCCCAGGCCGATGCCCTGGCCGGATTCAAGAGTGCCAGCGGTTTTATGAAGCGCACCCTGGCGCGTGAACTGGGCCTGCGCTACATGCCCGATCTGAAGTTTTACTATGATGACTCGTTTGATTACGGGGCCAAGATCGACAGCCTTATAAGGTCTTTGCATAAAAAAGATGAAACGGATAATCAACCATCTGAAAAATAGCCGCCGGTTGGTGCTGGCCACCCATATCAACCCGGATGGCGACGCTATCGGCAGCTTGACGGCCATGGGCCTGGCCCTGGCGGCCCTGGGCAAGGAAACGACCCTGTACTGTGCGAGCCCGATACCTGCCGTCTACCGGTTTTTAACGGGTACGACCCGCATAACCGGGCAATACGACCCGTCTGAGAGCTATGATACGGCCATCATTCTCGATTGTGGTGATTTCGAGCGCGTGGGGCCGGCATATGCGAACATCAAGGAAACGGCGACGATTATCAACATCGACCACCACGACACCAATACCGGGTTTGGCGATTTCCAGATAGTGGATACCGCGGCCAGTGCTACAGCCGAAATACTCTACCGGCTATTCAAGGCCTTGGACGTCGCTATCTTACCGGATATGGCCACTTCGATCTATACCGGGATTTTTACGGATACCGGCTCTTTTCGGTTTTCAAACACCAATCGGGCCGCATTTGCCATCTGCGAGGAAATGGTGGCCAGCGGCATGGATCCATACACCGTGGCCCAGAACGTTTACGGCACCTACTCATTGGGCCGTATCAAGCTGTTGAACCTGGCCCTGGATTCCATCGAACTGGCCGCCGGCGGTAAGGTCTCCATCATGACGTTGACCCGCGAAATGCTGGCGGAAACCCGCACGCAGCCTGAGGATATTGACGGCCTGATCAATTACGCCCGGCGAATCGAGGATGTAAAACTGGCGGTCCTCCTGCAGGAATTGGAAAACGGCAGCCAACCGGCCAATGGTAAGCCCCGTTTTCATGTCAGCCTCAGATCGGATGGAGGGGTAGATGTGGCTGAGATTGCGGCGACTTTCGGCGGAGGCGGGCATAAAGAGGCGGCTGGCTTCAATATTGATTCGCCGCTCGGGGACATTCGGGCGCAGATCGTTCGCCTGGCCGAGAAACTCTGAGCATGCAGCCTGACTCAAACGGTATTGTCATCATCGACAAACCGGCCGGCGCCACATCCGCCAGAGTGCTCGCTGGTGTTAAAAAGCTTTACAAGGCCAAAAAGGCCGGGCATGCCGGCACCCTCGACCCTTTTGCGACGGGGGTTCTGGTCTGCTGTCTGAACCAGGCCACGCGGCTGGCGCAATTTTTTTTGCACGACCGCAAAAAGTACCGGGGGACCTTATGCCTGGGGATTGATACCGACACTCAGGACTTAACCGGCCGGGTATTGGCAGAAAAAAGTACGGCCGGGATCAAGGCCGCAGATGTCCAGGCAGTGATGGATCGCTTTCAGGGGACCATCGAGCAGGTTCCACCGGCGTATTCGGCGCTAAAACACAAGGGGACTCCGCTGTACCGCCTGGCCCGCAGCGGGAATCCGGTGCAGAAACCGCCGCGCAAGGTTACGATCGACCAGTTGGTGATCCTGGAAGTCGCGAGTCCGCTGGTCCACTTCGAGGTAACCTGCTCGGCGGGAACCTATATCCGGACCCTGTGTGCCGATGCAGGCCGCCTGCTCGGCTGCGGGGGGCACCTGCAAGCCCTTCGGCGCCTGGAAAGCAGCGGTTTCGCCCTGGACGAAGCCGTCAGCCTGGATGATCTGGAACAGTTGGCGGCTGACGGCAACCCGGAAAGCCGCCTGATCCCCATGGCAAAAGCTCTGCGGGGAATGCCGGCGGTTACGGCTGACCGTCGAATGGCCGAACGAATCGGCCAAGGCCAGCCGGTCGTGGGGATCGGACCTGCTTGAAAAGTTAGACCTTGGGCCGGAAACGGCGTTTAAGGTTCTGGATATTGAAGGCCGGCTCCTGGCGGTCATGGCAACCCCCAAAGACAGCCAGCGGCTGAATTATAGTTGTGTTTTCAACCGTTAACTGGCAGTTAGGATTTGATTTCAAACGCCTGTTCTGATACAGGTTCCCGGCGCCACCGGGGGATACTTGGAATTTGGACGCAGGCAACTCAATTCGGTATTGTGGTTCATGCCGGATAAGGCTATAGTCTAAAATGTACGTGTAAAAATATTATTTAGGAGGCTAGAAAACAGTGGTTTTCACATCTGAAGACAAGCAAAAATTGATTGAAAAGTTCAAGCTGCACGAAAGTGACACCGGTTCTCCGGAAGTACAGGTCGGTCTTTTAACACACCGGATTTCATACCTGACCGAACATCTCAAGGTTCATAAAAAAGACCACCACTCACGGCGGGGCCTACTGATGCTCGTGGGTAAGCGGCGCCGGCTGCTCAACTACGTAAAAAGCAAGGACGTCAATCGGTACCGTACAATCATCGAAACCCTCGGCCTGCGCAGATAGGCTGGGGAAACTAACCATCGCCATACCCCTGGAAAGCACCGGCCCGATGGTAACAGGCTTGCTGGGAACCGGCCCGCCTCTGGTAGCTCCTACAAACCGAGGAGGCCGCCCCGGCAATTACTGTACCAGGGCCACTGATCAGCCTGGAAAGCGAGGTATTGCAGCAGACAACCGGTTTTCCCGAGCAGGCGCGCTAAGTTAATTCCCGCTTGGACCGGTGACAGGTTGAGACCTTTGAAACATGCCCATTTTAGTTTCGCCCCTCAAAGGGGAGATTCCGCACCAGATTTCCACAGATCCGACCAGACCGCAATCGAATCAAAAATGGGTATCTTTCAACGGTCTCACAGGTAGCTGCCCGGGCATGGCGATACAAATTTGGAGAAGAAAATGAAGAAAGTATTAGAAGCAGACATAGGGGGCAAACCCCTAAGTATTGAGACCGGCAAGGTCGCCAAGCAGGCGTCTGGTTCGGTTGTGGTACGCTACGGCGAGACGGTAGTTCTGGTGTCGGTCGTATCGGCCAACGAAGAACGCGACATGGGGTTTTTACCCCTGACTGTCGAATACCAAGAGAAGATTTACGCCGCCGGGCGGATTCCGGGGAACTATTTCCGGCGTGAAATCGGACGCCCGAGTGAGAAGGAAACCCTGACCGCTCGCCTGATCGACCGGCCCATCCGCCCGCTATTTCCCAAGGGGTATCAATTTGAAACCCAGGTAATTGCCACCGTCCTTTCCATGGACCGCGAAAACGACGCGGATTCATTGGCCATGATTGGGGCCTCCGCCGCGCTTGAATTATCGGACATCCCGTTTGCCGGCCCCATCGCCTGTGTGCGGGTTGGCCGCATTGACGGTGAGCTTGTTGTAAACCCGACGATCCCAGAGCTGGAAAACTGTGATATCAACATCATTGTAGCCGGCTCCCGAACCGGCGTGGTCATGGTGGAAGGCGGCAGCCAGAAAGCCAGTGAAAAGGACATGCTGGACGCCATCTTTTTCGGGCACACCGCCATGCAGCCCATCATCGATATGCAAGTTGAACTGAAAGAAACCTGTGGCAAGGAAAAGCGCGAATTCATATCGCCGGAAAAAGACGCCGACCTGGTTCAGCTAGTGGAAGGCAAGGCTGCCACGCCGATTCGCGAGGCGGTCTTAATTCCGGAAAAGATGGAGCGCTACGCCACGCTTAGAAAGGTCAAGGCAGAGATTTTTGAAGGCCTCGGTGAAGACTATGCGGAGCGGCGCAAAGAAGTATACGAAATCCTCTCGGACCTGCAAAAAACAACCTGCCGCAACCTGATCCTCGATGAAGGCCGCCGGATCGACAACCGGGCCTTCGATGAAATCCGGCCGATCACCTGTGAGGTGGGCATCCTCCCGCGGCCGCACGGCAGCGCTCTGTTTACCCGGGGTGAAACCCAGGTCCTCGGCGTCATGACCCTGGGCTCCGGCCAGGATGAGCAGCGCATCGAAACGCTCAGCGGTGAGGAAAACCGCGCGTTCATGCTGCATTATAATTTTCCGCCCTACTCTGTTGGCGAAGTAAAGCGGATGGGCGGACCGAGCCGGCGCGACATCGGCCATGGCGGCTTGTCGCTCAGGGCTCTCCAGCCGATTCTGCCAGACAAGGAAGACTTTGACTACACGATCCGGATCGTATCCGAAGTCCTCGAATCCAATGGTTCCTCTTCCATGGGAACGGTTTGTTCCGGCGTCATGGCCATGATGGACGGCGGGGTTCCCATCAAGGAACCAGTAGCCGGGATTGCCATGGGCCTGGTAAAGGAAGGTGACAACGTGGTTGTCCTGTCCGATATTCTGGGCGATGAAGACCACACCGGCGACATGGACTTCAAGGTCACCGGCACCAAGGATGGGGTGACCGCGCTCCAGATGGATATCAAGATCCACGAACTGTCCAAGGAAATCATGGAAAAAGCCCTGGAACAGGCCCGGGCGGGCCGGATTCATATCCTCGGCAAAATGCTGGAAGCCATCGAATCGCCGCGCGATAAGATCTCTCCGCACGCACCGGCCATTACGACGATCATGATTAACCCGGATAAAATCAGGGATATCATCGGCCCCGGCGGCAAGGTGATCCGGGCCATGCAGTCCGAAACCAACACCCGCATAGAAGTCGACGACAGCGGCACCGTCAAGATCGCGGCCGTCAACAAAGAAGAGGGTGATGCGGCCAAAAAAATGATCAAGGATATTACCGCTGAACCGGAAGTCGGCGCCATCTATGAAGGCACCGTGGTAAAGATCATGGACTTCGGCGCGTTCGTTCAGATTATGCCTGGCACCGACGGTCTGGTGCACATCTCCCAACTGGCGCCCCAGCGGGTATCCAAAGTGACCGACATCGTAAAAGAAGGCGACCAGATACGGGTTAAAGTCCTTGAAATTAACCGCGGCGGCAAAATCCGTTTAAGCCGCAAGGCTGTCCTGAACGAGGAAAATGACAAAAGCAGCCGTTAGCAGGACAGTTCTAGACAACGGTATCCGGGTTCTTACCAAGCACATGCCCTATGTACGCTCTGTGTCCATGGGGGTCTGGGTGAACGTAGGAGCCCGGGATGAATCCACTTCCGAAAACGGGTTGTCGCACCTGATCGAACACATGATCTTCAAAGGCACCCGCCGCCGGAGCGCGTATGACATTGCCAAGGAATTCGACGCCATTGGCGGTCATACCAACGCGTTTACCTCTTTTGAAACCACCTGCTACCATGCCAAGGTCATGGATGCCCGCCTCGAATCGATGGTGGACATCCTGTCGGACATCTTCCTGAACTCTGTTTTCGACCCGGCCGAAATCGAAAGGGAGCGTCCTGTCATCCTGCAGGAAATCGGTATGTCGGAAGACAGTCCCGAAGACTATCTGCAAACCCTTGCGGGCCGGGCTGTCTGGGGTGACACCCCGCTGGGGCGCTCCATTCTGGGCGCCCGTGAGAATGTCAGCGGTTTTACCTCCCAGGACGTGCGGCGCTTTTTCAAGCGCCTCTACCAACCCGAACGCATCCTCATTTCGGCGGCCGGTAATCTCGATCATCACCAGTTCGTCGACTTGATCCGTGAAGGGTTTGAGAAGATAGGCCCGGGGAACGGTTTCCCGGAACGGACCGCCCCGCCGATTCATTCGGTGACGGGTATCTTTCACCGCGACCTGGAGCAGGAGCACCTTTGCATCAACTCGCCGGGCATCGCCATTTCCGATCCCCGGCGCTTTGCGTTTTCCGTTTTGAACACCATCCTGGGCGGCAACATGAGTTCCCGCCTGTTCCAGGAAATTCGTGAACAGCGGGGCCTGGCCTATTCGGTCTACTCATTCGCATCTTCCTACATGGATAGCGGGTTATTCGGCTTGTACGCCGGGGTATCACCGGAAAACACCGAGCTCACCCTGAATTTGATGTTCCAACAGCTCGATCGCCTGCTGGCTGAACCAGTAGGGGCGGATGCGATGGCGGATGCCAAGGAGTTCATTAAGGGCAATCTATTATTGGCCGCGGAAAGCAACGACAACCAGATGGTTCGACTGGCCCAGAATGAAATCAATTTCGGCAAGTATATTCCGGTCTCGGATGTGGTCGCCAAGATAGATGCGGTAAAAGCGGCGGATATCCAGACCCTGGCCGCCGAGCTTTTCGGCGACCACCGGTTCTCATTGACCCTGCTCGGTCCTCTAGCGGAACTGGGACCTGATTTCAAGGGAATCTGAAAATAAGCAACAGCTGCCGCCTGCGGCCCAAGCAACCTGAGTTGACATCATGGACAACAACCCGAGCATACGAATCTCCCGCTTAAATCCCGAACGGGACGCCGATATTCCCATCCCGCGCTACATGACGGCCCAGGCCGCCGGGATGGATGTCTGCGCCGCAGTGGCCACCGACACAGTTATTGCGCCCGGTACCATTGAATTGATCCCCACCGGCCTGGCCATTGCGCTGCCCACCGGCTATGAAGCCCAGATCAGGCCACGCAGCGGCCTGGCGGTTAAACATGGCATCGGCATCATAAATTCACCGGGAACCATTGATGCCGATTACCGGGGTGAGATCAAGATTGCCCTGATCAACCTGGGCAAAGAACCGGTTACCATCCACCGGGGCGACCGGATCGCCCAGATGATCATCAATGCGGTCTGTCAGGTCCGACTCAAAGTGGTGGCCAGCCTGGATGAAACCGATCGTAATTCGGGCGGTTTCGGCCACACGGGAGTCTGACTGCATGCCAATCGATGACGCCATTTCCGTCTGCCTGCTCGCCAGCGGAAGCCGGGGAAATGCCATTTACATAACCGATGGTCAGTCCAGCATTCTCATGGACGCCGGCCTTTCCGGAGTCGAAATCCAACGCCGCATGGCCGCCCGGGATCTGGACCCCCAGCAACTCGACGGCATTGTGGTCTCCCACGAACACAACGACCACATCCAGGCCGTCGGCATCCTGGCCCGCCGTTTCAGGTTGCCGGTGTATATCTCGGCGAATACTTATGCTGCCTCCCAGAAGCAATTGGGCCGCATAGACGCTATCGAACGATTCAACTGCGGAACCCCGTTTCTGGTCGGTTCCCTCGAATTACACCCGTTTTCAATTTCCCATGATGCCACGGACCCGGCCGGTTTCACCGTGACCGCCAACGGCACCCGGGTCGGCATTGCCACGGACCTGGGCATCGCCACCACCATGGTAAAAACACATCTGCAAAACTGTGTGGCATTGATCATCGAGGCCAACCACGACCGGACTATGCTGGCGGAGGGCCCTTATCCGTGGCCATTGAAACAGAGAATTCAAAGCCGCTCAGGACACCTTTCAAACGATGACACCTCGCAATTGTTGCAAGAGATCCTGCACGACGGGCTCACCCACGTCATTTTGGCCCACCTGAGTGAACAGAACAACACACCGAATAAAGCCCTGCAAGCAGTTCAGCAGACCCTGGCCGGCACGGGGGTCAACCTGTCGGTTGCCGTCCAAAACAGCTGCTCAAAAGTCTACACCTTCAAGGCGAAAGTGCGATAAAAATCGTTTGAAATACTTGCAAAACACTTAAATTCGTCCTATTTTAGCGGGGATATTCAAAAGACGCTGATCGGGCGCAGAAAAATAACATTGATCGGACATTGCATGCGAATTGGCTTTTTAAAAACAATACTGGTAGTTGCGACCATTTTCCTATTGACACCTGCCTGGTCCGTCCAGGCGGCGGCACCCGTTAAAGCCGGTGTCCCCCCGGCCGTTTCCAAAGACCTGATCACCCTGTTGACCCTGCTTGACGCCGGGGGTGAAGCAGGCTTTGACAGCAGTTGCATTCCAGCCCTGATGGCCTTTATATATGCCTCCAAACCAGCCGATGTGATGTATACCACCGGCGAGAGCTTCAATTCCAATTCGGCCTACGGTGAATTTGACGTCAACACCCATTTCGACGAATTTTTAAAATTCGCGTTCAACCCGGATGTGCCCTCGTATCTGCTGATGCCGGCATCGGTAAGGCACTCCCACTGGAAATCCATAGAAGGCAAGCAGCAGCCGTTGCCAAAACTCTGGCAGACTTTGCCGGATTTGAAAGAGTCAATCGCCATACGGGGCGTCGAGTTCGTAGAGAACACACCGGATCTGAATTCCGGGGCCTATTTTGCCTATGACCTGGACAAGCTGCTCATCCTGTTGAAGCACGAGGGGCGGTTCGTACTGCTGGCCATTTCCAAGCAAACGAATGTCTCGGAAGTGGGCAAAAAAGGTGTTATCCTAGGGACGGACGACAACTGGACCTACCTGTATTCGGGCCAAAATGGCATCAACCGCCCCGGGCTCGGGTGGGTTAGCTCCTACATGTACGACAGTTACTCGGTGGCTGTGTATGCCCAGCTTGAGAAAGGTCGGCCCGGGGTCCGGTGCGGTACGTTTAAATGGGTAAACGCCGGCTGGTCAAAAATCAACATGGTGAGAGAAGAGCATATTCACAACGGGCTGCAGCGTTACGCCAAAGCATTCAAGGAAATCATCGAAGACCCCATCCTACCGGGAGCTGATAAAATTGCGGAAATCTACACACAGATCCGCAGTTACAGCCTGGCCCAACTTCAGGAAAAATTCTACGGCTATCTCAACACCCTCGAGGCCCGCCACCAAAACGACGATAACTTCCCGCAAACGTGGTTCCAGGAGTGGTTTAAATCTAACCGCTATGTCAAGATGCTGAAAAAAGAAGATATGGAATCGCTCTTGATGGTGGAATATATGAAAAACACCCTTGGGCGGGAACCGCAGATCGACCTGGGAGATATCCTTGGGGCCAGCCACCTGCCAATCTGGCCGGACAATCGTCTCGCCTACAACAACTAGCGGCTACGTCGGATAAGATTTTGCTGGAAAGGGTATGTAGAATCTCTATCAAAATGCCGCATAATTCCAGAATTATGCCCAAGTTGAGATAAACCTGCACAAGCCAATTACTATTGGCAAGTAACTGTTACCCTTCTCGAATCTTGAATCTACATGCACCTATGTCGTGAAGGCTTGACAAGTTGCATTTGACTTTAGACTGTACTAATTATTACTATCAGATTTGCCCGATATCAGTATATTGATCAAAGAAATAGGAGGCTTGCCTTGATATTCCGTATTGTCAATCTTTTACTTGCCTTGTCTTTTCTGTTGATTCAATCAGTGTTTGCTCAATCTTCACTAAGAGGTGTTTCTGTTTCGTCGAGTTTGTCTAATCTTGATAATTGGGGTAATTACTACGCCCTAATAATTGGTATCAACGACTATAAAGAATGGCCTCGTCTGCAAACCGCGGTGAAAGATGCCACCGTGATTCGGGATACCTTGGTATCACGGTATGGGTTTGAAAAAGAGAACGTGATTCTGCGGACCGACAGAAGTGCCAGTCGACTTCAGATTACAGAAGATTTGCGATATTTGGCTCAATCCATGGGTAAAAATGACAACCTTCTTGTTTATTACGCGGGACACGGCCAGTTGGATGACTTCACCGGCGATGGATACTGGGTTCCCGCTGAAGGGGCATTAAAGAATCCTAGTACATGGGTTGCCAACTCATACGTAAAAGCAATCCTCAGTTCTGAAAAGCTGCAAGCCAAGAACGTGATGGTCATCGCGGACTCGTGTTACAGCGGCGCCATGCTGCGCGGCGGCTCAGGTCCGATGGCTCTTAATGACCGACGCTATACTGAAAAGTTGGCTGAAAAGGCCACGTTGCGCTCCCGCCAAGTCATCTCTTCAGGTGGTATCGAGCCGGTTGTCGATGGCGGCGCTGAGGGGCACAGCCTGTTCGCGTTTTATCTGATCGATGCCTTGCGTAAGAATGACCGAGAGGTGATCGACCTGGAAAATCTACTTCATACACGCGTGTGGAAGCCGGTATCGGAAATCGGTGGCCAAAGGCCCACCACAGGCCGCCTGAGAACACCAATGGACCAGGACGGCCAGTTTGTTCTTTATAACGCCGCGTGGGTTAAACAAAAGGCTGCCCTTGAGGCAAAAAAACAAAAACAGGCCCGTCAAAAGCAAGCGGTCGTCTCGGCAGAATTGGAATTACAGCGCCAACGCTTAGAAATGGAGCAGCAGAAGTTGGCCCTTGAAAAGGAAAGGCTGGCTCAACAAAAAGCCCTGGAATTGGAGCGCATTAAACAGCAGCAAGCTATTGAGATGGAAAGGGTCAAACTTGAAAAGCAAAAACAGGAGATGGAGTATGCAAAGCTCCAAGCTAGACTGGAGGAAATGAAAATGAAAGGTGTCGTGGTTGGAAAGACAAACGCACAGCCAACACTTGCCTCAGTTTCTCCTGCCATTATGGAACATAAGAACTCAATGAACGATTCGCTAGCACAGAGTAGATATAAATTGGTACTATTTCCAGCTAGAGTCACCGCTACCCGCGGCCAGGGGGCAAAACAATTTATCGAGGAAAAAATAGTTAAAGGTATAGCGGACGTGACTCATTATGATTTAAAACTTGATTGGGCCTACACATATAAGAATTTGGAGAATTTGCCCAATCAAGCTAACCTGTTGACTTCCATCTTGAAAGAAGAAAATACACAAGTATGGAAGCAGGCATCTATCTTTTCAAGCGCAAAACCTGATTGGGAAAAAGTGAAAAACATTGGAACCATTACTGGTGCAAATATAGGTGTCCTTGTTAACATGAAAAGCGATGGCCCTCAAGGAGTAGCAGGTATATATGTTTACGATTTCAAGAGGGAGAAAATCTACTCGAAGCTGAGCCACGTTTGTCAAAAGCATGGATTTGATAGCGAAGTTAATCACGTTACTAGAAGATTATTAAGAAAATTTTATAAAGGCGAACGGTAAAAGAACCACCTGCGTGGACCTTATCGGCAACAATTAAATCTCTGGGTTTATTTCGAAGCATTGAAATAGTAGATTATTGAAGACGACTTTAGCTGTAAAAGTCAAAGACCTCCCGGACAGTCAGCCCTCTCGGGTCAGTGATTATTAGGCGGCCTCCTTTGACAATTCTTCTCGACGTTTTTTACCAAGCTCAAATGTCTCGATTGGCCGCCGGCCCTGA
>Ga0209150_1000012_pt1 | contig 157795 bp, 128 predicted proteins | sample WorMetTyACAVOLI3_FD_187424 | JGI IMG/M metagenome (GOLD analysis project Ga0209150, IMG submission 187424) | Marine gutless worms symbiont microbial communities from Max Planck institute for Marine Microbiology, Germany - Olavius algarvensis... ... | reverse complement strand
ACAGCCTTTTGCTTTAGCGCTTTACCCATGGTGGCCTCCTATATGTGTTGGTTATTCAATGCTCGCTTGAATATACCATCAGATATAAAAAGCCTAAATTCTCAATTGCAGCATAGTTGCTTGCCAATATGGTTCGGTTAAGGCTGGTTGGTTTCAACTGAGGAATGATTCTGGTATTTTGGGGTCATCTTGCCGGCTTTTAATAGGCTGAGTGCGCAACCTGCGTAAATTGGGTGCGGATAGGGTGCAAAGCCATAGCAAAACGGCCCCCATTTGGAGGCCGTTACAGCATGTAAGCTATTGATATTACATTAAACCAGAAATCTGTCCCTCGGCACCATGTTAGGGCAAAAAAGGGGCCGCTACACATTATGTGTGGCGGCCCTTTTTTGTTTTCAGGGTTTAGAGCCTATTTTGTCAAAGTGTAGGTCTGACCCTTTTGTTTTCGGTCATCAAAAATTCATTTCGAACGAAAATACCCGCGCACTGGGAAATTCTTGAAAAGGAAACCATTGATGAAATCATTTTAGGAGAACGAGAACCAGAAACAGACTGATGTTTGAGATAAAATGATCGTCTTGCTGAGGGAATCATAATTACGAACAATAGAGCTTTTATACGCAACTTTCAAATTCAACCTATGCGTGCTTATCATCCGATATCTCCTTGACGTGTATGCAAAAATGCCACACAATCAATCTTCACATTTATTTGTGATGCCAAATTTTCCTGTCTCAATAAAATGCCAAAATCGAAACCGAAAAGCCACCATCACAACTATGGCAGCAGCCGCTTGGGACTGCTCAGCACGGCTTTGCCGCTGTTGCTCTTTTTAGGCCTATGCTATCTATGGCCTGAGGTGATCGGTGGGCGCGTGTATCAGCTCCAATGGCCCTGGATACCGAGCCTGGACCTGTACCTACGGTTTCGCCTCGATGGCCTGAGCCTGCTCTTTTGCCTGATAGTGACCGGGGCCGGCTTTTTAGTCAGCCTTTACTCTTCTTCCTACATGGCCGGTCATTCGCATGTGGGCCGCTATTTCGTTTTTCTGAACGCCTTTATGCTCTCTATGCTGGGGATCGTTACAGCGGACAACTTGCTGCTGCTCTTCGTCTTTTGGGAAGGCACCACGGTCTTTTCTTATCTCCTCATTGGGTTCGATCACGAAGCGGACACCGCTCGTGACAATGCCCGTCAGGCCATTTTAATCACTGGTGCCGGCGGTTTGGCACTGCTCCTCGGTATCCTACTTTTGAAAATCGCAGGCGCCTCCTTCACCATCAGCCATTGGGTAGGGGCCGGCGATCAGATCCGTCAGCACGCCCTATATCCCGCCATCTTCACAGCGGTATTCCTGGGGGCCATGACCAAATCAGCCCAGTTTCCTTTTCATTTCTGGCTGCCCAACGCCATGAGCGCCCCCACGCCCGTCAGTGCCTTTTTACATGCAGCTACAATGGTCAAAGCTGGTATCTATCTGTTGATGCGCTTCCACCCGCTGCTGGGGGGTACGGAACTGTGGATGACGACCCTGGTCTTGGTCGGCGGCATCACGGCCTTGTGGGGCGCTGTGCAAGCCCTGGCCCCATCTGACCTGAAACGGGTCCTGGCCTACACCACCATGATGGCATTGGGAATCCTGACCATGTTCCTCGGCGGCCAAACAACACCAACCCTCACGGCAGCCACCACCTTTTTGCTTGTCCACGCCCTTTACAAGGCCTCCCTTTTTCTGGCTGCCGGCAGCATCGACCACCAAACCGGCACCCGCCTGCTGGATCGCCTTGGCGGACTCTGGCGCGCCATGCCCCTGACCGCTCTGGCCGTGGCCGCTGCAACCATGTCCATGGCCGGTTTTCCATTGTTTTTCGGATTTATCGGCAAGGAGATCATGTACAAGGGGGCGCTGACCGAAACGGTCTATCCCGGTTTTGCCACCACGATTGCCCTGCTTTCCAACGCGCTGATGACCGGTGTAGCCGGGACCATCATGCTGGGAGTGTTTTTCGGCAGGCGCCCGACCGCCCTGGCGGCGGTCCGCGAAGTGCCCTGGACGATGAGACTGGGGCCCAGCATCATGGGAGGCCTGACCATTTTGTTCGGCATCATCCCCTGGTGGGTTTCCGCCAATCTGGTTCAGCCCGCCGTGCTGGCCTTTCACCCGGCCAGAGAAGAGATCCGCCTGAAACTCTTTTACGGATTCAATACACCGCTCTTGCTCAGTTTCATCACCTTGATGCTGGGCGGACTGATCTTTATGAAACGGCAACACCTGCGTGTCTGGGTGGGTATGCTGAGGCAGCGGTTGCCGGTCACTTCCCAGCGCACCTATCAATTCGGTCTCGACATGTTCATGCGAGCAGCGGATTCGGTGACCGGCGCTCTGCAAAACGGTTCATTGACCAATTACCTGGCCGTCATCGTGCTTTGTATGGCAGTCGCAGTGGGATGGCCCTGGTTCGGCAGCGCTAAACCCGCTCTTGGCGTACCGGCCTTGGACGGCCCCATTGTAGCCGTGGGTCTGGTTCTGCTGATTTTAGCTGCTACCATCATTGTGCTGACCGCCAAAAAGCGACTGGCCGCCATTTGCGGTTTAGGTGGTGTGGGAGCGGGCGTGGCCCTGCTCTTTCTGGTATTCGGAGCGCCTGACCTGGCCCTGACGCAACTCATGGTGGAGACGCTTACCGTGATTATCGTCTCATTGGTTTTGCCGCGGCTGCCCCCCCTGAACCGCGAGAAAAAAAAGCCGCTGCCGCTTCGTATCACGCGGGCCGGCCTCTGCCTTGCCGTGGGTTTCCTGGTCACCGCGATGCTGATGGGTGTCGGACAGTCCCCTTTAGATCGTAGCCTGACCGCTTACTTTGAAACCAAAAGCTATCTGGCGGCCCACGGTCGCAACATCGTCAACGTCATTCTGGTCGACTTCAGGGCCCTGGACACCCTGGGTGAAATTACTGTCGTCGTACTTGCTGCCTGGGCGGGTATCGCCCTGCTTCGAAAACCCAAGGAGCGTCCTCCGTGCAATCCCTTATCCTAAAAACCGCTACGCGCTTGATGGTGGGACTGATTTTGGTATTTGCGGTCTATCTGTTGCTCCGCGGGCACCACGAACCCGGTGGCGGCTTTATCGCAGCGTTGGTAGCTGGTACAGGCTTTGCCCTGTTTGCCATTGCCGAAGGGCCTGGCAAGGTTCACCGTGCGGTTCGTGTTCGTCCCGCAACCATAGCCTTCACAGGGCTGAGCCTTGCCATCATCGCCGGCCTGCCTGGGGTGTTTGCGTCCCGGCCCTTTCTCACCGGCATGTGGTGGAACCTGGGGCCAAAACTCTCTGTCGGTACACCGCTGATTTTCGATATCGGCGTCTTTCTGGCTGTGTTAGGCGCCATTCTGGCCATTCTGCTGACCCTGGAGGAGAGCTGACATGGAAGCCCTGATCGCCTGCCTGATCGGCCTGATGTTCGCCGCAGCCCTGTATCTGATGCTCTCCGGCTCTTTGGTCAAGTTCGTCTTCGGATTCACACTTATCGGTAATGCCATCAACCTGCTGATCTTTACAGCCGGCCGGTTGCGACACGTACAGCCGCCGCTGATTCAACCAGATCGCACCGGCTTGACCCATGCGGTGTCCAACGCCCTGCCTCAAGCCCTGATTCTGACCGCCATCGTCATCGGGTTTGCCATGGTCACCTTCGTGTTGGTCCTGCTGCTGCGGACATATGCGCAGACCGGGACTTTGGACGTGGACGCGGCGTCGTTCTTAAATGAGGCTGCTGAAAAGGAGCCGGTATCCACTGATCAGGATCAAACCGTCTGCGGGGGACCGTCATGAGGTTCCTGCCGGCCCTTCCCATATTGCTGCCGATGGCTGCAGCCCTGGCGCTGTCCCTGATGCGGGACAACCAGCGCCGTTCTCATGGGGTTGCCCTGGCAGGGGCCATGCTGCATCTGGCCGTGGCCCTCTTGCTTCTGGCCACTGTGTTGAAACATGAAATAGCGGTTTTGTGGGTAGGGGGCTGGCCGGCACCCTTCGGCATCTGTCTGGTCGCCGATTACCTGAGCGCGGTCATGGTGTTGATCACAGCCGTAATCAATACGGCCGTGATGGCGTATGCCTGCCATGACATCGATCCCGGTCAGGTGCGCACCGGCTTCTACCCATTCATGCAGATGCTGACTGCGGCTGTCTGCGGGGCCTTTCTGACCGGCGACCTGTTCAACCTTTATGTCTGGTTCGAAGTCATGCTGATGGCTTCTTTTGGGCTGCTGGTCATGGGACGTAACCCCGGTCGGCTCACTGGAGGCGTGAAATATGTTACCGTCAACTTGATCTCCACGCTTTTTTTCATTACCGCCATCGGGCTGATCTACGGAATGACCGGCACCTTAAACATGGCCGATCTGCATGCCAAAGCCGCCGGCGTGGAGAACACGGCGTTGCTTACCGCTGTCGCCATGTTGCTGATGATCGCTTTCGGCATCAAGGCGGCCCTTTTTCCCCTTTTTTTCTGGCTGCCGGCCGCGTATCACACGCTGCCGGTGTCGGTATCGGCATTTTTTGCCGGCATGCTGAGCAAGGTGGGCGTCTATGCCCTGATTCGAATGTTTACCCTGGTCTTTACGTCTAACACCGGGGTCACCCATGCTACCCTGCTGGTTGTCGCGGCCCTGACGATGCTCTTCGGTGTAGTGGGGGCCGCCTCCCAAATGGACTTACGTCGCATCCTCTCCTTTCATATCATCAGTCAGGTGGGGTATATGGTGCTGGGCTTGGCCCTGTTTACGCCTCTGGCTCTGGCCGGCGCCATTGTCTACCTGGTCCACCATATCATCGTCAAAGCGAACCTTTTCCTGGTCAGCGGATTGGTACGGCACACCGGCGGGTCCTTCAGCCTTAAAATGATTGGCGGACTATACAAAACCAACGGGCTGCTGGCAGTTGGTTTTATCATTCCGGCCTTTGCACTGGCCGGCTTCCCCCCGTTGTCCGGATTCTGGGCCAAGTTGCTAATCATCAAAGCCAGCCTGGAGAGCCAGCAGTACGCACTGGCGCTCCTGGCGGCAGCTGTTGGCCTGCTGACCGTCTTTTCCATGATCAAGATCTGGAACGAGGCCTTCTGGAAGCCGGCGCCGGCCGAGGTAAAAGCTTCGCCCAGCAAGCGTCCTCTGTCCCCCTGGATGCTCGTCCCGGTCTTGTCTCTGGCTTTGGTGACGGTGCTGTTGGGGCTTTGCATGGAGCCCGTGATTAGATTTTCCATGGTAGCAGCCGGCCAGTTGATGGATCCCCAGCTTTACATCAGTGCAGTATTGGGAGGGCAACCATGAGCCTGCTGATCCTCAACCTCCTGTTTGCCGGCCTGTTCACAATCCTTCTGGGCAGCGACAGCATTGGTGTTTTTCTGTCCGGCTTTGGGCTGGGGTACGCCGCCCTTTGGCTGTCTAAACCCTTGTACCAAAACACGCACTATTTCGTGACATTGCCCAAAACCATCAATCTTGTGGCCTACTTTCTCAAGGAGTTGGTGATCTCCAATTTTCGCGTACTCTGGGATGTCATTACACCCGGACATATAAACCGGCCAGGGATCATCGGCGTTTCGCTCACAGCTGAAACAGACCTGGAAATTTTTGTCGTGGCTAACCTGATTTCGCTCACCCCGGGTACTTTAAGCGTTGATCTGTCCGAAGACCGTAAAACGTTATTCGTCCACGTGATGTTTCTCGATGATGTGGAAAAGGCCAAAGAGGGGATCAAGAATGGATTGGAAAGACGCATTCTGGAGGTTATGCGAAGATGATATCTGCAGACAACTTTATCAATCTTGCCGGCCTGGTCTCATTGACTATGCTCCTGGTCGGCATGCTCCTGGTGCTCTGGCGGCTGGCAAGGGGGCCCACGGCTGCCGACCGCGTGATCGCGCTAGACCTACTCTCCATGCTGGTGGTGGCCTTTCTGGTGACTGTATCCATTCATACCCTGGAAACCAGCTATCTCGATGTGGCCATTGCCTATGCCTGTATCGCGTTTTTGGGAACCGTAGCACTGGCCCGTTACATCTCGCGGACCTCACGGAGACAGTCCGAGCAGAAACAGGGAGACCCAAGGAATGGTTGAATATCTCACAGGACTACTCATGGTACTGGGAAGTATCTTTTGCCTGGTTGCGTCCGTGGGGGTCGTCCGTCTGCCCGACGCCCTGACACGCATGCACGCAGCCACCAAAGCGGGCACCCTCGGTACCGGACTGCTGCTCATCGCCGAAGCACTTTATTACCGGCAACTGGGAATCTCCCTGCGGGCCGCCACCGTTATCGTGCTGGTGCTGCTGACTGCCCCGGTGGCCGCTCACCTCATCGGCCGAGCCTCTTATCGCAGTGGCGAGTCCCTGTCAGACCGTACCTGGATCGATGAACTAAGAAGCCAAAAAGAAAAATAAAGGGTCAGACCGACACATTGATAAAATGCCATGATTCGAAGAACACCTGAAAGGTGCCCACCGTGAAATCACCATGATAACCAGCTTAATTTACCTTGGTCTTTAGTTTGTCAGCGTGTAAGTCTTACGCGAACTCTGCGTACCAAGTTAGTGTAAAGAAGGCCGGCCACCCAATCATGTGACCGGCCTTTTTTGTTTTCAAAAATAGTTCCTGCCCGAACGCCTTATTCCGACATGGTTTCCATTTCGAGTTCGTGATTCACCTCGATACACCCGATCACGCTCTGAGCGGCCGGGCATCTGTGTACATAGTTGTTGAAGCATTCCGTGGCCGCCTCCCGCTGGGCATCCGGGAGCCTTAGCAGGTAGTGGACATTGATGCGCACGATCTTCAGCACATTGTCCACAGCTTCAATATCCCCCGATACTGTTGCTCTGAACCGATCCTGAAAGGTCCGGATCTTCTTGCCGGCCAACACCGTGGCCAGTGTTCCCATCATTCAGCCGCCCACCGCACCGACCATGTGGTCAAGCGTGGCGGCATGCTCTTCTTCGGGGGTGACATTGTAGAATTTACTGATCCCGCCGTGTACGCCGTAGTACACGGGTTCCGCAAAGCCTTCGATTTCCGCTTTGCGGGTGGGGCCTTTTTCCCTGGTAATGGTAATCCGTGATTGGTGAACGATCTTTCCCATGGTGAACCTCCTTATTTTCTATCCTGTATTTGAGAACCCAGTCCTCAGGTTCGGATCTAGGGTAATTGGTTATACCGGAGTGGCCATTCGCTTTTAGACGAAATGCAATGACGGATCGCTAATCGCTAAGAGCCAACTGCTAAGAGCTATATTCCGAATTTGGCCTACGGCCTAAATGCCTATCGCCTATCAGCCTGAATCCGGCCAATCAGGCTTTTCTAAGTTTCTTTTTATAAGTCCGTAGCATCTTCCACTGGCAGTAGTGGGAAGGGTTGGCCCTGGTCTTTTTGAGGGCTTTGGCCGCACCTTTCATATCCAGTCCGGTTTTCATGAGGTAGGCGGTCACAAAAGTGCCGGTCCGGCCAACGCCGAAGCGGCAGTGAACCAGAACCTTGCGCTTGCTGGCGATCATGTCATCAACCCAGACAAAGGCTTTTTCCATGGCCTCCATGTCCGGGGCGCATTCATCCGGGATGGGGAAGTAATAGACTTCAAAACCGGCCTCGGTTTGAATATCGTGCAGATCGCAGAATTTCCCACAGAGGTTGACGATGGCATCGATCCCGGCGTCTTTCACCGCATCCAGATCGACCTGGAACATGGGGGCGTAGCCCACTGCCAGGTCGTCCGTTATCCATCTAAGATCGTACTTACTCAAGGCTTCGCCTTTCGTTGCGAGGTGATTAGGCTGAAGACTGAAGGCTGAAGGTCGGGGCTAAGGTTTTAGATTTTTCTTCAGTCTTCGGCCTTCAGCCTAAATAGCTATCGCCTCAGTCCACTGAGGCAAAATGATACCGTCCCTGCATGAAATCGTCAACAAAGCTGTCTATCTGCCCGGCCTCTTTCAAATACATATCCATCAGTCGGGTGGCGCCCAGCAGGCGTCCCAGCATATCAAGTGTATGGAGGACAGCCTTTCCATCCGTCCCCTTGAGCTGTCCGTCAATCAGATCACTTTTGACGCGGACATCGAAACCGAGGCGCGCCAGAATTTTGCGGAGAAATTCGGCCCGCAGCATGCGCTGCTCCAGGTCCGCCCCGCCGCCTGAAAATCGGAAAAGGATGGTGTTTTCCGATGCATCGCCGCCGCAGAGCGCGTCCACGATCACAAAGTGGTATCCGAACTTGAGGTTCAGGTTCATATAGTCGCTGGAGATCACGGCGTGACTGGCGAACATGGTGGCCTCCGGGCTGGCGATGCCCCCGCTCATGACGATCCGGTCGTGTGCTTCCCAGTCGAAATGGCTGAAGGCGCCCCATTGGATGTCCGGGTGGCTCAATCCCCGCCACAGGGCCTGCACGGCACGGTTGGCCACAGCCTCGATGGCGACCTCTTTTGCAGACCCGGCATCAGCATTCAGCCCACCGCCCACATCGAGGATGTAGAAATTCAAGGGGATGTCGGTACGCAGCTTTTTGGCAAAGCTGAGCTTGCGCAGACGATTGTCCGAGACGTGGAACATCGCCTGGACAGCTTTTTCATGGGCAAACCGAATGATATCGTGCAGGGACCGGCAGTGCTGGGGGGCAAACGATGCAGCCTCCGGATCTACCAGCTCCAACGGCGAAACGAATTTGAGGATGTATTGCAGTTTGCGCATAAACGGGCTGTCTACAAGCAAATCCGGCTGTGCGCAGGGGCTCTCAAGCATCTGCTCAACCCGGCCGGCGAAAACCGTCTGCAAGTCCGGGTTGACGGTCACCATTCCTCCGTGTGTGAGGTTCGTCGTTGCGTCTGCGGCCCCCACCAAAGTCGGCACACCGAATTCCCAGGCCACCGAGGCAAAATGGCCGGCCGCGCTGCCCAGGTCGGCGACAACGGCGCTGAGCCGGTTGATGATCTTGACATATTCGGGCGCGGCATTGCGGGCCACCAGTACAGCCCCTTCCGGCACGGACTCCAGCTCTCCCTGTTCTGCAAGATTATAAACCGGTCCGGCGGCGATACCGGAGGCGGCGCGTTCACCGCCCTGCAGCAATATGTCGTTGTGTATCTCGTCAAACGCGCACTCCAGGGCTTGGGCCGGAGCGGTTCCGTGGTGCAGCGGGCGAGACTGGAGCAAAAAGGGTGCCTGCTGCCGATTTACGGTCCACTCGATATCCTGCGGTTGTTCAAAATAGTCCTCGAGGTGAAGGCCCCACCGGGCCAACTGCAGGGCCAGGTCGTCGCCCAGGGGTACCTCGCTTGTGCGCCCGCCGGCCGGCCGCTTTCCTGTGATGCGCAGGGCGGGCTTTTTCGTTACCTTCAGGATGGCGGCCGACGTTTCACCGCTTACCAGGGCTTCTCCAAGGCCCCGGACGGCATGGATGGTCAAGTCCCCTGATTCTGGATCGGCGGGGTCAGTCGTGTAGAGGACACCACCGGCGGCGGCGTCGATCATTTTCAGCACAAGAACGGCCATGGGGGTTTCCATGTCCGTCAAGCCGTAACGAATGCGGTAGTATATGGCTTCCGGCGCATATTTTCCGGCGATGACTTCCCGGTACGCGTCGGTCAGGTCGTCCGGGGCGACATTCAGGATTGTTTTGTACTGCCCGGCAAAAGAGGCCGTCGAATCTTCACCCACCGCGCTGCTGCGGACAGCCAGCCTGGTGGTCGCCCCGGATGCGCCGACGGCCGCGGGCCAATGCATCTCCAGCGTTTCTTTGATCTCGACGGGAACCTTTCCCGACCGGATGGTCCCCTGGATGTCGGCTGCAAGGGCATCCAGGGCAGCGGTATCGTGGATGTCCAGCGCCGCAAGCCGGGCCTCGATGTCCGCGCACAGATGATTGGCCTCCATGAACCGCTGGAAGGCATTGGTTGTGATGACGAAGCCACTGGGAACCGGTAGCTGCAGCTGGTTCTGCAGGATGCCCAGATTCAGGGCTTTACCGCCGACTAAATGGAGGTCTTCCGGAGTGATGTCTTCCAGCCCGATTGCATAAGGGGGCGCCGGGCTAACCCTTTCCGGTGTAATCATGAAGCGGATATAGGCATCAATCTTTTTATAGAAGAAGGCCAGATCCGGGTATTTGGCCGGGCATATCCGTTCCAGATCCGCTACGATCCCGCGCACCTGTCGCGAGAGGTCATTGCTAAGATTGATCACCGTGCTGAAATCCCTTTGATGGCGGTGGTAATAGATTTCTTCGAGCTCGGCAATGAGTTCGTGCGCCCGTTTGTCGTGGGCCAGGAGAGATTTGAAAGCTTTATACTTCTCTTTGAGGAGTGCCCCCGGTGCGAAGACCTGATAGGTCCAGTATTTGAACAGATTTCCAAGCAGCATGAACAAAGCACCTCCGGCGGTAAGGGGATTCCTTCATACCATAACAATCAATCAAGCTAATTAAACCCCGGATAAGGTTTTTTGGCTGACGGTTGCAGGCTGAAGGTAGGCGGTGGAAGGTATAAGGCGGAAGGTGGCGGGCGGTTTATCAAGATGGGCCTTGAATAAGAAACCAATTTTGAGATACCCTCAATGCACTTTCAACTCACCAGGGGGGCGCCTCGTATGGCCAAACAACACATTGAGATCCGGCAGACGTTCAATGCGCCGGTTGAAAAGGTGTTTCCGGTGCTGACGGACCATGAAACTTTCGGAGACCTGATCGGGACGAACTTCAAGCGCGTGGTCGACAGCCCGGATGAGGACAAGAACGGGGTAGGTTCGGTCCGCCGGATTCGATCTTTCCCGGTGCCGGCTTTCGAGGAGACGGTGGTGACCTATGTGCCGAACGAGCTGATGGAATACGTGGTCAGCAAGGGCAGTCCGATCAAGAATCATTTTGGCCGGATGAGATTCACGGGCAGCCAGGCCGCAACGGATCTTTTTTACACCATCGATTTTGAACCAAAGCTGCCGTTTTTCTTTTTGGGCCCACTGTTGAAAAGGGCGATCGAAAGGCCCGTACGCAGGGCCATCGAACAATTCGCGGCCCGCTTTGACGCCCCTGCCTCCCTGTAGATGCAGATCATCGGTATCCGGAGACGGGGCCGGTGCAGCGGACCGAGCTTCAGTTCTTGTGGATACCCAGCCGGGCCATCCGTGACGCAAATGTAGACCGGTTGATCTGGGCTTCCTGTGCTGCCCGGGTGATACTCCACTTGTTTTTATTCAACAGGTAAGCCACGTAATCTTTTTCCAGGGCCTTCCACGAGTACCCGTCGAAAAGCGTATCGTTACCAGCCTGGCGATCACGCTCAACGAGCCGGGCCCGGGTTTTCTGAGGTTCCGGCGACACCGCGGCAACTACGGGATCTTTTGAAACCTTGAAATGTTCCGGAATGTCATGGACCCGCACCAGGTTCTTATCCGTGGTGCTGATGATGTATTTGACGAAGTTTTCGACCTCGCGGATGTTGCCTTCCCACGGGTAATTGATCAGATAGCGGAGAACCTTTTTGGAAATCCTTTTCGGGGGTACGCCCAGCGTCCGGGCTTCTCTATTAAAGAAGTAATTCAGCAGAAGGGGCAGGTCCTTTTTTCGTTCCCGCAGGGGCGGGAGATGCAGCGGCAGGACGTTAATCCGGTAAAACAGGTCTTCCCTGAATTCCTTGCGCCGGACCGCGACGCTCAAGTCTTTGTTGGTGGCGCATATGATCCGGATATCGATAGTGCTGGTTTGGGTATCGCCGAGTGGTTTGATCTCGCAGTTCTGGATGACCCGCAGGATGCGCGCCTGCAGGTGCAGGGACATATCACCAATTTCATCCAGAAAGACCGTCCCGCCATCGGCCGCCTGCAGAAGACCGATTTTGTCATCGGTCGCCCCTGTAAAGGCCCCCTTGCGATATCCGAACAACTCACTTTCCAACAGTGTTTCCGGGATGGCACAGCAGTTTTGTACGATAAAGGGCTGGTTCTGGCGTGAACTCAAGTCGTGCAGGGCTGTTGCGATGAGATCCTTGCCGGTGCCGCTTTCACCGGTGATCAGCACGGGAAATTCGGTTTGCGCGAAATCCCGGACTTTTTTCATTGCCTCGATAAAAGGCCGGCTCTGGCCGATGATCTGGACCGTGGTGCGAATTTTGGCCAGGACCTGCTCCAACGCCTGGTTCTTTTCCAACTGGGCGGTATAATTCAGGGCATTGCCCAGGGCAATCGCGCCCATGTCTACGATGCGCTGCAGCAGTTGGAGAAATTCGGGATCGACGTTGACCCTTCTCTTTTGCAGGTCGGTTTCAATGAGCTGAACCACCCCGTATACCTCTCCGTTTTTCAGGATCAGGGGGAAGGCGATGATCCACGCGCTCTTCAATTTCATGTCGGTTTCAAAATCGCGGTAGTGCCGGGGATCCTTGCCCGCTTCGGCCACTGTCATCTCACCGTTTTCCATCACCCAGCCGACAATACTGGATTCAGCAACGCTGATGGTGGCCCCGGTGATGATGTCGGTATCACCTGCACTGCCCAGGGATTGAATGCATTCATAACGGTTCTCACGCCTTATCCAGATAGATCCGCGATAAACATTTTGAATGTTCAGGAGCAGCTGCAGGAATCGCTTCTGCATGCTTGCGGGGTCGAGGTCTGCAAAGAGGACATTGTAGAACTCCAGGTCGATCTGCCCCATGAAGGTTTCCTTTTTGTCTGCGTGATTGGTGAGTTGAAGGGTCGTCACCGATACCATCTCTAAGGCACTTAATTATAACTAAAATGATTAAATGTCAACAAAATAATTAAATAGGGTGAATAAATTTGAGCTAAAAGTGCGCCTCTCGGATACCAGTATAAATAATAAACCTGATATAACAATTTGTTATGAATTATATTTATTAAAATGCAATTTCGGCACACCAATTGCTAAAATATCAAATTAAGGCCGCCCGCACCGGCCGCATTTATCCCCGCAACGAAAGGAGGAAAACAGATCGAAGATCACAGGTTACGGGCAGCCTGCAATCGAGATTCAGATGGCGCAAACGATGGGCAAATAAAATGGCTAAATCATCTATAAAGAGTATGTTCAGACAAAGGGTAGCTAAGGGTAACTTAGCAGTTCATCCAATGTGCCGGATGGCTTGAAGGTCAGGCTTCTCAACGAAGGGACGCAGTAGAAACACCGGCCGGGCGGCCTTTCACCGCAACTTTAACCAGAAGGGAGAAAAGATGAAAACCACTCTGATGGTCATACTGCTTGGCATATGCATCAGTACCCCTGCTTTAGCTGGAGAAGTGGTGGAGCATGACACCGCCTGGGGGCGCAACTGCTATCCCAGCCAGGACAGCTACGCGATTAAACTGAAAAATAGAACCGGCCACCCGGTAGACTTCAAGGTATGCCTGGAGAGGAAAAGCGGCAAGTGGGCCTGCTACGTATCCTCAAATGTCTACCCGGGCGAAGTTGAGCCAAGTTCTTGGGGATATTACGTTTGTCACGGTACGGGTAAGGCAAAATGGTGGTGGCGCGATGCAGGGGCCTACAGCACCCGGTTTCCCAGACCGTGATGCTTCCGAACCGTGGTGTGCTGCCCGGTGCCCGTTCTTTTCACGGGCCCCGGGTAGGGTGCATTCAGGATAACCGCAGGCTACGCACCGGCCCGAAATTCTGCGACCCATTCAGAGTCTCAACCAATCAATACGCATTATTCATGCCCGAAATTCAAACTAAACTGAGCAGACTAAGCACGCAGGCCCCAGCGACTCACCATCCAGAGCTGCAGGGCTGTTTTGAACTGATCGGCTGCAAACAAGCGCAAGTGACGATCCAGTCCGTTCAGTCGCGCCCCGAGCAGAATGAAGAACGCCAGTCCCAAGACCACGGCACCAGCCAGGCAGATGTAAACTGCATCCAATGTACCGGCTTGCTGCTCCACATAGATCGTGTGGGCCTGTTCGATCCAGGCGGGATTGTAGGCATCTTCGGCAGTGCGCAGGTCAATGGTTGCGCCGGGGTCACCGGGTATTTGCGGTAATTGATAGGCACCCGCCGGATCCAGCGGTCCAATCAGAACAGTCACCAAGAGGACACCTAAAAAAAGGATAGCGTATTTGTAAGTCATGGAGACCTCCTTTGTCAGGGGAACGAAGGCGGATATTTAAGGGTGTCTACTGAAAACAGCGTCGGGACGTCTTGAATCTAAAGGTGGAAAGAGGGCCCAGAAATAGCTATTCTTAGATCTCGTTCGGGATGCGGCGACAAGTCAGGACCGGTTGTCAGACACCGAATTTATGATCCCAGTTTACCATATCTCTATTTACAATGCGTAATTTTTTGATTTTTCAAGCTCGAATTAACCACCGAAATACAGTTAAGGCTTAAAACTCGATCTCCATTTGCACCAGGGGCTTGATGTTGGAGGGATCATTATGCCGGGCGGAATTGACTTGAGGGTTTACCGGCGTGGCCACCATGTCTATCTCAATCCAATTTGCAAGCATGTCCTTCAATTCCGTCGGATCACCACACTCGGGATCAAGCCAGCGGTCATATTTTGCTGGTTTTATAATGGCCGGCATTCGATGGTGGACCGGTTGTACCGATTTGCTGGCTGCGGTCGTGATGATAGCACAGGACTGGTAGACCGGTGATTCCGGCTGGGAGGCGTACCACTCCTCCCAGAGCCCTGCAAAAGCAAAGGGGCGCTGGTCGGGTAAGGTTAGATAGTAAGGCTGCTTGCGGCCTTTGGCCCCTTTCCATTCAAAGAAGCCGTCGGCGGGGATCAGGCAGCGGCGTTTTTTAAACGCATTTCTGAAACTGGGTTTCTGGTCCACGGTCTCCGCCCGGGCATTGATCATGCGATTCCCGACGGTGACATCCTGTGCCCAGAACGGGACCAGGCCCCAGTGGTATTTATCCAGCCAGTTTTGTCCATCCCGTCTGACGATTGCCAGAATCTCCTGGGACGGGGCAATATTATAGCTGGCAGCCGCCTCGCAGGTCCTTTTATCAATCGGGAACGCTTTCAACAACGCTTCAAGGTTCCGAAAGCCGACGAATCTTCCGCACATAGTTCCCCGTAACAGTTGAGGTTTAGATTGATCTTTCCGCTTACACCGAGCTAGACAGTCGGCCGGTAGATGGTCCGTGGTGCAATTGCCGCAACTTAGGCACCAAAAGGCCGATACTTAAAAAATAGTGTCAAAATCGATCTTTTAAAGCATTTTTCCACGTAAAGGTCGGGAATTTGGCATACGCCCCTATTTCGGATAGGAAGGTTTGGTCGATATAATTAAGGATATAGTATTAAATAACAATACGTTATAGTAGGTATAGCTTGACAACTTTAATGGACTTTACTATTTAATAAAAGGTTAGCGGCCAGTCGGGCGCCCGCTCGGGTAATATCAGGGATGAATGTTGCCCGGTTTTCGATCCAGTTGTCCTGTTGCCTCGCAAGTTGAATCCAGCTTCGATTATTATAGAAAAGAGAAGACCTTATGGCATTACCGGTAATTGAAAGGGCCAATGCTTTTCTTGACCTGTTCTGTGACCCCGCTACCAGTGTGGAAGACCGCCGGCGCATTGCTCTACTCGTGGGGCTTTCCTTTGTCGGCATTGCCTTTCTGACCCTTTTTGCAATTATAGCCTACGTGCAGGGCAACATGCCCCTGGCCCTGGTGGATATCACCACAGCAATCATACTTGCAATAAATGTATTGGATGCCAAAAGGCGTCATCGGTTCGAGGTCAACATCCGGGTCGGATCGGTGTTTGTGGCCTGCCTCTTTATTTACCTGTACGTCTCAGGCGGAATCAGTCGCACAGCATTTGTCTGGTACTATACGTATCCGCTGATTACCTGCTACCTGCTGGGCTCATATATGGGCGGCATTACATCTACCCTGATGTTGCTGCCGGTTTTGGCCCTTACGGTATTCCAGCCCGTGCATCCTTTTTTTGCCCAATACAGCCCTAATTTCGTGACGCGTTTTATTGCGGCGTACCTTGTTGTGGTCTTGTTCTCCTATATGTTCGAACGGTCCCGCGAAAGCAACCGGGAGGAACTCAGGGCCATCAATAAAACCCTGGAAAAGCTCGTGGCCGAGCGTACGTCTGATCTGGTGGTCACCAACGAGAAACTGGGTATGGAAGTTGAGCGGCGCAAACAGGCTCACGAAGCCTTGCAACTATCCCAGGAGGTTTTACTTACGATTTTAGACAGTATCGATGCCACCATTTACGTCTCCGACATGCAAACCTATGAGATCCTGTTCATGAACAAGTTTATGCAGGAAGCGTTTGGCGGCGATTGGACCGGGGAAAAGTGTTGGCAGGTGTTTCGAAACGAAACCGGTCCCTGCAGCAACTGCTCGAATCCGCAGTTGGTGGGCACTCGGAACAGGCCCACTGGCGTCTACTCCTGGGAAGGGGAAAATCCCATCACCGGTCGTTGGTATATGAACTACGACCGGGCCATTAAATGGACCGACGGGCGGATGGTCAGAATTGAGATTGCCTTTGATGTCACGGAATATCGCCACACTGAGGAGCGGTTGCGCCAAGCCCAGAAGATGGAATCCATTGGAACGTTGGCTGGAGGTATTGCACATGATTTTAATAATTTATTAAGTATTATCATAGGTAATATGGAACTCGCACTGGGTGATATCCCCAAAGAAGACAAGATCCACAAGAACCTGGAGGAAATAAAGACCGCCGGTTTTCGGGCCAAGGAAATTGTGGCCCAGTTGTTGAGTTTCAGCCGCAAATCAAATGTCGAATACAAGCCCCATGCCCTGGTGCCCATCATACAGGATGCCGTCAAATTCCTGAGGGCAGCCATCCCCACCTCTATCAGCCTGCATCTGAATTGCCGGATTAAAGCGGTTACCGTGCTGGCCGAACCGACCCAGCTACACCAGGTCATGATGAACCTGTGTACCAACGCATCTCAAGCCATGGAATACACCGGCGGGAAGATAACAATTGAACTGGATCAGGTCACGCTGGATGAGCAAGTTACCATGGGCGGCACCCCTCTGCCGGCCGGTGAATATGTCCAGTTGCGGATCTCCGACAACGGTCCGGGGATTGAAGACGACATCATCCCCCATATATTCGATCCCTATTTTACGACCAAGACCATCGGAAAGGGATCCGGCATGGGCCTGGCCGTTGTGCATGGGATTGTGAAGAACCACAATGGCACTATTGTGGTTGACAGCAACCGGGGGGAGGGCACTGTTTTCACAATTCATTTTCCAGTGGCCGCGGACGAACCGGTCTTCGCACGGGAGCCGGTCCGGGAATTGCTGACGGGCGACGAGAAAATTCTATACGTGGATGACGAGGCGCTTCTGGTACGGATGGGTCGCCAGCAGTTGCAGAAGCTGGGGTACGAGGTGGCCGCGTTTCAACGTCCCGAGGAAGCCCTGGAGGCGTTTGCCGCCCAGCCGGATGGTTTTGACCTGGTCATTACGGATATGACCATGCCCCAGATGAACGGTGTTGCTCTGGGGGATAAGATACGCAGAATTAAGGCGGACACCCCGATAGTCATCTGTTCCGGCCACAGTGACATCATCGGGCCCGACAATGCAGTTGGTATGGGCTTTGCGGCATTTCTCATGAAGCCGGTCGTGCTGCATGATCTCGCCCAGGCCGTCCGTAAGGTGCTCGATGAATCAGCGCGGGAACCATCCGCGGGTTCAAGACCGGATAAAGACCGCGCCGCAGGGCCATCACCTGGATCACAAATTCAATCCTATTAGCCGGTTTAACTTCCATTTCTGGCAGGGCCGTCTGCCCGCAGAACAGTCGTGCTATATTTTGACATTCAGTTAAGAGCCGGCTAATATGAAACAGACGTGAGTTGTCCTTTCATTGAACCGGTTCAACCCGGGGGTGACGATGTTTTTTTCGAGTCGCCACATCCAGGAGATGCGTGACAGCCTGCTGGCCATTGCAGCCACCGAGTGGTTATTTCTGGCTTGCGGCCTGGTTTTGGGAGCCGGCCTGTGGCTGGTGGTCAATCGCCAAATCGTTTGCGGGGCAGTTTCCTTCCTCAAAGCTAAAGGTACCAAGCCCAACCCCACCGCATTTTGTGAGAGTGCCATGGGTGCCGCCATTTTGGTTTTAAACGGCGGGCTCCTCTACCTGGCCACCCTCCTTCCCAGCTATTTTCTTTTTTCTTTTGCTGTTGCGGGGTTTTGATTGGTGGGTGGATTACGATGCCTGCTGATAGCAACTAGTGTTCACCGACTAACTTCATATTTTGGCCCAGAGCGGCGTTTTCAATTTTTCGAGCGCGTAGTGAAGCTTTAGCGCTATCCGCAACATAGCGTCTGTTAAACCTGCGGTTTCAAAATCGTTCAAGCCTTGCTCTGCACCAACATCTACCATCTGGAGACGAACACAATCTGAAAATGGTGCCTCTTCCCGCACGTCATAGCTTGAGCGACGCCGGGCCTGTCCGGCGAAGCTTAATGACGACGGATTGGTCCGGGGAGGAGTTTTAACATATAGATGGATGTATCCACCAGGCAAACGATTGCAGGCTGGGATCTTGCAGGGTTTTATGCTGCGTTGGGGGTGTCGAGGACCTGCCGCAGGGTGAAGGCCAGTACCTCCATGCTGATCGGCTTTTTCAGAACACGGCGGATACTTTTTGGATCATAGTTTTCTTTGGTAATGCCGTCGTCAAAAGCGGAGAACAGAATGACTTTGGTGTCCGCTTTCACGGCCAGCATTTTTTCGGCCAGGCGGTCGCCGGTAATGGCCGGCATGGCCCAGTCGGTGAGGACCAGGTCCACATCTTCCGGATTAGACTCGAAAATCTCGAGCGCCTCCGTGGAACTGTTGGATATGGTTACCCGGTACCCCAGTGATTGCAGCATCTTCTGCAGGGTGTTGGCCATGATGCGCTCATCATCCACGACCAGGATGTGTTCGATTCCGCCGGGAAGGGTATCCAGTGAAAGCACCCGGGCAGCCGGCTGAACCTCCTGCCGGGGCAGCAATATCTCCACAGTGGTGCCCTTATCCGGTTCGCTGGTGATGCTGATGTCGCCGCCATGGTCTTTGACAATACCATGGACGGCTGAGAGCCCCATACCAGTGCCTACTAACCGCTTCTTGGTAGTAAAATACGGATCGAACGCCTGACCAAGGGTTTCCTGGTCCATGCCGCAGCCGTCATCGGTAATCGCAAGTTTGATATAGGAATCCGGTTTTAAACCGGTGTGCAGGGAGGCTTCAAGCTTGTCCAGTTGGACCACGGTTGATTCCACGCTGATAACCCCCTGATCCTGATCGATGGCATCCCGGGCGTTCTTGAAAATATGGGTGATGGCATGGTGCAGCTGGGTTGAATTGGCGTGCAGTGGACCATCGTCAAACGACAGGTTTTCGTGAATCTGGATATTCTGGGGCAGAAAGATACGGAACAGCTTGATGGCCTGTTTGAAGCATTTCTTACTTTTCACCGTGGTTTTTCTATGGGGGCTTTGCTGGGTAAAGGCCAGAATCTGCTCCACCAGGTCCATGGCACTGCCGGTAGCCTTGAGCACCTCGCCGATATCTTCCCGGGTTTTGTCATCACTGGTTTCCAGATGCACGATTTCGGCAAATCCGGAAATGGCATTGAGGATGTTTTTAAAATCATGGGCGATCCCGGCCGAAAGCTTTTCCAGGGCCAGACTTTTTTCAGCCTGGGTAAGGCAGTCCTGCAGGCGGAGGGTCTCTTTATATTGATGCTCCAGGGCTTCGTGCAGGCGGGCGTTTTCTATGGCCATCACCGTCTGTTCCGCAAACGTCGAAAGCATCAGGGCGTCTTTCTCGGTGAATTGGGAACCGTCCGCTTTATTGATAGCCTCGATGGCTCCGATAGGCTTGCCTTGCAGCAGCAGCGGTACGCACAGAACAGATTTGGTCTGGAATCCGGTGGAATCATCGATACCACCAAAAAAACGGGGGTCCTCCTTTACATCCCCGACAATGGCCGGTTTACCCTGGTCGACCACCCAGCCGGCGATGCCTTCCCCTTTTTTGATCCGCTGGTCGGTCAATTTGTCGGCAATCGGACCGGTGGGGGTGCAGAAAACCAGCTCCTCGGTATCTTCATCGAGCAAGAAAAGCGTACTGGCCACGGATCCGGCGACTTTGTTGGTATTTTCCATAATCATGGAGAATACTTCCTGCGAATCAAGCGAGGAGTGGATGAGGCTGCCAGACTCCATCAAAGCCATCAGGTCATCGTCATTGAGCTTCGCCATATGGCGGCGGCTATCAAGTTCATTTTTCGTAGAGTTCATGGCAGGTCTCGTATCCTATCTGAATATATCTACAGATTATTAAGCTGATGGCGGTGGCAAGTAAAGGAAAAAGTGAATGCCAGACCACCCGGCTTTAGATTGGAAATGCCAAATTTGTACAATTCTATTAATATCAAGTATTTAAGAGGTTGGGGAATCGAGACCCAAAATCATCACATCTGGATAGTACTGGGTAACTTGTTGTAATGAAAGTCTATTTTAACGGATAGGCGGCATGGGTCCGCCTTGGCTATCCATATCTCCTGCGGTGATGTTAAACAGGTTTTCGAGGGGTAGAAAAAGAGGTCGGGGCAGGGCGTCCGTGGAGAACCAAGCCCAGGTGTCACATTTGTCAGGCTCACACACGCGCGGTTCCCCCTGGAGAGAATCCGCCAGCATAAACAGGGTGACGTAGTGCTTACCCTCATCCGCAAACAGGTCATTGGTAAAGGTGCCGGTGCGGATATTTTCAATCTCCAGCCCCGTCTCTTCTCTGACCTCGCGGCGGGCGCAGGCTTCAAAACTCTCACCAAATTCCAGATGACCGCCGGGACAGCACCAGCTTCCGGCACCGTGGGTATTGCGCCGTTTGCCGAGCAGAATCTGGCCGTTTCGAATGATAATGACCCCGATACCGATCAGGGGACGCTGGACCATTGTGGGGACCCCTTTTTTACATGTAATTTCGAAATTGCTAACCGGGAGTTAACAAGTTTTTAAGGTGTTGTAAATCAGCGGCCGCACAAATACTGTCGATCTGCTTAAAAACAACCCCTTCTGTTTTGACATTAGGCGGGGGCAGGCTTAATTTAAAGGTGGACTGCGTCCCGGGGCGCCAATTCGTCCATAGCTGACCTTGAAGTGGTTGCTGCGCCCGCCTGACGCCGATCTATAATGCGAATAACCTTTCCTCTACCGGAGGTGACCATATGGCAGAAGATAAAAATGTTCAATCCACCGAAACCAAGGAAGAGAGCAGTGAAGAATCGTCCAGCTCCAGCTGTTGCTGTTACTACGTAGACCCCTGCGGGTGTTATTACGTGGATCCTTGCGGCTGCCGCGTCGACCCTTGCTGCTGCTGATTTGACATAACCATTTACAATGGGTTGGGCTCCGGCCCAACCCTTTTTTAAGCCATCAATTTACTCCCCAACAGATCACGCTTTTTCGTATAGGAAAGGCCAACCGAACCTGTCGTTCATTTGGTTTGGATAGTTCCGATCCGGATCAGTTTGCCGGCCCGGATGGTCAGCACGCCATACCAGCCGTTTTTCATCGGATAAAACCATTCGGATGTAATTTGCCCGCCTTTGCCATAGCCTGTATTGATGACCTCCTTGTGCAGGGGTTTGCCGCATTTCAAAGCCACGAGAAAGGCCGAATCGCCCACGTGAACCAACTTGGAATTCTGGCACCGAAACGTGCTGCCTTCGCCCCGTTGGGCATTGGCCGGCGTTGCCAGGGCCAGGAACACAAGTATTGTAATGATTAGTTTCATGCGTTTTACCTTTCGGCGGCTAATGCGCAATCGCGCCTTTTGGCGTTTGGATGATATCAAAAGATAAGGCACGGGCGGCCCCTGGGCAACTTTCCGGGCCCAAACTTCTAACCGCCATAGAAAAGGTTGCCCCATAATACGGCCGCCAGAATTCCCGCCAGGTCCGCCAGCAGGGCGGCCGTGACAGCGTAGCGTACCCGGGTGATCCGGACCGCGCTGAAATACACTGCCAGAACGTAGAAGGTCGTTTCAGTAGAGCCCTGCATGATGCTGGCAATGAAAGCGGATTTCGAATTTGGATCAGCGCTGACGATATCGCTCATGACTCCGAAGGCACCCGAGCCCGACAGGGGTCGGACCAGCGCCATGGGCAGGGTATCGGCCGGCATGCCGATCAGGGCGGTCAAAGGTTCCACAGCCCGGATGCAAAGTTCCAGGGCTCCGGATGAACGAAACACGGCAATGGCCACCAGGATGGCCACTAAGAAAGGAATGATTCGCAGGGCCACCTCGAACCCTTCGCGGGCGCCATCGCAAACCGACTCGTAGACGGGCACCTTGCGACTGTACCCATACACGATGAAAAGGCCCATCAAAAATGGGATCAGCCAGGTGGTCAGATCCTTCAGAAAAAAATCTCCCAGGCCGGCGCCGGCGGCCAGATGCCGGTAGAGATAAATGCCCAGGGCGGCCAGGAAAACCATAAAATAGGCTGGCAGGCAGTAGCGTCGCAGACCTTCGACTGCCGGTGGCTGGGCGGGGGTGTCTTCCGGGAGTACCTCGGGTTCCAAGGTGGCGTCCACTTGCTCGGAACCGGGTGCTTCGGGAGGCGCCAGATGCGGTCCCGATCGCCGGGCCAGGAGCTTGGCGGCCGTAATGGCAACCAGGGTCGAACAGGCCGTGGCCAGGATGGACGGCAGCAGGATGCCGGCGGGATCCAAGGCATTGGCACCGGCCCTGACCGCAATCACGCCTAGGGGAAGCAGGGTCACGCTGCTGGTATTAATCGCCAGGAAAAGGCACATGGCATGCGTGGCCGTGCCTTTGTCGGGATTGAGCCGGTCGAGTTCTTCCATGGCCTTGATGCCGAACGGGGTGGCTGCATTGCCCAGTCCCATGATATTGGCCGCCATGTTCATGATCATGGCGCTCATGGCTGGATGCTCACCCGGCACTTCCGGAAAGAGCCATTTCATCAGCGGCTTCAAGCGGCGGGCAATAACCAGCAGCAATCCGGCCCGTGATACCACTTTCATCAGACCAAGCCAGAGGGCCATCGCCCCGACCAGACCGATGGCGAGTTCTACCGCTGTCCGGGCGGCATCAAAAGAGGCCTTGGTGACGCTTTCCATGGTACCCATGGCCAGTGCGGACAGAATCCCGGAGAGCACCAGGAAAATGAAAATTCCGTTGATTGCAGATCCTTTGACCGGTTTATCCATAATCCCCCGGAGGCTTTTATCTGTGACAGATAGAACGGTACTGCCGGGCAGAGTATCCAACAGCGGCTGAGCTTGTCAACCGCCGGGCGAAACCTTGCCGGCCTACCGGGAAAACACATCCTCCCCGACAGCGCCTGGCGGATGGTTCACGCTGCATCATTAGCGGAATGGAGATGCATATGCAGACTTGCTGGAAGCCGGGCTGCGTGGAGCATTTCCAATTTGGAAGGCCCTGTGGTACAAATAGCGACAGTTTTTTCGCATTATCCATAAATCCTTCTAGAAGCTATCTCAAAATACGGATTTTGGTTCAATGTCAAGGTGGCCGCAAGGATTAAACCGGAGGAATACATCGGGTATTTCGCGGACTTGATCCGAGCACCCAACCCCGAGGTTGGGACAAAAGACTTTTTCAAGATAGCTTCTACATACTGGAAAGGCGGTCGCATATGCTGAAGAAAATCATATCCGGCGGGCAGACAGGCACCGACCGGGCGGCCCTGGATGCCGCCATTCGGCTCGGTATTGCCCATGGCGGATGGGTGCCCCAAGGCCGGCTGGCCGAAGATGGTTGTGTACCGGAACACTACCAGGTCGAGGAGATGCCGACCGACAGCTACCGGGAGCGAACCCGGAAAAATGTCCTTGATTCGGACGGCACGTTGATCATCTCCCGCGGAGCGCCCACGGGCGGAACAGACTTCACGCGGGTTCAGGTCTTGCGCTACGGCAAACAACTATTGGGGATCGATTTAAACAACCAGAGCAACCTCAAAGATGCCGCTTCCCTGATCGCGTCCTGGATAGAACTGCAGCGCATCGAAGTGCTGAATGTGGCCGGGCCGCGGGCCAGCAAAGACCCCTGTATCTACCAGGATACCCTGAACTTACTGGTATTTGCATTCGGCTAAGGCGCCCCCGCATTGATCTGCGCTTAAATACTTCCTTGAGAAGGACACTTCAGGAGAAAGGAACAGACCGGGTAATGACCTATGACTATGCGGTGATTGGCAGCGGATTCGGTGGTGGTGTCTGTGCCCTGCGCCTGAGTGAGAAAGGCTACAAGGTCGCCGTCATTGAGCAGGGCGGTCGGGTGACGCCTGCTGACATCGAGGAGGCCGATCGCAGTGTGCGACGCCTGAATTGGCTGCCGGCCCTGGGACTGTCGGGGTATTTTAGCCAGCACTATTTTCGCCATGTGACCATTGTGGGCGGGGCCGCGGTGGGTGGTGGAAGCATCGTCTACGCCGCGGTGCTGTTAAAGCCCAAGGATCAATTCTACACCGACCCGGCCTGGCGCAACCTGGGCGTGGACTGGAAAACGGCCCTGGCACCCCATTACGACATGGCTGCCCGCATGCTGGGGGTGACGGTTAATCCGACCATTGATATTCAAGACCGCTACCTGCGAAAGACCGCCCGCTCGATGGGCGCTGCCGATACCTTCGGTCCCACGCCCAACGGCATTTATTTTGGCACGCCGGAAACCTGTCGACCGGATCCATTTTTCGGAGGAGACGGCCCTTCGCGAACCGGCTGCCACCTGTGCGGCCGCTGCCTGACCGGTTGTCCCTACGGGTCCAAAAACAGCCTCGACTACAATTACTTGTATCTGGCCCAGCGTCAGGGCGCCCATATCCTGCCCCACCGCAAGGTTACCGGCATCGTTCCTCAGCCGGGAGCCGGTTATACACTGAATCTGCGTCATCCGGTCAAAAAACTGCGCAAATATCCCGATCTGAAGGCCCGTAAGGTGATTGTCGCGGCGGGTGTCCTGGGTTCCCTGGAGTTGCTTTTCCGGTGCCGGGACATAACGCGCACCCTGCCGGACATTTCACCATGCCTCGGGCAACAGGTACGGACCAACAGTGAGGCTGTCGTAGGGGTCCTGGCGCGGGATAAAACGCTTGACCTCACCCGGGGGACGGCTATTTCCTCCCATTTCTATCCGGATGAGGCGACCCACATTACCCAGAATCGTTTTCCGGCCGGGTATACCTTCATGAAATGGCTGACCGGTCCGCTGGTGGATGATCACCGCCCGGGGCGGCGCGCCCTGATAACCCTGGCGAAGATGATTTTCAGTCCCCTGCGCACGCGCCGACTGTGGCTGGGAAAAAACTGGCACAAGCGCGTCACCATCCTCACCGTGATGCAGCACCTGGATAACTGCCTGGCCTTTACATACGGCCGTCGACCGCTGCAAGGGTTTACGCGGGGCCTGAAATCCGTCCCGGTGCCCGGCAATTCGGCGCCTACCAATTTACCGGTGGCCAACCGGGCGGCCGCGGCCCTGGCCGACGTTTCCGGCGGCGAACCACTGAATATTCTAACCGAGAGTATCGGCAATATCGCTACCACGGCGCATATCCTCGGCGGTTGTCACATGGGTGCGTCGGCCCGGGAAGGCGTCATCGATACCGCACACCGGGTATTCGGCTACCCCGGATTGTACGTTGTAAACGGGGCCTCCGTTTCCGCCAACATAGGGGCCAACCCGAGTCTTACCATTGCGGCCATGGCTGAAAGGGCCATGAGCCTGATTCCACCCGCCCGGGACCGGACCGTATCCCCGGCCGCTTAGCCCGCCAAAGGTCAGGGGATTGCTAAATACTAGTGAACATAGTACATACTGTAGACATGCCTTGGTAAGTCTTGGCGACGATAGCCACAGCCCAGGAGGGTAAAATGAAGACCATCTTCACAGGTTTGATCTGTCTGTCATTGTCGGTGGCACTGATTGCCTGCGGCCACGGTTGGAAGCACGCCCAGGTGCCCGAGTCCAAATGGGATAAAGATTATGCCGATTGCGTATACCAGGCCGAGAGCGCGGCCCGGAATCCCCAGGTGACGAGAGATCCCGCCCAGGACTGGGGAACCTATGGTGAGGTCCGCTATCTGACCGATAAATGTATGGAGGACAAGGGTTACGTGCAAAAGTAGCCGCCAGGACCGGTACCGCCCTTTTAGAAAAAGCTTGCGAAGGCAGAATCAAAACCGTCCCGCCATTATAGAGCCCACCACCGCCTGAACCTGCTCAGGCTGCTTTCGAGATCAGTCGGATTGCCCGTGAAGACTTCAAATGTCACCGTTGCGTCAAAACCAATAGATTTCAGGCTTTTCACCAACCACTGGAAATCAATGCTGCCCATGCCCGGCGGCAGATGCTCATCGGCACGGCCGGAATTGTCACTGATGTGCACGTGGTCCACCCGGTGACCAAAGTGCTGCATGAAACGCCTCAGGCGACTGCCGTCCGCAGCACCGATATGGGCATGTCCGGAATCCAGAGTCATTCGCAGGTCTGGATAGCGCTCAAACAGGACGGCATATTCATCGGCCTCATAATAAGCGCCATATCCGGGAAACATGTTTTCGATGCATAGCGGCAGGGCCAGTTCGGCCGCCAGACGGATAATTACGTCCAGGCTCTGCAGGCCATAGGATCTGGCCTCGTCCTCGACAAAGTGGCCCATCCCCCGGATAGCGCCGGGATGCAAGACCACCTTCGAAGCACCCAGGGCCGCGGCTGCCTGCAGGGAGTGCTCCATCTCTTCCACGGAAGCCCGGCGGATACTCTCGGTAAGGTCGGCAATCGATACGAAGGTGGGCAGGTGGCAGATCAGGTCAAGGCCGCTATCATTTAACGCCTGACGGATATCGGTTCTCGCGGCGTACAGGCTGGCATGGTGCGCCATGGGAGGATCCATGGCCAGTTCGAGATAGTCAAAATCAAGATTCGCAATTCGATCTATCTCGGTTAGAACGGGCTTTACTGGAAAATTCATTGCGCCGTATTGCATGTGTATCTCCATGGGCTGGGCACTAGAACTACTTGCAATGTTATTGTATCAGTGCAATAATTTATTTGCGAATTTCAATAAATCCACGATCCTCAGATGTAAACCCGTGATTGTAAGTTAGATGAATATCGAGCTATTTTATTGATCTGGCTGAAAATATGTCCCCCGGCGACACTGACCATGCCTTCCGGCATTATTGGCAAGCAAATTGCGTTATCCAATAAGACCGGAACATTGAAGCTGCCCTGAATCGCACTGCCTGCTCCTCCACGCCGTCGAGAACTGAGTCTGAAAAACATCCGCTGAAGAGATAAAAGGCCCGAGGCATGTTCACTTCCAATCGTACTTCTGACCGTCAAGACTCGTTTGAACCCACCCCACCCGGATCTAAACAGGGCAAGGTGCGGTTAAACGCCGGTTTTTGCCTGACCTTCCTCGTTATGTTTGCCATGTGGCTGGTGTTTTCAGGAAGATTCGACGCCTTCCATCTCATCCTGGGGGTTCTTTCCTCCTTGATTGTCGCCTTTCTATCCGGGGATTTGCTCTTTCCGGCCGCCCTGGATCGGGCCCTGCCCCTCGTGTGGCTGCGGTTTATGGGATACATCCCGTGGCTGCTTCTGCAGATTTTAAAGGCCAACTTGCATGTCATGTACCTGGTGTTTCATCCCCGCATGCGGGAGTTGATCGATCCCCAGATTATGGAATTCGACAGCCAGCTGTCAAGCGATGTCGCCCGCACGACCTTTGCCAACTCAATTACGCTGACACCGGGAACCATTACGGTCAATGTGACCGCCATTGGGAAGTTTTCGGTGCACTGCATCGATGCCGAATCCGGAAAACCGCTCCCCGGTGAAATGGAATCTAAAATAGCGCAGGTATTCATGGAATAATGGATCTCTTCTTCTTTTATGCCAGTCTTTACTTGGGATTGATCATGCTGCTCTCCCTTTACCGGGCGGTGGCCGGCCCGACGGTACTCGATCGGCTGATCGGCGTCAATGCCATTGGGAGTAAAACCACTGTTCTGCTGGTGGTGATCGGCCTGCTGTACCAGCGAGTCGATATGTTTGTTGACATTGCCCTGGCATACGCGATGTTGAATTTTATAGCCGTGCTGGCCGCTTCGCGGTTTTTCCAGAAGCGCAAAGGGCTTTATGACGAAACCCGGACGGGTGAAAGGTGAGGGCATGGACGCTGTGATTATCCTACTTATGGTGAGCGGGTTGCTGTTTTTCACCGGTGGAACCATTGGCATTATCCGGTTGCCGGATTTTTATACCCGCCTGCACCCCGCCGGTAAACTGGATACCGCCGGCCACGTGCTGGCCATGGCGGCCATGGCGCTCTATACCGTGCAGGTGTTCTCCGGACACAACCTTTTGACGGCGGTAAAGATAATGCTGATTGTTGTTTTTGTGTTCTTCACCAGTCCCACGGCTACCCATGCCATCATCGACGCGGGCGTCCGGGCCGGTTTGCAGCCCTGGACCCGTAAAAAGGAACGCCCATGATCTGGACGCTCGAAATAATTGTATTGACCATGGTGGTGATTACTGCGGTGGCTGCGATTTCGGTGAAAGACCTGCTCGGCGCGGCGGTATTGTTCGGCGCCTACAGTTTTATGATGTGTCTGCTGTGGGCCATCATGGGGGCTGTGGATGTGGCTTTCACCGAAGCATCCGTGGGAGCCGGCATCAGCACCGTGCTCTTCGTGTCGGCCGTATTTCGCACTTCAAGGAGATCAAAAGATTGAAAACGGTTGAGAAAATCATTGTGCTGCTTTTTGGCTGTTTTTTGATTTACTGCACCTTTGATTTTCCGGACTGGAGTGATCCTGGGACACCGGCCAGTACGCATGTGTCGCCCTACTATATCGAAAAGACGCTTACGGATACCGCCGTGCCCAACATGGTAACCGCCATTCTGGCCGATTATCGCGGATTTGATACGCTGTTCGAGACCATTGTTATTTTCACGGCCGTTATTGCCTGCTTTCTGCTGCTGAGGCAATATAAGATTGATGAACCGGTCGCCCGTATGTATCGGCATATCCCTACCGGCACGACCTTCCGGATTAAAAGCGGCGGCAAATACCCCCGCGAATCAGCTGATTTTGAAAGGATCGACCTGCAATATGTGCCCTATGGCGTTGTTGTCAAAACGACCTGCCGCAAGATCATTCCGTTTGTGCAACTTTTTGCCCTGTATGTGATTGCCCATGGACATCACAGTCCCGGCGGCGGCTTCCAAGGAGGGGTTATTCTGGGAGCTTCGGTTATCGTTTTTGCCATATCCCATAACTTGAGATCTGCCACACACCGGCTCGGTGATAAGATTGCAGCCGTGCTTTGTACCCTGGGAGTCTTTATCTATACCGCCACCGGCGTTCTTTGCATGCTGTTGGGAGATAATTTCCTGGATTACAGTGCCCTGGCACCGATTTTCGGTACAGACCCGGTGATGGCCCGGTCCCATGGTATTCTCGTGGTTGAGATCGGCGTGGGTTTGGCCGTCATGGCTGCCATGATCAGTCTCTACTACAACGTGTCCTCGGCGGGAAAGCTAGACGAGGGGTTATAGGCATGCCTGAACCAATGATGATCATTACCGCGAAACTCAACTACTGGATTTACATCGTCCTCATGATGGTCGGTTTGTATGCCATGATTGCCAAAAACAATCTGGTGAAGAAGATCATCGGGATGAATATCCTCCAGACAGCCATTATTCTTTTTTTTATTTCCACCGGTGCCAAGCATGGGGCCACTATACCGATCCTGGAACACACCCATGGTCCCGGTCCCCAGGTTGTCCAGGCGGTCCGTTATGCCAATCCGCTGCCGCATGTTCTAATGCTGACGGCTATTGTGGTCGCCGTGGCAACTTTTGGTGTCGCCCTGGCGTTGATTATCAGACTCCACCGGGAATACCATACGTTGGAAGAAGATGAGATCCTAAACCAGTTGGAAGAAGAGTAGAAACCGCAAAGGGACCAAGGGTTCCCTTGCGGATGTTTCAAAGAGGGGAGCATTATGGTCACTATTGCAGATTTAAGAGAGATCATCATCATGACCCATCTCGAAGACGAAATGCTGGAACGAGTATGCAGTTCCGTCGACGTGCTGACGTTCAATGAGCAGGAGGTTGTTTTCAAACAAGGCGACACGGCTGATCGGTTCTACATGGTCAAACGGGGCAAGGTGCTGCTCGAACAGCAGATGACAGATATGGTAACCGTCTCCGTGGGCGCCATCAATCCCGGCCATTCATTCGGTTGGTCAACCATGATAGACGAAGGATACTACACCACCGACGCGGTTTGTGCGGAGCCCTGCGAGATATATTCCATACGCAGCAGCCGGCTGCGTAACATGTGCACCGAGGACCCGCTCATGGGCTTTCTCCTCTGCCAGCGTTTGCTGGTGATTTTGAAAAAACGTTATGAGTACCGTACTGAGCAATTTCTGAAAGTCATCCAACATCATCCGGACATGGAAGATCTTTTTTAATTAATATGAGCCTGCAATTCCCAGCCATTGTCATCATCTGCCCGCTGGCGATATCCTTTTTGATATTTATATCCGGGTGGTGGTTCAAACGGGCGGCTTTTGCCCTTGCCATAGGAGCCCTGGCGATATGCACGGCGGTATCCGGGGCCATATTGAAGACGGTTGCCCGGCAGGGCCCTATCACTTACCGGCTGGGCGGCTGGCAACCCCCCTGGGGTATCGAATACCGGATTGACCATTTGAATGCGATCATGCTGGTGCTGGTGACCTTGCTCGCCCTGCTGGCGGCCATCCATGCCCGCCGGAGTATCTCACGGGAACTGCCGGAAAAGAGCGCACTTTTCTGGGGGCTTTATATTCTGATGATAACCGGTTTGCTGGGCATTTGCATCACCGGCGATCTGTTTAACCTTTTCGTCATGCTGGAAGTTGCTTCGCTGTCAAGCTATGCCTTGATTGCCATCGGTCCCCGCGGCGCCCTGTTTGCCAGTTTTCGTTACCTTATCATGGGCACCCTGGGGGCCTGTTTTTATCTTCTGGGGGTGGGCCATCTTTACATTGCCACCGGTTCTTTGAACATGGCGGATCTGGCCGGGATCCTGCCCCAGGTTTACCACTCCCGTGCGGTCTTGGCCGGTTTCACCTTCATCCTGATCGGGTTGGGTATCAAAATGGCCCTGTTTCCCCTGCATGCCTGGCTTCCGGATGCCTACAGCCAGGCACCGGCCGCGGTCAGCGCGGCGGTAGCCCCCCTGATGACCAAGGTAATGGCTTACGTGACCATCCGGGTGATGTTCACCGTGTTTCAACCGGACTTTGCCATTTCACTACTCAAGATAACCGATGTGCTGGTCTGGGTGGGCAGCGCGGCGATTATCTTCGGAGCTGTCATGGCCCTGTCGCAAAACGATTTCAGGCGCATGCTGTCCTATGTGATCATTGCTGAAATGGGCTATATCGTCGGCGGGATCGGCGTGGCCAACACCGTGGCCCTGCAGGGGGTGATCTTCCATATTATTAATGATGCGCTGATGATGGCCTGCCTGTTTCTGGTGGCCGGGCAGGTGCGCTATCAAACCGGCGGCAACCGGCTGGAGGATTTCCAGGGTTTTTTCAAAACGATGCCTATGACGGCTTTTACGTTTACGGTCGGCGCATTGGCGGTTATCGGCGTACCACCGGCCTGCGGTTTTTTCAGCAAGTGGTACCTGCTGCTAGGTGGTATCCAGGCAAACCAGTGGGGTTTCGTGGCGGCCCTGCTGGCGTGTACCCTGATAAACGTGGCGCTTTTTTTCAAAGTTATCGACAAAGGCCTCTATGTGCACGCCGGGGCGGAGGGCCCCGGACACCGGGTTCGCGGGGGCCAGCCCCTGCCCGGTGAAGCGCCGCTCAGCATGCTGGTCCCCGCATCCGTCCTGGCCCTGATGATTCTTCTGGTGGGTATCTTCAATCAGGTGATCATCAGTGAAGTTATACGCTTTGCGGTTCCACCCGGTTTGTAGAACCGGCTTAACGAACACATATACCCACAGCCCCTATGACGACTCTTTTTAACATTACCCAGCGCCCGGCATGGGCGGTCCTGTGCCCTTTGCTGGCGGCGGTACTGATCCTGCTATACCGCAAACGGCCCAATGCCAGAGAAGGTTGGGTGCTGCTCGGCGGGGTGGGACTTTGTGCGTTGGTCCTGTCCATGGTTCCAACGGTCTTGCGCCAGGGTCCCATTCTATTCAACGGGGTGACGCTGTTTCCGGGCGTGGATTTTGCTTTTAGAGTCGATGCCCTGGGGCTGATTTTCGCCATCACGTCCTCTTGCCTTTGGATTCTGGTATCCCTGTATTCGATCGGATACATGCGTTCTTTAAACGAGCATGCCCAGACACGGTTTTACTTCTGTTTTGCCGTGGCCCTGTCGAGCGCCATCGGCATTGCCTTTTCCGCCAATCTGGTCACGTTGTTTATCTTCTATGAAATCTTGACGCTGTCGACCTATCCGCTGGTCGCCCATGAAGAATCGCCCAAAGCCCTGTCCGCCGGGCACAAATACCTGGCCTACCTGCTCACGGGTGGTGCTTTTTTCCTGGTCGCCATTGTGATGACCTATCAATTGGTCGGCCATACCGATTTCGACTACCAGGGGATCCTAAAACCGGCCCTGGCGACAACCACGCCCTTGATTCTGCAGGTGATGTTCTTTTGTTTTCTGCTTGGTTTTGCCAAGGCGGCCTGGATGCCTGTCCATGCCTGGCTGCCGACCGCCATGGTGGCGCCTACGCCGGTGAGCGCCCTGTTACACGCCGTTGCCGTGGTAAAAGCAGGGGTTTTTGGGATTCTCCGCGTGGTCTTCCATCTTTACGGAACCGAGGTCATGGACGCCCTGGGTCTCGGGTTGATGCTCGCCGGCCTGGCCGCATTCACGGTCATCGTCGCCAATCTGTATGCCATCGGCCAGGACAACCTCAAACGGCTGCTGGCCTACTCCACGATCAACCAACTGTCTTTTATTATCCTGGGCGCCGCTGTTCTTAGTCCCCGGGCGGCCATCGGGGCCATGGTGCATATTACCTACCATGGCTTTATGAAGATTACGCTCTTTTTGTGTGCCGGTGCCATCATGGTTGTAACCGGCAAAAAACTGGTGAGCCAGATGGCCGGCATCGGCCGCCGCATGCCCATCACGATGACCGCCTTTACCATCGCCGCCTTTGGTATGTGCAGCATCCCGCCGGCGGCGGGGCTCATCAGCAAATGGTATTTCTGCCTGGGGGCAATTCAAGCGGACCGGATAGCCTTCCTATTGATCGCCATAACGGCGTCTATACTGGATCTGGTGTACTTCTTTCCGGTGGTCAGAACGGCTTTTTTCGACCGGGCGGATACGGCCGGCGGCAACGAAACCGGGCGCCCGCTTTACCTGTTCATGCTGATACCGTTATCCATCACCGGGACCTTTGCGATCATTTTTTGCCTGTTTCCCAATACATTGTACGTTTTCGACCTGGCCAAACTGGCTGCAGAAAATATTTTCGGGGGGTTATAAACATGAAGATTACCCAAAAACTTCTATTCAGGCTCTTCTATGTTTTTGGTGTCGGCGGCAGCCTGGTGGTTGGTTGGGGGCTGCTCTACTTCGATAAACTCCATTATCACTTTGCGTTTCAATACATACCGGGTTTCTTTGCCATCTGCGGGTTCGTATTTTGCGCCATTCTGATTTTGGGCGCCAAATTTCTGGGGATCTGGCTGGTGCGGCCCGTGGATTACTATGCGAAACGCCGAAAGGGTTAGGTAAGATGGAGGCATGGATACATCCCGGGGTCGTGATCATGCTTGGCGCTTTTCTACTGCCGTTTCTCGGCCCTAGAAAAGCCAAACAGACCTATCTGGTGCTGCTGCCCGTAACAGGGCTCCTGCTCCTGCTGTTGACTTCCAGCGGATTTTTTGGCGCGATCCCGGCGTATCCCGGGGCTTTGCATAAATGGCGCCTGCCCTTTTTGCACTATACCCTCGAGCTCGGTCGGATAGACAAACTGAGCATGATTTTCGCTTACGTGTACGTGGTGATCGGGATTGCCATGCTCATCTTCGCCATCCGGGAGAAAAATGACTGGGAGCATGTTGCCGCCCTGATCCACATCGGCAGTTCGGTGTCGGCTATTTTTGCGCGTGGCCTTTTCAGCTATATCTTTTTTGTCGAGATCGCCACCTGGTCAGCCGTCTTTTTGATCTGGTTTCGCGGTACGCAGACATCCAAAGCGTCCGGGTTCCGGTATTTTTTCTGGCACGTGGTGGCCGGTGGATTCCTGCTGGCCGGCAGTGTCATGCATGTACAAACCACGGGATCGATCGATCTGGACCTGATGCCCTGGGGCTGGGGGTGGGCCTATGCGGCCTACTACTTCATGATGATCGGTTTTCTCATCGATGCGGGATCATTCCCGGTCCATGCCTGGCTGCCGGATGCGTATTCCACCGGCGGCGTCACCAGCGTGCTGTATGTGACCGCCTTCAGCACCAAAACCGGCATCTACGGACTGGTCCGCTGCTTTCCGGGGGTTGAACTGCTCATGTGGATCGGGGTGATAACGGCCGTGTTTGCCCTGTTCCTGGCCGTACTCGAAAATGATGCCCGGCGGCTTTGCGGGTATCACATCATTTCCCAGGATGGCTACATGATCTGCGGCGTGGGTATCGGGACCTATCTGGGCATCCTCGGGAGTGTGTCGCATATCATCTGCCATATCATTTACAGCTGCCTGCTGCTCATGGGCGCCAGCACGGTGCTGTCCGTGACCGGAACATGCAAGTTCACCAATACCGGTGGCCTGTATAAATACATGCGCATCTCCTTCTGGCTTTATCTAATCGGGGGCTTTTCGATTTCCGGCGTACCGCTTTTCAACGGCTTCGTGAGCAAAAGCATGACCATCGAGGCGGCTGAGCTGATTCATCAACCGCTGGTATACCTGCTGCTGGAGGGGGCCACCGTGGGGACGTTTCTACACACGGCGATTAAACTGCCCTGGAACCTGTGGTTTCAGGGCAGAGATGAACCCCCTGCGGATATAAAAGTGAAATTGAAAGCGAGAGGCGACAACACGCCGGTAAATATGCTGATAGCCATGTGCATCCCGGCCTTCCTGTGTGTATTTATGGGGGTGTATCCCTACTATCCCTTTTATGCGATGCTGCCCTATCCAGTTGAATTTGTACCGTACACCACCACCCGCGTTTTCTCTATTACCCAGATGTTTGTATTCACCTTTCTGGCGGCCTGGTATTTGCGAACCCTCATTCGCGGCACACCGACCTACACCCTGGATTCAGATTGGCTGGGACGTATTCCCGGTCAGGCCCTTGTCTGGTTTTGTCGGGAACCGTTCATGGCGTTCGGCGCCAGGCTCGACAAATACATGTCGGAAGCCGCCGGCTTGGTCATTGCCGCTATCAGAAACCCTGCGGTGGCTCTGAAGATGACCCCACCGGCGATTGGCGCCGGGGTAACCATTGTGCTGATCCTGTTTTCACTTTTGACCGCTTTTTGGATCAGAGGCCCCTGATGCTGGTAAACTGTCCAGTTGTCAGGCATATGTAATCAATTGATGGAGCTGACAAAGGTTGGTATTTGACGATAAGAAAATTTCGGGTGTGGATTGGGCTTTGATCGCCGGCATTATGTTCTGGGTCTTCACAGCGGCAGCGCTGATGACGATCGTGAATGCCGGCCGGGTCAAGGTCCCGCGGCCTGTTCTGGAAATTACGGCTGTTGCGTCGGCAGGGATGCCCATGATCCTGACCCATCACGGGGGTGACCCGGTATGGTTTGCCAACACCCGCTGTCTATGGACACCGGATATAAAGGTTCCGACCTATACCGAAAAAGCCGGGGCGTTGATCTTGTCCAGTCGGGAAAACCGGCAGGGACGCATTTCTAAATTTGAACCCGGCGAAAAGGCCACTTTGACAAATGCCATTACCCTGCTGGCGGGTCAGGTCGGCCGCTTGGATATCCGGGATCTAAAAAGCGGCCGGCTGATTTTCACTCGGCTTGTGTACATAAACAATTAGCCCGAGGCGCACGAATGGGACTGTTGCGTGAAGTCGTGGAGATATTCAGGTTTGTAGACCTGTATAGGGTCTTTCGCCTGGCCGCTGGAGCGGATGTAAACGGGCTGATGCAAGTGCTGCAGTCGAGTCGGTCCAAGTACGCCCGCTGGGAAGCTGTCGAGGCCCTCGGCAAGGCCGGGGACCACCGGGCGTGCGACCTGTTGCTGGACGCCTTGCAGGATAAAAAGCCGCTGATTCGCTGGAAGGCCGCCGAGGCTCTGGGTGAACTGCAGGACGAGCGCGCGGTTGAGCCGCTCATTCGGGTATTAAACGACCGGGAAGAGGATTGGAGCGTGCGCAAGGAGGCCGCCCTGGGCCTGGGAAAGATAGGTGCCGATCGGGCCGTGGAGCCTTTGATTGCCGCTTTGAGCTACTCCGAACTGAGCCTGCTGTCCGACCTCGAACATGATTATGTCCGCTGGGCAGTCGAACTGGCGCTGGGATGGATAGGCGATCGGCGTGCCGTGGCCCCCCTGATTATCGCGCTGCAGGATGAAGACCTGATCGTTCGGTGGGGCGCGGCCATTGCTCTGGGCATGCTGGGGGATAAAAGCGCGGTGCCACCTCTGGTAGAGGCCTTGCGGGATGAAAATTGGAATGTCCAGAAATGCGCCGCCGAAGCGCTTGGTAAAATAGGCGACCGGCGCGCACTGGAACCCCTGACGGTGGCCCTTCAGGATGAAGATCGTTATGTCAGGCGGGCTGTTGGGGAGGCCTTGGCCCAGATGGAAGGCGGGTAGGCCGCACAGGGCGCTATCGGTTTTCAACTTGATCAATCCGCCCATGGCAGGCAGGTACAACGGATCCCCGGACCCCCTTGCGCGGGCCGGGGAACCGAACGATGACAGTGTTATGCGTCTCCCAACATGTTATAACTGGCGGACTTGTATCCTTTGACTTTGTGGATGTGGAAGGTCAGGATCCGGCTACGATAATTGTTGACGAGGCGCTTCAATTTGCGCCGGGCAACCCGAAACTCTTTGCTTTTAAGTGTATTGAGCAGCATGCAGCTGTCGCGGACCCGCCCCTCGCAGATGATATGCGGGCCATCCCCGATCAGGACCTCCCACTCGCCGGCCACTGAGATTTCCGATTTTTCCATCAATGGATAGTATTCATTGACGACGTAGTCTTCATACTTTTCTTTGGACTCGCTGATGATGTCCCAGACCTGGTTGAATTTGAAAACATCTTCCTCGATGTCGATCGAATAGGAATCCTTTTTGCCAGTTGAGATGAGAATTTTAGTTTTATACGCCTTCACATAATTGAGCAACTGGTGTTTGAGTTTGTCGAATTTCGGATTGCGCATGGCCTTCTCGATGATCTCAAGGTCGCTGGCCATGCCCTCTACGAAGATCTCGCTGTAAGAACCCACCAGAACCACCCAACCGGCCACCACATGGATCCCCAGAGAATTCATGCCCGGGATAAACGTTTTGATCATGAACTTTCCGTACTCGTCCCGCATTGCAGTTTTGATTGTCCAGTATTGATTGAATTTTACCGGCATTGGCACCCCCTTGGCAATCGTCTCGTGTTACCGTATCCCGCGTAGATTTTAACCGTTTGTTGTAACTGTCCCAGATGTTCTTGGACCTAACCGGAAAGCTGCTTTCGTTCGGTGATTGGTGAAGTGTCGGCGTGAAATAGATTGGGAGTTTTTCGTCCGTTGGTTGTCGGATTCCGTCTCCGTAAAAATATGGGAACACCAAATAAACCGAACGATAACTAAAAATTAGCGCAGGTCGGCTGGATTGTCAAAGGTAAATTGCCCGACCGCAACAAAATCCCTGGATACGCAAATAGGCAGCAATGCAAGGCGGAGCAGGGTTTCCCATGGCGGTATCGCCGATGGCATTGATACCGTTGGGAAACCCGGATCGCTCCGATTTGTCAGGCCAAGGGGTAGTGCCTTGAAGGACTTAACGCAATTGTTCTATCCAGGAACCGTCCTGGAACCAACGGGCATGGATTTTCTTTAACAGCCCGGTGCCCTTGAGCATTTCGATAAAATTCTCGAGCCAGTTGATCATCAGAGTGTCCTCGGCAACCACGATGCCCAATGGTTCATAAGAAATGGGCGATTCACCGGCTACCAGGCCTTTGTCCTTGTAGCGATAGGCCGTGAACGCGCAATACGGAAAGTCGGCCACGATGGCGTCCACTTTATCCACCAGCAGCATACCGATGGCGGCATCGTAGGATTTCGTCTTCACGAGCTTTGCCTGGGGGGCAGCCTGCTCGGCAAATTTCTGACTGGTTGAGCCCTGGAGCACGGCTACGGTCATGCGGCTGTCATTGAGGGCCGCGGATTTTTGCAGCTGGGGGAGGGTCTTCGTTTTGGTGATAAGCCCTTTCCCGGACATGTAATAGGGACCGACAAACGCAAGCTTGCGGTTGCGCTGCGGGGTAATGGTCATGCTCGAGATGACCATATCGACTTCACCGGCGGCTACGGCCGGTAAAAGGTCGTTAAAGGGCATGACTTTGAATTCCAGGCGGACTTCGAGCGTTTTAGCGATGATCCGGGCGATATCCGCATCCATCCCGATGATATCACCGTTTTTGGCCACCGCGTTCAAGGGCGGCTGTTCTCCGGTGGTGCCGACCACCAGTTCCCCTTTTTTGAGGATGCGGTCCATTACCGGTCCGGCCAAAGCCGGCTGCATAAAAGTGAGAAACAAAGCGATTGCCAGAACCACACCACCAGATACTTTACGCATGCAGAACCTCCATCGGGGATTACAGGTGAACAGCGAGAATAACTTTTTCAGATAGCAACCAATAGCACTGGGATTCGAACCGGTATGGTGACCCCGGTCGGAACCACGACCGCTTGGCAATGCGGTCAGCAAACATCGTCAACAGCAGCCCCCGCCCGGTCCGCAGGCCGCATTTTCCTTACCCTTGATCCAGGACTGGATGATGTAGGCGGCACAGCCGACTCCCGGGGTTACCGTGATGGCCGCGGAGGGACAATTGAGGGCGCACGCCCCGCATTCCATACAGCCGTTGCGATCGAGCAACCGGGCCTGTTTGCCGTTCATTTCAAATACACCATGGGGACACACGACGGTGCACAGGCGGCACCCCACGCATTTTTCACTGTCGAATGTCAAGGTGGTCACATCCGTCAGATGTCTGAATTCTTTCATAAGGATACCTTTTTCGTTCATGGTCGGGACAAGGCGTCGGCGCCTGTCCGGTTGATCGGTGTTCTATCTTTAAACATAACTTACGGGCCTTAATCTGAATCGAAATCGCTATCTGGATCGGGATCGAAATCATTGCGGATACAGTATACGAACCCAACTTTTCGATAGCGATTTCGATCCCGATCCCGATTTGGAGTTAAACGTACTCGAAATCCAACAAATATCTTAAAATGCGGACCCGATCCACAATACCAGCCCACAGACAGCCATGCCGGCCTGAATGGGGATGTAGCGGCGCATCTCCTTTTCTACCCCCGATGGGGAGGTGAACGGGCTGGTACCGGTAAAGTTCATGGCCATATAGGAACTTAATGCCGCAGCCATGAACATCAAGGCCAGAAACCCCGCCATGCCCTCGGTGAGCCCGGCGGCAATAGCCGCAGGCAGCACCAGGACCAGGCCGGTCAGGATGCCTTTGGATGCGAATGTCGTACCTGGAATCCAGGGCAGCAGCAAAGGGGCCAGCCCCGCGCCTGACAGGATTCCCAATAGGAGCGCGCTGGCAGCCCACAAGCCCCGTTCCCAGGCGCCCGAGAGGGAGAAGATGCCCGGCCCGATGCCGGACAGGATAAATAGGGCCAGCAAAACCCAGAGGGCAGGTTTCAGCACCAGGGATATTTCAACCGGGACCAGGACGAGTCTTTCCACTATGGTGAAGGTGACCGTGCGCATTTTCCGGTCGGCCTTAAGATCATTTTCCAGGAAGTCGATGATATCTGCGGCTCTAATGGGGCCCCAGACCACTTTGAACCCGCTGAGCTTTCTGACTTTTTTTGATGCGACCCCGGTGGCCCCCAATTGCGGTACAATAACCCGGCGGTGGGACACCACCTTTTCAAGGCCGGTCTCGATGATCCTTTTAACCAGTTCGCCGGTGGCGAAAGTCCCCTTGCCGGCCGCGCACCAGACATTGATCCCACGGGTGTCCAGGACCAGAAGCCAGACGTTTTGCCCGCCTAGTTCCCGGCGGACATGATCAAACGTCAGCTTGTAATTGGCAGTCACCAGGACCGGTGCCGCCTGGTCCGGTTTGCCGACGGCGTAGATACCCGGTGCTATCTTGTAGTCGTTGCGGCCGATGCCGACCCGAGTCAAGACCGTACCGAGGATATCTGTGGGACCCAGACGGGTTTTGACGCGCGGTACTTTGCCGGCCGGGGTCGTCAAAAAATTCTCCACGAAACCTTGGATGGCATACCCGGGGCGCTCATCCGGGCCGGATTGCGGACCGGCGGGCGGTCCGCAGCAGGGTTCATCATCTGCAACCGCCTCGGCGGCGGGCATTTGGCCCAGCAACGTTACCGGGGCGGGGGTTTTGGGGGGCTGCGGCGTGCAGTCGCAGCCCGGGGATTTTTCGGTTTCCATGTTTTCTTCGTTCCTATGTTTCAATTTACAGGCTTTCCACGGCTGCTTTAAAGCGGTTGAGGGCATCCTGGTCGACACAGTAACAGGTCCGGGGGCCCTCAATTTCACCTTTGATCAGCCCCGCTTCCTTCAAGCGCTTCAGATGCTGACTGACTGTTGACTGCGACAGGGGCAGAATTTCGACGATTTCGCCGCAAATACAGCAGTTTACTTTCTTCAGGTGCTCAATGATTTTTAAGCGCACCGGATGGGCCAGGGCTTTGCACAGGCCGGCGAGTTCTTCCCTTTCCGGGCCGCTGCTGAATGTGTCCAACAAGGGGCCTCCTTTTCAACGTTACCATACTTAATCGTTCATCTACGATAAGCGATCATGCATAGGTTGTCAAACAGGGGAACGGTAAAACGTGGTGGGCTGCGAAAGGGGGCTATTCGGAGACATACTTGGCCGCTTCTGCCTTGATTTTATTCACGATCTCACTGTAAGGGTTGTCTTCCGGGATCACCCCTTCCAAGAATTCAACGTAGTCATTTATTTTTTTAAGTGACTCCGCCTGCATGCGGATGATGGCTTCATATTCTTTCTGCATGCCGAAAACGCTGTCGATGCGTCCCCCGATAATTTTCAACAGGTGCTGTACCTGGTCTTCAGGCAGATCGGCATTGTTTTTTAGCTGATCGAGGAGCTGGTTGTGAAGGGTCCGGTAAACTTGCAGGTTGTTTTCCGAATTGATGAAGTCCTTGTATTCAAGTATCCTTTCAATTTTGCGCCGCAGCTCGTCCATAGGCACCGGTTTCATAATGTAATCGAAAGCGCCCATTTTCATCGCTTCAATCGCTGTTTCGATGGTGGCAAACCCGGTAATCATAATGACCTCAGTCGTCGGGGCGTGCTCCTTTACATGCTGGAGGACTATCATCCCGGCCTCAACATCTACAGAACCATCAGGCATATTCTTGTCGGTAAGGACAATATCAAAATCACTGCTTTCCATGGCCGCTATGGCGCTGCGGGCGGAGTCGGCGGTTTCGATCTCGTATCCGTCACGTTCCAGAAAAGTAGTGAGCAGATCGCGAATCTGGGGATCATCATCAACGACAAGAATTCTTGCTTTCATTTTTCCTCTCGCAATCAGTCTTCTACAGGCCTATGCGGACCGGTAGATGTTTTGGGTATCACCCGTTTGAGCGGACATCCGACGGCGTAATGTCGTATCGTTTGATCTTTTCAACCAGGGTTGTGCGATTCAGATGGAGAAGCTTGGCGGCCCGGTTCTTTACCCAGTGGGCCTTTTCCAGAGACTGCAATATGAGGGCCTTTTCATATTCGGTGACAGCCGTGGCCAGGGGGGTGCCTTCCTCAGCGATCTCTTCTGCCGGGGGTGTAATGACAATCTTCTGCGACCCCCTGATTTTGGTCGGCAGGTCGGCCGGTGTCAGCCCGCCCGCCTGTTTGAGGACCACCAGTCGTTCCACCAGGTTTTTAAGTTCGCGGATATTTCCCGGCCAAGCGTAGGCATAGAGCAGGTCCAGGGCATCCGCCGTAAATCCTTTTATACCCAGATTGTTCCTGGTGTTGAACTGGGCATGGAAATGTTTGGCCAGCACGCGGATATCCGCTTTTCTTTCCCTCAAGGGAGGCAGGTGCATCGGGATGACAAAGAGCCGGTAAAACAGATCTTCCCGAAACAGTCCCTGTTCCACCCGCTCTTCCAGGTCCCGGTGCGTAGCCGCAATCACCCGTATATTGACGGAAATGGTCCGGTTGCCACCGACTTTCTCGAATTCATTCTCTTCAAGGACCCGGAGGATTTTCACCTGCAGGTCCGGGCTCATATCCCCGATTTCATCCAGAAAAATCGTACCGGAATTGGCCTGTTCAAACTTGCCGTTTTTAGCGGTGAACGCTCCGGTGAAGGCCCCTTTGGTGTGACCGAACAGTTCACTCTCCAGGAGGTTTTCAGGCAGGGCTCCGTAATTGATGGCCACAAACGGCCGGTCTGAGCGGGTGGAGTTCTGATGAATGGCCCGGGCGATGAGGCCTTTACCGGTACCGGTTTCCCCGGTAATCAAGATGGTGCTGTCGGTGCCGGCGACCTTTGCGATGGTACTGAAAATATGTTTAATTTCGTCGCTCTGCCCGATTATCCCATTTAGCTGGAGAGGGGACATGCCCGCTTCCTTTCACACCAATTGGAGTTGTACAGGAGCGCTCTGCCGCTGATACAGTTTTAAACTATTGTATCTTATCGCAAATCAGGACCGGAGAACGGTTTGGAAAAAACTATATATATCTCACTCTGGCTGTATGTCAACATGCAAAGAAAGGGATGACGCTTTCGCGGGAATAAGCAGGGGCGGAATGCCGGAGGGGCTGCGGCTGAATGATCCGGACGGTTGGCGCCTATCCGACCATCCCGGCCAGTTCGTTGGAGGGCGGCTGAATCAGGCTCCCGGCGGTCTCTTTCAACCGGTTGCTGATCGCGTCCGCCAGGGCCAGGGCGTCTTCATCCGTGAAATCGATGTCCGTAAAGTCACTGGACGTAATGTAGCCGCTGCCGGTAACGATTTTTTGGGCTTTTGAAATAGATTCCGGCGAGAGTTCAACGCTGTGAGCCTTGTCTGCGGCGACTTCTCTGGAACCGGATCGCTCGGAACGCCTCTGTTGCCCTGAATTGGTGTTTTTGGCTTTACCGTCGCGGGCCAGGGCCGGGGTAGGGGAGACCCCCTGAATATGTGTTGCCATGATTTCCTCCCGGCCGGTGCCAAAGGGCGCAATGCACATGGCCGCCCCGTAACGCCGGCCTGATTGATTTACGCAAATTATACTGGCAATTTAAAAAAAATAAAGACCAAAAACCGCGCCGTGGCTATGGGGTTTGGATGGTGTCCGGAAAAACATATAACTGCATGAAATAAAATAAAATAATTTTTAGTTGGGTAGGTTTGCGGTTTTCGGCTTTTTGTTGTAACATTTGATTTCAAAGTGCATTTTTAGACAAAATCTACCTGCTATTCCGAGAAAGCAGAAGAAAGATTGTGCAGCCGCTCTGCCCCATGGGCCGGTTGCCATCATGGAGGGGTTGATGAAAAGACTATGTTTATGCCTGCTCTGTGCAGTCCTGGTCACCGGCTGTGCAGCCCCCAGTATCAAGCTCATATCCGATGCTACTGATCCGCTGCGTGAATTTACCCTGGCGGGAACTGCCTCCCAGAAAATCCTGATTGTTCCCATCCGGGGCGTGATCAGCGATAACCCGCGCAAAGGATTCATCCGGGTGTTGCCGAGTACGGTGCAGAAAGTGGTTGCCCACCTTAGAAAAGCCGAACAGGACCAGAACATCAAAGCGGTCATCTTGAAAATAAACAGCCCGGGCGGTTCAGCAACGGCCAGTGACATTCTCTACCGCGAGATCAAGGTTTACAAAGAGAGAAGCGGCGTGAAGATCGTTGCGGCCATGATGGGTCTGGCTACTTCCGGAGGATATTACGTGGCGCTGCCCGCGGATAAGATTGTGGCGCACCCCACGACCGTCACGGGCAGTGTCGGGGCGGTTTTTCTCCGGCCGGAAATATCCGGCCTGATGGAAAAGATTGGTGTCGATGTCACAGTGCACAAGTCGGGTCGCAACAAGGATATGGGGTCTCCGTTTCGAAACCCGTCACCTGAAGAGGAACGTCTTTTACAGTCCCTTATCGATCAACTGGGCCAGCGGTTCACCCGTTTGCTGACCGAGCATCGCCAGCTGGCACCCGCGGCCCTGGAGGAAATCGCGACTGCCAGGATCTATATTGCCGACGATGCCCGGCAGGCGGGCCTGGTCGACCAGGTCGGCTATATTGACGATGCCCTGCAACAGGCCCGCCAACTGGCCGGCCTGCCCGATGACGCCAAAATCGTGATTTATCGGCGGACCAGTTTCCCCGACGACAATATTTACAATCCCCTCAGCACGGGCAGTGAAGGTAAATCCCCGGTACTGGTGGATCTGGGCCTGTTGGGATGGGTGCCGCCGCAGACGGCCGGGTTTTATTATCTGTGGCCGGCCTATGCCGGCGGCGATTGAGCTCGGCGGGCACCGGGCAGGAAAAGCGCTTGAAAGTGTAAACTCAACATAGTAGAAGCTATCTCGATACGTTTTAGACGTCAAAACAGGAATCCGGGCGAATGAATACGATTACAATGGTGGTAGCGGTTTTGACCCTGTGGCTCGTCATGGGCCTGGGATTCCTGTCTAAATATGTGGACTGCAAAAAGAACGGTAAAACCACTTACGAAGCCTGGATGACCCCTGAGGGACTCCTGTTCATCGCTAGTGTTGTCCTTCCCGCACTGATTGCCGGCTACCGGGTTGCCGCCGGTTAGATCCCGCCTGACCCCAATTTTTATTCAGTTGAAAGTCGTGTGAAGCTACAGCAAGGTGATAATTTTTTTTACGGCGTATTCCCCCACATCCGCCAGTGCGTCAGTGGTGAGAAACCGGTCTGCATTTTGCGAGTACAGGCAGGTAACAGAAGCCGGGAAATCATCATCTGGCAGGTAGCAGATGAATTCGAGCCAGATCTTCGGCAGCGGCTGCAGTCGAAAACTGTAATCCCCGCCAGTGGAGGGAACGGCCGATTCAGAGTTGAATGCGGCGGTTATCTGATCCACTCTATTTTCAAGCTGCTCCACATAGGGGACGAGAACTTGCTGTGTGTGGGTCATAAATGCACCGGCATAAGGCATGCTGTCGGGCAGTTCCTTAAAGGCCCGGAAAGGTTCGAACAGGCACGGCTGGGATTGCGACTGCAAGGCGTACAGCGACACCAGCAGCCCGAGGATGCTCTCGGGCGTTCTACCGCCAAGGGTGATGCCGCTCGGGCTGACCCTGCATTCCTCCCCGAACGCCTGGAAAACAAATGCATCTCCGTGCTTCTCAGCCGGGAGGTTGGCGGCCAGTTCATCCGGTTTCCCGGAGAAGACTTTTTCCAGGTTTTCCATCACCAGCTTGGCGTAGTTGTCCTGCATATTTCCTCCCATTTTAAAATACTTATCGCATATACTTCTATCGTATGACTCATACCCAGTGTCCGTTCTCAATGGGCATCTTTTGGCCCAGGGCGGCGTTTTCATATTTTTATAAATCCTCGACATAGTGTCTACTATGCCTCCGGTTTTAAAAGTATGCAGGCCTTCCCCTGAACCAAATTCTACCCATTGAGAACGGACCCTAATCGAGGGGATACTCGTAAAGCCGCCCCTCGAAGTTTTTTACGATCAGCCGGTTCGCAGTTTCCTCCTGAATATACTGCGGCAACAGCGGGATCTTACCGCCGCCGCCCGGCAGGTCCAGCATATACTGCGGAACGCCCAGGCCGGAGACGCGGCCGCGTACATACGCCAATATGTCCAGCCCGCGGCGCAGCGGCACCCGGAAGTGTGCGGTACCGGCCACCGGGTCCGGGTGATGTAAATAGTAAGGCCTTACCCGGATAGACAATAATCCCCGCAGCAGCTGCAGCATGGTGTCGGGATCGTCGTTGACGCCTTTGAGCAGAACACTCTGGCAGCCCAGCGGTATGCCGGCGTCGGCCAGCCGGGCACAGGCGGCCGCCGCGTCCGGAGTGATTTCAGCCGGGTGATTGAACTGGATATTGATAAAAAGCGGACCGTAGCCTTTGAGCCGGGCGGCCAATTGGGGACTGATGCGTTGCGGCCAGGTGCACGGTACCCGCGTGTGAATGCGCAGCATTTCGATGTGGGCGATCTTTTTCAGGGCTGTCAGCAGATCTAAGAGTACCCTGTCCGGAAGCATAAACGGATCTCCGCCCGAAAGGATCACCTCGCGCAGAGTGCGGGTCTGTCCGATATAGTCTATAATCTTCTCATAGAAAACGCTGCGGTTCTGTATATCCACACCGACATCCCGTTGCCGCATGCAGTGGCGGCAGTGCAGGGCGCACCGGTTGGATGCCAGGAAGACTGCCCGGTCAGGATAGCGGTGTATCAGGCCGGGGACGGGAGACTGCTCTGTTTCACACAGTGGATCAGCGGCCATCTGGGCGGTTTCACCTTCCGCCGCGTCCGGGACGGCCTGGCGCCAGAGCGGATCACCGGGAGATTTGATCAGCCCCAGGTAATAGCGCGGTATCTGCACGGGGTAGCCCACCTGGGCCGGATCGCCATCAAAGACGTGTTGCGGAAAATAGTCGGCCAGCTGCGCCACCTTGGTGACCGGCGCCATTCCCTCGGATGGCATGGCGTTGGTGTGGAAGGGAACCGTCGTTTTTTTCCGGTTGCGGCTGATTAAGACCTGGGGCACCGATGCTCCTTGCTTGAATCGTAATTTCGGTCTATTTATCTGATATGGCAAGCAATATTTCATTTCCTGCTTGACTTAAACACGATTGTATTGTTTCTTTATATTGTTACTGTCGATTTGTCCACCATCGTCAAATCGTGCCAACGGACCGCTAGGGCCCGATCCATGAGGAGTTGCCATGCGCACCCGCTGCCCCTGGGGCACGACCGACCCGCTGTATATCGATTACCATGACCGCGAATGGGGCGTGCCGCTGCACGATGATCAACGGTTATTTGAATTTCTGATCCTGGAAGGTGCGCAGGCCGGATTGAGCTGGATTACAATCCTGAAAAAACGCCCCCATTACCGGCGGGCCTTCGAAGGCTTCGACCCTGGAAAAGTGGCCCGCTACGGGCCGGCTGAAATAGATGACCTGCTGCGTGATGAAGGGCTTGTCCGCAACCGGTTGAAGATAACCGCTGCCGTTGAAAATGCCCGGGCTTATCTAGACGTGCAGCAGGCGTTCGGCAGCTTCGACACGTTCATCTGGAGCTTTGTGGAGGGCCGGCCCATCCGTAATGCCTGGAGAAACATGCAGCAGGTGCCGGCCCAGACCGAGACCTCGCAGAAAATGAGCAAGGAATTGAAAGCCAGGGGGTTTAAATTTGTGGGGCCGGTTATTTGTTATGCTTTCATGCAGGCGGTTGGTATGGTGAACGATCACCTGATCGACTGTTTCAGGCACAGTGAAATCTGATTGCTTAGAGAAATATTTAGGACCTATCTCAACAACGGATTTTGGTTCAACATGACGCGAAGCTAATGCCTAACGTGGTGCAAGGCGGCTGCGAATATCAACCCGGCGTAATACTGCAGTATTTTGAGGACTTGATATGAGCGCCCAACGCCGAGTTTGGGCCAAAAGACTTTTTTGAGATGGGTTCTTAAGAATACAGCTGTAATTGCGCGGACAACCGGGAGGGCATCATGAATGCGTGCAAGTACTGCGACAGAATACATCGTCTGGGCTTTATTTCAACGCGCATCGCCGGGACAGATGGGGTTTCACTGGAAACGGAAAAGTGGGCGGAAGTCTTCCAGCGCGAAGGCTTTGAATGTTTCTATTTTGCGGGGGAATTGGATCGCCCTCCGGAAATATCCATGTTGTACGAAAAAGCCCATTTCAAGCACCCGGTGATCAAAAAGCTGAACAACCAGTGCTACGGCGTTACCGTTCGCAACCGATCCACCACCAAAGAGATCTATGCCCTGAAGGTCGAAATGAAGGATGCCCTGTATGACTTCATGGAAAAGTTTGATCTCGACCTGCTGGTGCCGGAAAACATACTCACCATTCCGCTTAACATTCCCCTGGGGCTGGCCCTGACCGAAGTGATCTCCGAAACCGGGATCCCCACCATTGCCCATCATCACGATTTTTTCTGGGAACGGCAGAATTTCAAAACGAACGCCGTCTGGGAGTATCTCAACATGGCCTTCCCGCCCCACATTCCCCACATTCACCACGCGGTCATCAATACATCGGCGGACAATCAGCTCAGCTTGCGCACGGGGATATCGGCCACCGTGATACCCAATGTCATGGATTTTGACAATCCACCGCCAACCGTGGCTACAGATGACGCGGGCCGGGTCACCGGCGTGCAGGCCCCGGTCGCGGCGGACCGGTATGCCTGTGACGTGCGGCGTGATCTGGGCGTGGCGGAAGATGAATTGCTGATCCTGCAGCCGACCCGGGTAGTCAAACGCAAGGGGATCGAACACGCCATCGAACTGGTCAGTCGTTTGAATCTCAAAGCCAAGCTGGTTATCTCGCATGCCTCGGGCGATGAAGGTTACGACTATGAAGGTCGGGTCCGCGAATATTCCCGGATGATGAACGTGGATACCATTTTCGTGTCCGACATCATCAACCACAAACGCGGAAAGACCGCCAAAGGCAAAAAGATCTACACCCTATATGACATATACCCCCACGCCGACCTGGTGACCTATCCTTCCAATTTCGAAGGGTTCGGAAATGCGTTTCTTGAAGCGGTCTATTTTTGCAAACCCATCCTCGTGAATACTTACTCCATTTACAGCATGGACATTAAACCCAAGGGGTTTGCCGTTGTCGAAATGGATGGGTACGTATCGGCCGAAACGGTGGCCAAAGCCAGGAAGGTGCTCAGCGATGCAACCTACCGGCGGAAAATGGTGGCGCACAATTACAAAATCGCCACGACCTATTACTCCTATACCGTGTTGCGGCGCAAGCTGCGCAACCTGTTGACCGATTGTATGGCCTGCCTTAAAAAGAATGATAATTGACCGGCCCCGGTCGCATGACCGGGTAGCCGCCACCGGCCGGCGGGGCTGACAACTCCCACCAACGCTCAAATTCAGAGCCTTTTCTGATTTTAAGATGCGCATTCGATTCAACTGTGTTATAGGCGACCAGTCGACGCCTGTCGTGATGAGGCAGGCTGGCGAAGATGGTTGAACCCTGCCGAGACCCTATCAGGCCGGATATAGGCCGGCAGGGCCCGGGCAAAGGTGCCGGTAATATGGAAAACCTGAAAACAACGCTTCTGAGCGGCCTTTCAAAAGGATGGCACGGCTATGTCTGGATTTTGAAAATCCTGATTCCGGTCTCCTTTTTAACCATGCTGCTGCAGTACAGCGGCTGGTTGAAATATCTTGATTTTCTGCTGCAGCCCGCCATGCAGCTGATGGGGCTGCCGCCGGTGGCCGCCTTGCCCTTGATCGTGGGGATGTTGACCGGTATCTATGGTGGTATTGTCGCCATGGTCGTCCTGCCGCTGACCCAGGACCAGATGACCCTGATCGCCGTTTTTCTGCTTATCTCCCACAGTCTGATTCAAGAGGGCATCATTCAGGCTAAATCGGGCATCAATCCGATAAAGGCCACTGTATTTCGGCTGCTGGCGTCAGTGGTTACGGTCAGCGTGGTCGCCTTGCTCCTATCGCCCGAAACCGGTCTGGATAAAACCGTCCTGCCTGGTCCCGCAGCGGCCATCGGGTTCGCCGCCCTCTTACAGCAATGGTGTCTGGCAACCGTCCGGCTGGCCCTGCAGATCCTGGTGATTATTGTTTTCATCATGGTCACCCTGGAGTTGATGAAGGCCTACAAGATCATCGATCAACTCGTGCGGGGACTGGATCCGTTGTTGAAAGTGCTCGGCCTTAGCCGCAACGTGGGCCTGCTCTGGTTGGCGGCCGCCGTCTTCGGCATAGCCTACGGCGGGGCCGTCATCGTTGAGGAGGCCAGCCAGGGCCGTTATTCCCGGGAGGAACTCGAGCGGCTTCATCTTTCCATCGGGATTAACCATGCCATGATCGAAGACCCCCTGCTGTTCGTGCCTTTGGGCGTCGGTGCCTTCTGGTTATGGATTCCGCGACTGGCCGCTGCCGTGGCAGCCGTCTACGGGTACAATCTTTTAATGCGATTCAAAACCATCCGCCGGACACCATTGGAAAAAACCGGGTAACATGTATATCTTCAAACAACTGGTCACCGCCTTTATTTTGCCACCGGGCATCTTTATCCTGGTGCTGTTGACGGCTGGGGCACTGCTGGTGGGACTCAAGCGCCGCTGGTCCGGCAGCGCGCTGGCGGTATTAGGACTGGTCATGTGGGGGTTGTCGATTACCCCGGTCACCGATCTGCTGCTGGCCGGATTGCTGCGGGATATCCCCGCCGGGAAAGCATTGCCCCGGGGAGATGTCATCATCCTGTTGGGCGGTGGGGTGGATGACCGCCTGCTGGATCTGTCGGGGGAGCCGGGAGTGCTTCCGGAGTCCATGGTGGATCGCCTGGTGACGGCTGCACGGCTGGCGTCCCGGATGGAGGTGCCGATTATCGTCTCCGGGGGGCGTGGACCGGGCGGGCAAGTCGCCGAGGCTGTGGTTGCCCGGCGATATTTAGTAGATCTGGGGGTGCCGGTTCAGGCCATCATCACTGAAACGCAGAGTACCGATACCTTCAAGAACGCCGAAAATGTGCGCGCCATCTGTCGGCAACACCGTTTTATCCGGCCGGTCATGGTCACCTCGGTCTATCATCTCAAACGGGCCTTATGGTCTTTCCAGCAAAAGGGGCTATCCTGTACACCCTTTGCCAACGGTCTGGCTTCCCTGCCGGTCCGGTCTTACACTTGGCGGCATTATCTGCCCGCATCGTTCGAGGCCGCCGCTGTCTATCTGCACGAGTATCTGGGGTTGGTCTACTACCGCCTGCGGTTCGGCGGCTGACCAGGTTGTCAAACCATTCGCCCCCCGGTCTAACCGTGCAACTACACATCTAGATCAGGCAGGATCTGCTTCCGGTAAATATTCAGTTGTTCATCCAGGATCTCATTGAGAATATCTGGGGTGGTCATGGGGTTCATGATGACGCAGCGTAGCACCACCGTGTCGGTATCCGATGCAGCGGGCAGCGTGAGAGTGGTGCGTGAAACAAAGCTTCGCCCAGCCTCGCGCTGCAAGCGCTGCAGCAGTTTATTGATGTCATTCAAACGTTCTGCATCAGTGGTTTTTTTCTCGGGAGTCCCCCGCAGCTCATGTGGGTTGAGCCGGTAAGTAAGGACATTGAGCTGGGGGGGCGTCATCAGTTCAAAATCGTCTCTGCGTTTTATTTCCGCCGCAAACTTCTCCGCGGTTTCAATGCCGTGCTCGATGAGGATGGCATACCCCTGGCTGCCCATAATTTTGAGGGCACTGTCCAGAATCAGGGAGCTGGCTTCGCGCGATCCGGACAGGGATCTGATGCCCAGGTCAACCGAGCCGGGGCGGTTGATATACTTGGCGTGGTAGACCACGGCCTCCATGGAGAGCGGGTTTTTGAACAAGGTCATGCCGCTGGTCATGGGCATGTAAAACTGTTTGTGCCCATCGATGACCACTGAATCGGCCCGGTCAATGCCCGCCAGCAGGTGCCGATACCGGTCCGACATCAGGGTGGGCCCTCCCCAGGCGGCATCCACATGAAAGTGAATGCCATGGGCTGCGCAGATCTCACCGAGTTCGGGCAGGGGGTCGACCGTGCCTGTTTCCGTGGTGCCGGCAATGCCGACGACAGCGATGATCCCGGTCCGGGCGGCCGGCCGATTCAAGTCCGCAATAACCGCCTTGAGGCGTTTGATATCGATACGATTTTCGGCATCCACTTCCAACCCGATGATATTGCGGTTGCCGATCCCCAGGACACCGCCGGCCTTGCGCAGGGAGTAATGCCCCAGCCGGGAGACCAGGACCACGCAGCGGTCCAGATCATGGGCGCGCAGTCCGGCGGCCATGCCCTCTTGTTCGACCCCCCCGAATCCCGGGCGGGGGTAAAGGCGCTTGTTACGGGCCACCCATAATCCGGTGATATTGGCCAGGGTGCCGTCTTCCACGAAGCTGCCCAAAGTGGTGCTGGTGTGCTGGACGTGCTCGGCGTAGAAATCATCATTCCGGCTGTACACCAGCCGGTGGATTTTAGCCAGAATCTGCTTTTCGATAATGGAAACGACCTTGGATGTTTCCAGCTTGACGACATTCTGATTCAAGGCGGCCACAATTGTCTTGAGATGGACCATGAAAAACGGGATGGCTGCGGTCATGTGGCCGATAAAGTAGGGCGAAGCGACATTGACGGCATGGGGGGCGATATCTTCGATCAGGTCCGTGATCACATCGGCCAGTTTCTTTTCCGGGGTGCGGTTGATACGGGTATCGGTGAACTGCCCGGCCAGTTCCTTCAGGCTGGCCTCCTCGGTAATGCCCACATGGTCTCCTAAAAAATCATGCAGCCCGAACAGGATCTGCTCCATGTATTTTACCAGCGTAGACCGGGTAGCTTCATTTTCGGGCCTGATAAAGGTCCGCATCAAGGTTTGCCAGTCCGCAACCAGCTGGGGATGTTGCTTGTGGGTTTTAGATTTCATAGGTCGGGGTCCAGCGCAAGGCAATGGTACTCTGAAAAAGGTCTCAATGCATACGGTTTATTATCACGCCTGGAAAGCTATGCCAAGGCGCATGGTCACTTTGCGATAGGTGGGTCGGACCGGAAAGCATTTGCCGCTCTTCGTCTAAAATGATATGCAACGGGCAGATGTCAACCTTTCACCACGCGCGAGTTTGATATGATGCAACCTGCAAAAGGGCCCCAGTTCCCCCTGCGGATATGCTGTATGCTGCTTTTGTTGCTGGCGGCCGGCCCGCTTGTTTCACCTGTCGGGGGTCAACTTGAACCCATTGAGCGGGCGGCGGCCGTGAATGGAGAAGATATTCCCCTGGCTGAATTCGAGGCCGCTCTGCAGCAGGCCCTGCATCAGGTTGACACCCCGCATGAAGATATCCCGGAATTGAAGCTCCAGGCCCTCAAAAGAGACGTCCTCGACAACCTGATCGGGCGCAAACTGGCTTACCAGGAATGCCTGCGGCTGGGTTTCAAGGTAGATGGCGAACAGATTGATAAAGAGTTGGAACGGGTTGCTGCCCGTTTTTCCAGCGCCGCTGAACAGGAAGATGCCTTCTTGCGGTCCGGGATCTCGCCAACCCGGTTGCGTAAGCTGTTGCACGAGGACCTGGCCATCCGGCAGCTTATCGAAGCGCAGGTGGCCGGATTGGTTGCCGTGGATGACTGGGAACTGAGGTCTTTTTATGACACCCATCCCAATCTGTTCAAGGTGCCGGCCCTGGTCAAAGCCAGCCACATTTTTATTGCCGCCGGCCCGGACAGCACCCGGGAAGAGCGCAAGGCGGCGGTTGCCCTGACAAGAGGAATTCTGAAACAGCTTGATCAGGGCGTGCCGTTTTCCGAGATGGCCATCGACTACTCCCAATGCCCCAGCAGTGAGAATGGGGGTGATCTCGGGTATTTTGAAAAAGAAAAGATGATCAAGGGGTTTGCGGATGCAGCCTTTGCGCTCAATCCGGGAGAGATCAGCAACATTGTGCGCACCAGCCGTGGGTACCACTTAATTTTGGTTGAGGATCGCCAGGCCAAGCGGAAACTGGCCTTTGAGGATGTCCGGGAACAACTATACCAGAACCTGAAGTTCGAAAAAGCGGCGCCGGAGATTAAAGCCTACCTGAAAACCCTACGGGACACCGCGGACGTAAAGATATTTGTCGCCTTGTAATCCCGGAAGCCCGGCTACAGCGGCTCGATTGTCCTCCAGAGTAGGGCCGAGACGCCCGCCCCTATCCGCCAATTGCGGACCAAACCGGCCTTATAATAAACATACAATATCTACAGTTTGTTGGATTGGTAATGTGCCCTGTCCTGGCAGGCTCAAAGTCGACCAAAACGGTCGAGAATACGGTCATGCTTTTCATCAAACAAGGGGGTTGACTAAATTATAGCCCTAGACTATACGGACCCCTGTGCATTGGTTCCATCCTATATAAATGGTGCCATTTTGGCACATTTTAGTAAACATCTGCTGCCATCGCCCTAAGAAATGTCTGTTCCGGGCGGTAGCAGTGAACTAGATTCTAAGCTTAGCCGACTTTTCCAGGCAGGCTGCAGGCAGTTAGCGTTCAACGTGAGGATCAGGCCAGAAAACGTTTTATGAGACCCTTTGCAAATGCCCCTGTCCATCCGGTTATCCGCCGGGTCCGAATTTTCTCCCTCGAATTACTAAACGTATTCAAATGGTTAAAATTTAGGTCACTTTAGGGGGGCGGCTCACCAGCCCCTTATTAAGGTCTGGTACGTATTTGACCGCACGGACGGTAGGCATGGGAGACAGCGGGCACCTGATAGCGTTTTGAAATGTTGATAAAAATAATAGGTAGTTAGCAGTGCTCGGTTTTTAAGATAAACCATACTTTTCTGACACACAGGAGTAAGGGCATGGGAAAAAAGAGTGATAGGCCGATTGGATCGGTTGTTGTTGCCGGTGGCGGGATTGCCGGTATGCAGGCGGCCCTGGATCTGGCAGATTCAGGGTACTATGTGTATCTGATTGAAAAAGGACCGTCCATTGGCGGGGTCATGTCCCAGCTGGACAAGACGTTTCCCACCAATGACTGTGCCATGTGAATTATTTCACCGAAACTGGTCGAGGTCGGCCGGCATTTGAACATCGAGCTGAAAACGCTCAGTGAAATAGGTAAAATTAAGGGGACGGCCGGAAATTTCCAGGTCGAAATTACCAGCCAGCCCAGGTATATTGACGAAGAGAAATGTATCGCCTGCGGCCTTTGCGCTGAAAAGTGCCCCAAGAAGGTAACCGACCCCTACAACACGGGGCTGGCCAAGCGCAAATCCGCCTACGTGGAATATGCCCAGGCCGTGCCATTGAAATACGCCATTGATGATCAGACCTGTATTTATTTTCAGAAGAACGGCAAATGCGGCGCCTGTAAAAAACTCTGTCCCACGGAAGCGGTTGATTTCGAACAGAAGCCCACCACCGCGGTCCTCGATGTCGGCGCGGTGATCCTCTCCCCCGGTTTTAAGCCGTTCGATCCCTCCCGTTTTGATAATTACAGCTATGCTTCCCTGCCCAATGTGATTACCTCCATCGAGATGGAGCGTATCCTGGCGGCTACGGGCCCCACGGGCGGCCACCTCACCCGACGTTCGGACGACAAGGAACCAAAAAAAATCGCCTGGTTCCAGTGTGTGGGCTCGCGGGACCTGAACAAGTGTGACAATGCCTATTGTTCTTCGGTCTGCTGCATGTACTCCATCAAAGAGGCCGTGATCGCCAAGGAGCATGCCGGTGACGCCCTGGACTGCGCCATCTTTTACATGGATACGCGCACCCACGGTAAGGAATTTGAAAAATTCTATAACAATGCCAAGGACAAAGGGGTGCGGTTCGTCAACAGCCGAGTGCACACGGTTGACCCCGTGGACGGCAGCGACGACCTGGAGGTTCGCTATGTGACGCCTGAAGGCGAGATTGCTACCGAAATATTCGACATGATTGTCCTTTCCGTGGGCGTTGAAATCTCACCGGAGATCATCAACCTGGCCCAGCGGCTGGATCTGGATCTTTCCGCCGGCAATTTCTGCGAGACAGCCGCGGTCGATCCGGTAGCGACCTCACGGGAGGGCATCTATGTCTGCGGTGCCTTCCAGGGGCCCAAGGACATCCCTGAGTCCATTATGGAAGCCAGTTCGGCTGCCTGCCGGGCCGGCATGACCCTGTCTGCGGTCAGAGACGAACTGGTCAAAGAGAAGACACTTCCCGAAGAGATCTCTGTTGAGGGCCAGGAAAACCGCATCGGTGTATTTGTCTGCAATTGCGGTACCAACATCGGCGGCATCGCGGATGTGCCGGCTATTGCCGAATACGCCCGGAGTTTGCCCGGGGTGGCTTACGTGGAAGAGAATCTTTTTTCCTGTTCCCAGGATACCCAGGAGAAGATGGTTGAGGTCATCAAAGAACAGAAGCTCAACCGCATTGTCGTGGCTGCCTGTACGCCGCGGACCCACGAACCGCTGTTCCAGGAAACCGTGCGCAATGCCGGGCTCAACTCGTATCTCTTTGAAATGGCCAATATCCGCAACCAGTGTACCTGGGTACATGCCAATGAAAAAGACAAGGCCACCGACAAGTCCAAGGATCTCGTGCGGATGGCGGTTGCCCGGGCGGCTTTGCTCGATCCCATCAGCGATGTCACCGTGGAGGTCAACAAGTCCGCCCTGGTCATCGGCGGCGGGGCGGCCGGTATGACCGCGGCCCTCAGCCTGGCAGAACAGGGGTTTCCGGCGACCATCGTCGAACGTTCCTCCGCCATTGGCGGCCAGGCCCGGGATCTGACCCAAACCTGGAAGGGACAGGCCGTCCAGCCGGTTCTCGATGACATGATTGCCAGGGTGGAAAAACATCCGGACGTTACGGTGCTGCTGGATTCCGAGGTGACGGACGCTACCGGGTTCGTGGGTAATTTCGAGACCCAGGTCTCTACCAACGGTTCTTCCCAGACGATAGCCCATGGCGGGATCATCATGGCCACCGGCGGTGAGGCCACCGACACGACCGAGTACCTTTATGGCCAAAATGATCGGGTTTCCCGCTGGCACGACCTTGAGCATCACCCTGAAAAACTCAAGGATGCCCGGACGGTCGTGTTCATCCAGTGTGTGGGCTCCCGGGAGGATCAGCGGCCCTACTGCTCCCGGATCTGCTGTACGGGATCCATTCTGCAGGCCATTGCCATCAAACAGGCCGACCCGGACAAGAATGTCTTTATATTGTACCGGGACATCCGGACTTACGGCGAACGCGAAGCGCTCTACAAGCAAGCCCGGGAACTGGGGATCATTTTCATTCGCTTCAATCTGGAGCGCAAACCGGAAGTCACGGAAACAGCGGATGGCCTGGATGTGAAGGTGTTCGATCCGGTCCTACAGCGGGATCTGTTGATCAAGGCCGATCTCGTGAATCTGGCCACCGCGATCAAGCCGGCCGACAACGGCAAGCTGGCGAGCCTCTACAAGCTGCCGTTGAATTCCGAGAACTTTTTCATGGAGGCCCACGCCAAGCTCAGGCCGGTGGAATGCGCCACGGACGGCATCTTCCTGTGCGGATTGGCACATTACCCGAAATCTCTGGATGAGAGCATTGCCCAGGCCCAGGCCGCGGCCAGCCGCGCCGCCACGGTCCTGTCCAAGGCTTCCATCAGTATTTCGCCGTTGGTATCCATGGTAGACACCGAAAAGTGCATTGGCTGCGGCCTGTGCACCGAGGTGTGCGCCTTCGGGGCCATCGTCCTCGATGAAGTCGAGGGCAAAGGCTACCGGGCCCGTAATATTTCCGCTTCCTGCAAGGGCTGCGGCCTGTGCGCCTCGTCCTGCCCGCAGCTGGCCATCGATATGCTCCATTTCAAGAACGAGCAAATTGAAGCCGCGGTAAATGCCGTTGTCTAAAATGAAAGTTAAACGATTTGTTACTGAACGTCAGGATATAACAATAAGATAGAGGATAAGAACATGGGTGATTTCGAGCCTAAGATCGCAGCGTTTCTATGTAACTGGTGTGCCTATGCCGGGGCCGACCTGGCGGGTGTCTCCCGGCTGCAGTATCCATCCAACCTGAGAACCGTAAGGGTCATGTGCTCCGGTCGGGTTGACCCGGGATTCATCATCAAAGCATTTAAACAGGGGTGTGACGGCGTTTTGGTGTCCGGGTGACATTTCGGTGATTGCCATTACCTGGAAGGTAATGTACAGGCCGAGAAAAAGATCGTTCTTACCAAAAAACTGCTTGATATGGCCGGGATCGGCGCCGACCGGCTGCAATTGGCCTGGGTATCCTCAGCCGAAGCCCAGCGCTTCGTAGAGATTGCCACGGATACCATTGCAGCGGTAAAAGAACAGGGCCCCCTGGACACAGTCGCCCTGGAAATGGCCCTGGAGGCCGCCGATATGACGGTCAACAATCCGGCCATCCGCTGGCTGGTGGGGAAAGAAGTAAAGATTACCGCTAACGGGGATGTCTACGGACGCAAGTGGGATGTGGACCAGTATGAAACCGCGCTTTTCAAGGAACTGGAGCGTGAATTTCAAAAGAGCATGATATTTCTGGCCATCAAAAAGGGCTGCAAGTCCGTACGGGACATCAGTCGGGAAATTGGCCTGGATCTACTGAGAATTTCCTACCTGCTGGCTGACCTGGAGAAGACCAACCAGGTTGAATTCACCGGCATGGAAGACAGCAAACCCGTATTCGTAGCACTATAGTCATTGGAAAATGACTGTGAATAGAGGGAGGAACAATGAGTAACACGAGTGGATCAGTTATGGTTGTGGGTACCGGCATAGCGGGTATGCAGGCCGCCCTGGATCTGGCAAATTCAGATTACAACGTCTACCTGGTAGAAAAGGGGCCGACCATCGGGGGACTGATGGCCCGGCTGGACAAGACCTTCCCGACCAACGACTGTACTATGTGAGTGATCTCACCGAAACTGGTCGAGGTCGGCCGGCACATGAACATCAACCTGATTACCAACAGTGAAGTCAAGGATATTGCAGGGGATCCCGGAAACTTTTCCGTCACCCTGACCAACAACCCCCGGTTCATCGATTCGGGCGTGTGTACCGGTTGCGGCGACTGTGCCCGCAACTGTCCTGCTTCGGCGGTTAACCAGATCAACAAGGGGATGAATGACCAGCGGGCTACCTACATCGAGTATGCCCAGGCCGTACCGCTGGCCTATGCCATCGACAAGGACGCCTGCGTGGGCTGCGGCCTGTGTGAAAACGTCTGCATGGCCAAAGCGATCCGGTACGACGACGTGGAGCGTGAAACCGAGGTCACGGTGGGCTCGGTGATCCTGTCGCCCGGCACCAAGGGGTTTGATCCGTCCGGCCTGGATTATCTCGGCTACGGAAAATATCCTAACGTAGTGACCAGTGAAGGGTTCGAACGGATTCTGTCTGCCGGAGGGCCCTATTTCGGTCATGTTATGCGGCCGCTCGACCGGGAAGAGCCCAAGAGCATCGCCTGGCTGCAGTGTGTCGGTTCCCGGGATACCAACCGCTGCGGCAACGGCTATTGCTCTTCAGTCTGTTGCATGTATGCCGCCAAGGAAGCCATGATCGCCAAGGAGCACATTCACGGGGATCTGGACTGCGCGGTCTTCAACATGGACATGCGGACCTTCGGCAAGGACTATGAGAAGTATTGTCTCCGGGCCCGTGACCGGGAGGGGATCCGCTTCGTGGAAGCGCGGGTCCACACAATCAATGAAATTCAGGATACCGGTGACCTCAGCGTGCGCTATGCCGATGAGAGCGGCGAGATGAAAGAAGAGACCTTCTCCATGGTGGTTCTGTCGGTCGGACTGACCATTCCCGACACTGCCGTGGATCTGGCCAAGAAACTGGACATTGACCTGAATAAATACAACTTTGCCAAAACCGATCCGTTTGCCCCGGTTGAGACGTCCAAACCAGGCATCTACACCTGCGGTGTGTTCCAGGGGCCCAAGGATATTCCCGGCTCGGTCACGGAAGCCAGTGCCGCTGCGTGCCTGGCGGGATCGGAACTGGCCGCCGCCCGGGGCCAAGATATACCGGAAGTGGTCGTGCCCGAGGAAATGGACGTGGCCGGTCAAGATGCGCGGATCGGTGTGTTTGTCTGCAACTGCGGGATCAACATCGGCGGGGTGGTAGATGTGCCGGCGGTCCAGCAGTATGCGGCTGAATTGCCCGGGGTGGTCTTCACGGACGCCAACCTGTTTACCTGCAGCCAGGATACCCAGGAAAAGATGAAGGAGATGATCACCGAACACAATTTGAATCGGGTGGTGGTCGCCTCCTGCAGCCCCAAGACCCACGAACCGATGTTTATGGAAACTTTAGAGGCCTGCGGCTTGAACAAGTATCTGTTTGAAATGGCCAACATCCGGAACCAGAATTCCTGGATCCACTCCAAGAGTCCGGATCTGGCTACCCGCAAAGCCAAGGACCTGGTCCGCATGGCGGTGGCCCGCGCCGGCACCTTGAAACCGCTGTCGGCCAAGGTCATTCCCGTCAACCAGAAAGCGCTGGTGATCGGCGGCGGAGTGGCCGGCATGAACGCCGCTCTGAACCTGGGCAAGCAGGATTTCGAGGCGGTGCTGATCGAAAAAGATACCCAACTGGGAGGTTTTTCCCGCAACCTGCATCACACCATCGAGGGCGGTGACGTTGGCGCCTACGTCGGGACACTGGCGGACGAAGTCAATGGCCATGCCCGGATTGAGGTGCTGACCGGAACCACCGTAACGGGCTTTGGTGGCTACAAGGGCAATTTTAAAACCGAAGTAGCCGTAGGCACAACCGGTGAAAAGCGGGATATCGATCACGGGGTGATCATCGTGGCCACGGGTGCGATTGAATACCAGCCCAAGGAGTACCTCTACGGTGAAGATGACCGTGTTGTCACTCAGGTCGGCTTGGCTGATCGACTGGAAGCGCAAGGAGCCGCCGATCTAGATACGGTCGTCATGATCCAGTGTGTCGGATCGCGGTGCGAAGAGATGCAGGAATGTTCGCGGATTTGCTGTCAAAACGCCGTGAAAAATGCCCTGCACATCAAAAAACTGCGCCCTGAAACCCAGGTGTTTGTCCTTTACCGCGATATACGGACCTATGGCTTACTGGAAGATTATTATACCGAAGCCCGGGATCAGGGTGTGATTTTTATGCGCTACGATGCCGACAACCCTCCGGTGGCAAAAGCAGCTTCCGAAGGCGTCCTGGTGACGACCCGGGACCATGTGCTGCAACAGGATGTTGAAATCTGTGCGGACCTGTTAACCCTGAGTGCCGGCATGCGGGCCGCGGACACCGCCGATCTCAGCAGTATCATGAAGCTGAATGCCAACCAGGAAGGGTACTTTATTGAAGCCCACGTGAAACTGCGGCCGGTCGACATGCCCGGGGAAGGGATTTTCCTTTGCGGTACGGCCCACGGACCCAAGCTAATATCCGAGACCATCTCCCAGGCCCAGGCCGCCGCTTCGCGGGCGGTAACCTTCCTGGCCCGGCCGGAAATTAAACTTTCGGCCATAACGGCCAATGTGGATACGGAATACTGCGTAAAATGCTTGACCTGTGTGCGGACGTGTCCTTATGATGTACCGGTTTTTAACACGGAAACCAAAGAGATTCAGATAGACGAGGCCCTATGCCACGGATGCGGCGCCTGCGCTGGTGTTTGCCCGCGGCAGACCATCCAGTTGGGATTCTATGAAGATGACCAGATCGCATGTAAAATTGACGCGTTGCTGGCAGGAGGAATGTAATGGCTGATTTCGAACCCACGATCATTTCATTTTGTTGTGAATACTGAGGGTATTCCGCCGCGGACCTGGCAGGTTCCATGAGGCTCGACTATCCTTCGAATGTTAAAATTATCCGGGTGCCCTGTTCCGGCAAGGTTGATCTGATGTATCTGTTGCGCGCCATCCAGAAAGGCGCCGATGGTGTCTATGTCGTCGGTTGCCTGGAGGGTGCTTGCCACTACAACGCGGGCAATTTCAGGGCCCGTGAAAGGGTGAACCACGCGAACCGGCTCCTCGCCGAGGTGGGTATTGAAGGCGAGCGGGTGCGGATGTATAATCTATCTTCCGGTGAAGGCCCCACCTTCGCAGCGTATGCCAAGGAAATGACCGAGCATATTCTGGAATTGGGGCCCAACCCGTTGAATAAATAAGTATAAATTTAAAGACGGAGTATATTATGGCTGACGAAGCAATCAAACTTGGAGGAAAAAAGAAGAGTGTATTCCTGGACAAGGTCAAGGAGATCCTGCCCGACGGCGGGAACCTGAATCTGTGCCTGACCTGCGGGGCCTGCTCTTCCGGCTGCCCGGCGTCCGGTCTTGCGGGCATGGATCCGCGTAAATTTCTGCGCATGGCGGCCCTGGGCATGGACGAGGAGATTCTTAAATCCGATTGGAAATGGTGGTGCAGCATGTGCATGCGCTGCATTTATGTCTGTCCCATGAAAATCAACATCCCCCAGCTGGTATTCAACGCCCGCGCTATGATTCCCAGAGAAGAGCGACCCAAGGGGATCGTGGGCTCCTGCGACATGGCCCTGAGAAACGACACCTGCAGCGCCATGGGCGCTTCGGAAGAGGATTTTCAGTTTGTGGTCGAGGACGTTCTGGAGGAGTACCAGGAGTCCCAGCCGGAATTTGCTGAGATGCAGGCGCCGATCAATAAAAAAGGTGCCGAGTTTTTCTTGAACCAGAACTCCCGCGAACCGGTGACGGAACCGGATGAGATGGTACCGCTGTGGAAGATCCTGCACGAGGTGGGTGCCGACTGGACCTATGGAACCAAGGGGTGGGCCGCCGAGAATTATTGCATGTTCATGGCCGACAATGAAAACTGGGAAAAGATTGTGCGGACCAAAGCCAAAGCGGTGGATGATCTGGGGTGTAAGGTCTGGCTCAACACCGAGTGAGGGCACGAACTTTTCGCAGTCCGGGTCGGACTGGAAAAATTCAAGATCGAACATAACTTCGAAATCAAGAGCATCATCCAGCTGTATGCCGAGTGGGTCAGAGATGGTAGACTCAAGGTCAATTCCGACTGGAACAAGGAACGCCAGATCAAGTTCACGGTCCAGGACCCCTGCCAACTGGTGCGCAAAACCTACGGCGATCCGGTGGCCGACGACCTGCGCTATGTAGTCAAGGCCGTAGTCGGTGAGGAAAACTTTGTTGAGATGTACCCGAACAAGTCCAATAACTATTGCTGCGGCGGCGGGGGCGGGTTCCTCCAGTCCGGTTTTCCGGAAGAGCGGCGCGCCTATGGCAAGTTGAAGGCCGACCAGATTTTAACGACAAAAGCGCCCTACTGTATAACGCCCTGTCACAACTGCCATGCCCAGGTACACGACCTGAGCGAGATTAATGATCACAAGTGGGAAACCGTCCACCTGTGGACCCTGATCGGCCTGTCCATGGGCATCCTGGGTCCCAACGAGCGCGAATACCTTGGAGAGGATCTCAAGGAAGTCGATGTATTCCATCCCGAATCGGCCATGTAAGGTGTGTCGGTACGTGAATCGGAAATGTAACCGATCTGTATAACAGGAGGGGAAATGATAGTAGCCAAGCGGAAACCCTTTGAAGAGTTGAAGACAATGCTCAAGGACTATAAAAAGGTCCTCAACGTGGGGTGCGGAACGTGTGTCGCTGTCTGTCTGGCCGGGGGCGAAAAAGAGGTGGCGGTTTTAAACGCCGAACTGGAGATGGCCCGCAAACTGGATGACAATCCCATCGAACTCGGTGCCAAGACGATTGAAAGACAGTGCGACATGGAATATCTCGAGGCACTGGATGACCTGGTCGGCGACTACGATGCCATTTTGTCGATGGCCTGTGGCGTTGGGATTCAGTTCCTGGCCGAGCGGTTTCCGGATACACCTGTGTTTCCGGGCGTCGATACATCCGGTATGTCCGCCAACCGGGCCGTGGGCTGGTACGAGGAGCGTTGCCGTTCCTGCGAGAGCTGCGTGCTGGCCTGGACCGGCGGGATTTGCCCGGTGACCATGTGTGCCAAGGGCCTCTATAACGGACCCTGCGGGGGGACCAACGACGGCAATTGTGAGATCAGCGATGACCAGCCCTGTGCCTGGTTCAGGATCTACGAACGTCTGGCGGCCCAGGGACGGGTCGACTGCATCATGGATTTTCATCCCATCAAAGACTGGAATGATACCGTGCCCCGGACGCTGATTCAACCCGGCTATGAAAAGCTGACAGAGCCTGACGAAGAGTAGTCTGTGCAGGCGAACTGAAGGTCAGTACCAAGACATCAATAACTGGATGCTGAATCGTTGAGGATAAGGTGATTGTTATGAGCACAGAGCAGAATGGTTATAAATCAGGAAGCAATCTTGAGAAGATTTTGAAGGCAGGACACTTTGCGTTTACCGGCGAGCTCGGGCCGCCGCGCGGCAGCAACGCTGCGGAGGTGCGGGAGAAAGCCGCGCATCTCAAAGGTATGGTCGATGCGGTCAACATTACGGACAACCAGACCGCCATGGTGCGAATGTCCAGCTGGGCGGCCAGCCTGATCATACTTGACGAAGGCCTGGAGCCCAACTATCAGATGGTCTGCCGGGACCGTAACCGTCTGGCTATGCAGGGTGATGTACTGGGGGCCTATGCCCACGGTATCAAAAATATGCTCTGCCTGTCCGGCGATCACTGCAAGTTCGGCGACCATCCCATGGCCAAGGGCGTTTTTGACGTCGATTCCATGCAGCTGATCAACATGGTCAAAACCATGCGCGATGAGGGCAAATTCCAGGGCGGGGCCGAGATCGAAGATCCGCCGAAAATGTTTATCGGCGCTGCGGCCAATCCCTTTGCCGACCCTTTTGAGTGGCGGGTGCACCGCCTGGCCAAGAAAATTAACGCTGGCGTGGATTTCATCCAGACCCAGTGCATCTACAATATGGACAAGTTCCGGGAATGGGTCAAACAGGCCAACGATATGGGCTTGACCGAAAAAGTTTATATCCTGGCCGGTGTCACGCCGATGAAGAGTGTCGGTATGGCCCGCTACATGGCCAACAAGGTGCCCGGCATGGACGTGCCCGAGGAAGTCATCAAAAGGCTTCAGGGGGCTGAGAAAGGCAAAGTTGCCGCCGAAGGCATCAAGATGGCCTGTGAGCAGATCGAGGAATTCAAGGAAATGAAAGGGGTCGCCGGCGTGCACCTCATGGCCATCGAGTGGGAGCATAAGGTTCCCGAGATTGCCGAGCAGGCCAAAGTGCTGCCGCGCCCGAGCGTGGAATAGGCAACTTTCGCCTGAAACTGATTGTCAGGGGGATCGGTCTTCGAACCGGTCCCCCTTTTTTATCCTGATTTCGGCCGGCAGCTTGTCAGCAAAACCGAATCCCCACCAAATCCCCTGGTACCCCGCAAAGATAGTTCGGCTCGCGATCCGGATGAGGTCTGGTCAACGCGATGGCCGTGCCGCAAATGAATAATTCCTCATAGACTTTAACAAGGCGCCGATTTTACAATCTACCCACCATCAGCATTGATTGAAGTTTTCTAACTAACTGTAATTATATATTAATATGTCATTTATAATTTCACACCAAAAAAATCCACGATTCCTCTTGACACCCCCGCAGGCCCTTTGATAAATGAATAAGTATTCATTCATAAACATTGTTCCAACTGGAGGCCCTTATCAATAAGAAATCCAAATCAAACGGCAAGTATCACCAGATCCTCGAAGCGGCTATCAAAGTGTTTGCCGAGCAGGGTTTTCACCAGGCGACGATCAGCCAGATAGCCAAAGAAGCCGGTGTGGCCGATGGAACCATCTATCTTTATTTCAAGAATAAAGAAGATATCATGGTGAACTTTTTCGGCTACAAGACCAAGGAGGTGTTTGGTCGGTTTCGCGAAGAAGTCGACAAGGCGGACAATGCCCGCGACAAACTGCGCTTGCTGATCAAAAGACATCTGGAAGAGTTTCAGCGCGATCGGAGCATGGCGATTTTGTACCAGACTGAGACCCGCCGTTTCAGCCGGATGTGTGAAGAGCAGATTCGGGAAATGTCCAAGATGTACCTGGATTTGGTGTCTGAGATCGTGGAGAGCGGGCAGGACGAAGGACTGATGCGCAAGGACCTGTACATGGGACTGGTGAAGCGCTTTATCATCGGCGCCATTGATGAAGTGATCAATACCTGGCTGCATTCCGGCGGCAGTTACGATCTGGTTTCTATGGCCGACCCGTTGGTCGACCTGTTTATAAGGGGTGTGGGGAACCCCGAAGTTACGTATAGTTAGAGTCCATCGAGAAATAGTAGATTTTGGTTCAGAGCAAGGCTTGAGCGATTTTGAAACCGCAGGTATAGCGGGCGATTCCGAAGAATTCAAAAGAGCGCAAACGCCGCTCCGGGCCATAAGATGCCGTTTCTGGATGGGCACTCGTTAAGGGGACAGCCCGGAAAGCCGTCAGCGGCCTGTACGGGTGGTACCATGATGGATGCTGGCACACCGCCGACCAATCTTAGGCGGCCGGTGGGCAGCGCAAAACGAAGGTGCGCGCAAAAGTGAACCTGGCGGTTCCGGTTGCGCCCGCCAGAGGGGATTGAGGATTATGGCACAGCAAATCGCAGACAGAAGAGATATTGACTTCGTACTACACGAACAGCTTGAGGTCGCCCAATTCAGCGAAAATGAAGATTACGCTGAATTTAACAAGAAGGTCATCGACATGATCGTCAAGGAGGCGCGCAACCTGGCCATCAAGGAGATCCTGCCGACTTCCAAAGAGGGTGATGAGCAGGGCTGCCGCCTGGAAAACGGCGTGGTGACGACCCCGGAATCCTTTAAGCGGGTGTTCGACCTTTTCATCGAAGGGGAGTGGCTGGCCATGTCGGAAGATCCCGAATGGGGCGGCCAGGGTATGCCCAAGAGTGTTGCCATGGCGGCCAGCGATTATTTCGTAGGTGCCAATTTCGCCTTCATGATGTACCCCGGGCTTACCCACGGGGCCGGCAAACTGGTGGAGGCATTTGGTTCCGATAAACAAAAAGAGCTTTTTTTAAAGAAGATGTTCACCGGTGAGTGGACCGGCACCATGCTGCTTACGGAACCGGAAGCAGGTTCCGATGTCGGGGCTCTGACAACGACAGCCGTAAAGAATGACGACGGCACCTACTCCCTTACCGGCAACAAGATCTTTATCTCCGGGGGCGATCACGATCTGTCGGAGAACATCATCCACCCGGTCCTGGCGCGTATCGAAGGCGCCCCGGAAGGAACCAAGGGGATCTCGCTGTTTCTGGTACCCAAAATCTGGGTCAACGACGACGGCAGCCTGGGCGAACCCAACGATGTGGTTTGTACCGGTATAGAAGAGAAGATGGGTATCCACGGCAATTCAACCTGCAGCCTCGCACTCGGTGGGAAAGGTAAGTGCCGCGGCACCCTGCTCGGTGAGGAGAACAAAGGGATGCGGGCCATGTTCCTCATGATGAACGAAGCCCGTCTGCTGGTGGGACTACAGGGCTTTTCCTGTGCCTCGAGCTCCTACCTCAACGCGGTCAATTACGCCCGCGAGAGGGTCCAGGGCAAGAACATTCTTGCGTTCATGGACAAGGATGCTCCGGCCGTACCCATTATCCAGCACCCGGATGTGCGGCGGCAGCTGCTGACGATGAAAGCCTACATCGAGGGTATGCGCAGCCTGCTGTACTATGTCGCCTATTGTGAAGACATGAGCCATACTTCAGACGACCAGGAGACGAAGGATAGGTGTCAGGGGCTGATCGAAGTTCTTACCCCGGTAGCCAAGGGTTACGTGACCGACAAGGCCTTTGAAGTCTGCAGCCACGGCATGCAGGTGTTCGGCGGCTATGGCTACATCAAGGAGTATCCTCAGGAACAGCTGCTGCGTGATTGCCGTATTACCATGATCTATGAGGGTACCAATGGCATTCAGGCTATGGACCTGCTGGGCCGTAAGCTCGGGATGAACAAGGGTAAGGCGGTTATGGACCTGATGGGTGAGGTCCAGAAAACCATCGCGGCCGCCCGGGAAATCGATGGTCTCAAGGCGGCGGCGGATACCCTGGACAATATGCTGAATAAACTCGGTGAGGTCGCCATGCACATGGGGGGCACGGCCATGAGCCCGGATGTCCTCAAGGCTTTCGCCCATGCCCATCCGTTCATGGAAGCAACCGGTGATGTCACCATGGCCTGGATGCTGCTGTGGCGTGCGGTCGTCGCCAGTCAAAAACTCGAAAAAGCCAAGAAAAAGGACAAGCCCTTTTATGAAGGCCAGCTCAAGTCTTGTGAATTCTTCATCGAAACCGTTCTCCCGGTCACCTTCGGTAAAATGAAGGCAATCCTGGGGACTTGCGGAGCGGCTGTGGATATTGATGAAAGTGCTTTTGGCGGCAAGTAGCCCCAATAGACGGTAGTCTAAAAAAAAGGCGGGGGATATTGCCCCCGCCTTTTCTATTTTCAGGTTTTCTGAAAATTAAGGGCCGGAATCGAAATCGAAACCGGCCTCGAAATCGATGTTCGCACGACACTCCCGGAACCGATTTCGATTCAAGCTGAATCGTCTAAGTCGACCTGACATTTAACACCAAAAACCTAAAACTGATGAGCTTTTCTCCCCTGACCCATCAACCCTCTTTCGCCAGTTCCTCGGCCCGCAGGTCTTTCTTCAAAACTTTCCCGACATTGGTTTTCGGCAGTTCGTCCCTGAATTCGATCATGGTGGGCAGCTTGTACGTAGCCAGTTTGCCCTTGCAGTATTCAACCAGCTCTTCCTGGGTCGCCGTTTCCCCTTCGTTCAGGACCACGAACACCTTGACCTGTTCGCCCCGTTTCGGGTGGGGGACACCGATGGCAGTGGCTTCCAGCACTTTTGGATGTTCAAAGAAGACTTCTTCGATATCCCGAGGATAGACATTGTACCCGCCGGAGATGATCATGTCTTTCATGCGGTCGACGATATAAAAATATCCGTCGTCGTCCATTTTGGCGATATCGCCGGTGTGCAGCCAGCCGTCGGTAATGGTTTCGGCGGTGGCTTCCGGTCGTCCCCAATAGCCTTTCATAACCTGCGGACCTTTGATCAGCAGTTCCCCGGTCTCGCCAACGGGCATATCCGTTTCACCGTCTTCGATATCCACAACCCGGCAAAGGGTGTCACTGATGGGGATGCCGATACTGCCCACTTTGCGCTTGCCGCCGGCAAAGGGATTGACATGGGTGACCGGGGTGGACTCGGTCATGCCGAAACCTTCCACGATAATGGCACCGGTCTTTTCTTCAAAATCCTTGATGACTTCGATGGGCAGAGGGGCGCTGCCTGAAAAACAGCCCTTGATGGAGGTCATGTCCACGTTGTGGATATCGGGATGGCTGAGCATACCGATATACATAGTCGGGACGAGCGGAGCAAAGGTTGGTTTGAATTTTCCAATAGTTTCCAGTAGCTGCTCCGGTTGCGGCTTGGGGACAAGGATATCTCCCCAGCCCATAAAAATCGAAAAGTTCATGGCTACGGAAAGACCGAACACATGGAAAAAGGGCAGGGCGCTAAGCATGATTTCCTCACCTCGGTTAAAAGTGGGAAACCAGCCCTGTAGCTGCTGCACCTGTTTGCTCAAGTTGGCATGGGTCAGCATGACCCCCTTTGAAACGCCGGTGGTGCCGCCGGTATATTGATACATGGCGGTGTCGTCAAAAGAGAGGTCCGCGGTAGGAATCCCGGTTCCGGCAGTGGCCAGGACCGCTTTCCATTTAAAGACCTTTTCAGCCGCTTTGACATCGGCGGCCAATTGTTTCTTTTTGGCGACGAGCGGAAAAAGGAGGTTTTTGGGGAAAGGCAGGTAGTCGCCGATGGACGTATAGATAATTTCCTTGATGTTGGTCTTGGGCCGCAGGTCGATCATCCGGTTGCCCAGCAGATCCAGGGTGATCAGAAGCTTGGCGCCCGAGTCGTTGAACTGGTGTTCCAATTCACGGTCCGAATAGAGCGGATTGTTCATGACCGCAATGCCGCCGATTTTCAAAATGGCATAATAGGCTACGACGCAGGGAATCACATTGGGCAGCAAAATGGCGACACTGTCTCCCTTTTGAATGCCGAACCCGTTCAGGACAGCCGCAAACCGATCCACCATCTCTTTCAACTCGCGGTAGGACATCCGGTAACCTTGAAACAAAAGCGCCATATTGTCCGGAAAGTCCCGGGCCGACCTTTCCAGAAAATCCGGCAGGCAGGTTTCTTCGTAGTCGATGTTTTGCGGAACACCTTCTTCATATTGGGCGGACCAGGGTATGTCGGCGTACGTTAAATCCGTTGTCACGAGCGGCCTCCTTTGCATGCGGTTTCTTGATTCGGGAAAATTGAATAATACCCTGATATACCGGGTAATTACTCATATGCCTATTCACGGGGATTGTCAAGAAATCCTCTCGGTCACATAACTCTTTTAAAAAGTTTTTTTTTATGGCATAGTGCATCTTTCTAAAGGTTCTGGAAGCCTTTAGACTCCTGCCACCCTGGGTAATGCCGCTGATACGCGGACGGTTTAGAAATCAAAATTGCCGTCTGTGGGCGGTCCCTGCCCAACAAAATATTTGGTCCGGCGAACACCACCGCACCACCCGGCGCGGGGTTGCAGCTGCGACCCAAGCATGTTCCCCCATATTGCGGATCTGCCGTCCGCCGGGTTTTGCAGAAAGGGAAACATCCTGAAGGTTTTTATATCACTTTCATCTGTTTTTCCTTGACACGATCGAGGTCAGTCGATAAATGAATGAATGCTCATTCATTTATTTCGAATGGCCGCCTGGGCGTTCATTTGATGTCCCTTACGGGCAAGATCTACTAGGGAAGCAAGCGCTATAGCAACGCCTTTAATATTGAAGGGAGAGGATTCGTAACCCATGGAAACAGCGTTGATTGGCCCGGCCAAAGCATTCTTTCTATTTATTCCCACATGGTTCATATCGTTGATCATTCCCATTGCCGGGATTGTAATTTTTACCTATATCATGGCCACCCGGTTGGCCCCGCTGGTAAAAGCTGCTCCTGATATGCGTATGAACCGTTATCCGGAACGTATTTTGAAGGTGCTCAAGATCTGGCTGGCACAGTGGCGGCAGCCCCGCTACCGGACAGCCGGTATCCTCCATATCCTGATATTCTTCGGATTTTTGGCCCTGAGTATCCGTTCGATCTCGTTGGTCATTATCGGACTCTACGATGGTTTTGTTTTCCCTGGACTTGATGGAACGGTCGGGCATATTTACAACGTGGTTAAAGACGTGATGGCCACGGTGGTATTTGTAACCGTTATCGTTGCCGCTTACCGTCGCGGGATACAAAGACCGGCCCGCTATGCAGTACCGGAAAAATACGGCCATGACCACACTGGTGAAGCGGTGTTCGTGCTGGCCGTGATTGCCACCCTGATGGTGTCCGAAAGTCTGTTCGAAGCAACGCTGGTGGCTGCCCAAGCCAGCCAGGGTATGCCGGCTGAATTTATTACCCCGCTCACCCTGCCCTGGTTGTTTAAGGTGTTTTTGTGGAATACCTCTATCGAGCACCTGCAGACCCTGCACCTGTTATCTTTTTACGTGCATGACGTGACTTTTTTCTTCTTTCTCTGTTTTCTGCCGATGGGCAAACATTTTCATGTCATTACGTCCCTTTTCAATGTGTTCTTCATGCGTCTGGACCAGGGAACGGTCAAACCAGTGCGGCACGGGGTTACGGACGAGCAGCTCGACGATCTCGAATCTTTCGGTGTTAAGAAGCTTGAAGATTTTACCTGGAAACACCTGCTGGACTTCTATTCCTGTGCTGACTGCGGTCGCTGCAGCGACCAGTGTCCGGCCAATGCCGTGGGCCGGCCGCTCTCGCCGCGTTTTATCTCCATTAAAGGCCGGGACTTGATTTTCAAAAACTATCCCTGGTACCCGGTGGGCAGCATGTTCAAGGAAAGCGAACCGCTGATTGGCAGTATTTACGAAGAAGACGAGATCTGGTCGTGTACGACCTGCGGTGCCTGCGAACAAGAGTGTCCCCTGGGTATCGAGTACATTGACAAAATGGTCGATCTGCGCCGGGGCATGGTCGATGAGGGTATGGTGCCGCAATCTTTGCAAAAGCCGCTCCGGGCGCTTGAAAAACGGGGAAACCCCTGGGGAAAAATGGAAAAAAAGCGCACCGACTGGGCGCTCAAAGACAAGGAGTTCAAGGCCGATTGCGAGGTCCAGATTCTGGAGAAAGGCGCCCTCGCGGACACCCTCTACTTCGTGGACAGCATTTCATCCTATGATGACCGCATGCAGGGAATCGCCCAGGCGACCGCCAAAGTGCTGACCGCCGCCGGTATAGATTTCGGAATTCTCGGAAAGGCGGAAAAAGACAGCGGCCATGAGGCCAAACGCTTTGGCGAAGAGATGTTGTTCCAGGACCTGCGTGACCAGAATATTGATGCCATAGCCAACTCAGGCGTTAAAAAAATCGTGACGGCCGATCCACATGCCTTGAATGCTCTCAAGAACGACTATACCGATGTGCCGCCGGTTGAGCACATCAGCCAGGTCGTGGCCCGGGCCGTCACGTCCGGCCGATTGACGTTGAAGCCGGTCGAAGGCAACGGTAAGACCTATACCTACCATGACCCGTGCTATCTCGGCCGACACAATCAACTATACGAGGATCCTCGGCAGGTGCTGGATGCCATTCCCGGCCTGGACCGGGTTGAAATGCTCAAGAGTCGGGACCGCTCCTTCTGCTGCGGGGGCGGCGGTCTGATGCTTTTTTATGAACCGGAAGAGGAAACCAGAATGGGGGTTCTGCGGGTTGAAATGGCGGCTGCGGCCGGTGCCAATGTCATCGTAACCGCCTGTCCCTTCTGCCTGGTTAATATGGAGGATGCAATCAAAGTGGCCGGGATGGAGGGCAAGATGGAAGCCATCGAACTGGCCGAACTGGTTGCTATGCATATTCAATAATGAAACGTCCCGCCCCCTCTCGGGAGCCTCAACCGGCTGGTGGACGGGACAAACTTTAATAAGCTGTCTTAAGAATGGGCCAAAAGACTTTTTAAGATGGTTATTAAAAATACCTGGGAGGAATGCAATGGAGATTTTGGTATGCGTTAAGAGAGTTCCGGATGCCTCTGAAAACGAAATTGAACTCAACAGCGCCGGAAATGATATTGATCGGGATGATCTTGTTTACTCGGTCAATGAATGGGACAACTATGCGGTCGAAGAAGCCATCCAGATCGTCGACAAGGAAGGCGGCAGTGTGACTGTTGTCACCGTGGGGGACGAGGAGGCCGAAGAGGTGCTGCGGCGGGAAATGGCCATGGGTGCCAACAATGGGCTCCTGCTCGATGATGAAGCGTTTGAAGACTCTGACGGCAAGGGCATTGCCGCCGCCTTGGCCGCGGCAGTCCAAAAAGGCAACTACGACCTGATTCTTACCGGCGCCCAAGCGGACGATGGGGCCGGCCAGGTAGGCGGCATGCTGGCCGCTATGCTGGATATGCCTTACGCTTCGCTGGTCAACAAGATCGATATCGGATCCGGCAAACTGACCGTGGGGCGTGAGATTGAAGGCGGCAACCAGGAGATGAACGAAATCGACACGCCCTGTGTGCTCTCCATCCAGACCGGGATCAACGAACCCCGCTATGTCGGGATTCGCGGTATTCGCAAGGTGGCCTCGGTCGATATCCCGACCATGGGCGCTTCTGATCTGGGGCTCGATGCCGGCACCGTTGGTGCCGCCGGTGCCAAAGCGAAACGGCTGGACTACTTCGTACCGGATCTGGGTGAAGGTGCCCAGATGCTGGAAGGCAGCACCGAGGAGATCATTGAAAAGTTGATTGAACTCTTAAAGGCTAACGGAGGGCTCAAATAATGGCGCAGATTTTTGCATATATCACGCATAAAGACGGTGTGGCCGATGATTCTGCTCTGGAACTGGTTGCGGCGGCTAAAAAAATTGATGCCGGCGCTGCCGCCACTGCAATTGTAACCGGTTCGGGCGCAACCCTGGATACGGTTTGTAATGACATGGCCGCTTCCTTTGGCGAGGTCTGGAAAGTTGATAATGACGCGCTGGCCTATCCCAACGCAGAAGTCATCCGGAAAATGCTGGTTGCTCTGCTGCCGGCCGACGCCCTGGTGCTGCTGCCTCATGATACCTTCGGAATGGATCTGGGGCCCGGCCTGGCCATCAAACTCGAATCCGCCTTTGGTGCCGATGTCGTTGATATCGAAGGGCTGGACGGCACCACCCTGAAACTTGTCCGCCAGGAATTCGGCGGCGTGGTAAGCACCCATGTGGACTGTGACTGTGGGGCCGGCGCTGTACTCAACATTCGTCCGGGTGCGGTTGCTGCTGATGAGAGTAAAGCGGCCGGCGGCCAGGTGGTCGACAAGTCCGGCGATGCCGGTGACCTTTCCGCAGGACGTAAATTCCTGGAAATCGTGGCTGCCGAAACCGGCGACGTGGACATCACTAAAGAGGATGTCCTGGTTTCTATCGGCCGTGGTATCGAGGACGAAGAGAACATCGAAATTGCCCAGGAACTGGCCGATGCCATGGGCGCAGTGGTCTCATGCTCGCGGCCGATCGTGGATGCCAAGTGGCTTGAGAAATCCCGTCAGGTCGGAACTTCCGGCCAGACCGTCAAGCCCAAGGTCTACATCGCGGCCGGTATCAGCGGCTCTTTTCAGCATATGGGCGGATTAAAAGGCAATCCGTTTATCGTCGCTATCAACAAAAACCCCAAGGCGCCTATTTTTCAATTGGCTGATGTGGGTATCGAAGTCGACATCCTGGATTTTCTGCCTGAATTGACCGAAGCTATCGAAGAGTTATAAAAGCAGAAAAAACCTGTCAATGTGACAGGATCTTTTCAAGGCCGGTATCCTCTTCGGGGTACCGGCCTTTTTCATTGCCCCCATTCAGGCGCAGCCCTTTTAATGAGCTTGCCTGGCTGCCTGGTTAAAGATGCTTGGTTGGGCCGGGACTTTTCCACCACTTACTTGCTCCTGCGCGCCAACCGATTCGCGTTCACCGCTATCGGTACTGGACAAGCCCCTGAATATCGATGTATATAGTTGAGACCATTCCAATTTCTAAACGGTGCGGACGGCGGTCGGTCTGATGGAGTGATTGGTATGCAACGCGGAATCCTCTTTAAATCGATGCGGGTTGTGCTTGTGCTGGCCCTGGCCTTGGTTGTGGCCGTTACGCTGGTAGCCCTGCGCCCCAAGGCCCAGCGGCAACCGTCGCCCAAAACCGGCCGACTTGTTGAGGTGATCTCCATCCAGCCCCAGACCGTCACCATGCCGGTCAACGTATTCGGTACCATTCGCCCCCGGGAAAAGTTACTCCTGGTTGCCGAGGTCACTGGCGAAATTACCAGTATGGTCAAGAGCTTTGCGGAAGGCTATTGTGTCGACCGGGAAACTGTACTGGCGGTTATCGACCCGGTTCCCTATTCCCTTGAGATGGACCGTACCCGCGCACAAGTGGAACGGGTTGCCGCCCAATTGCAAAAGCTGCAGCAGGATGTAAAAAATTTGAATGCCAACCTGGCCATTTCCAGTGAAGATATGCAGCTGGCCGAAGCCGAGTTCCACCGCCTGGACGACTTGTATAAAAACAAGGTCACCTCCCGAACGAATCGCGACCGGGCCGAGCAGGGATATCTGGCCAGTCGGGTAAAACGGCAGGCCATCGAAAATCAATTGGCCCTGATCGGACCGCTGCAGGCTGGTTTGGAATCGGACAGAAAAATTGCTCTGGCCGCCCAACAGCAGGCTGAGTACAACCTGGAGCGGACCAAGATTACGGCGCCTTTCGGCGGATGGGTCCTGGAAAAGAATATCGAGACCGGACAACACGTCAATACCGGTCAATACCTGGGCAGCATTTATAAAGCCTACGCCCTGGATATAGAAGTTTCCGTCCCGTTGCAGGATCTGAAATGGCTCCGGACCAGCGATCGGACCCTGTCCGATTTTAAGGCTGAGATCCGCTTGCCCGGCAGTGCCGGCGGGGCCCACTGGTCGGGTCAACTGGCCCGGGTGATGGCCGGCCTCGATGAAAAAACCCGGATGCAGCGTTTTGTGATCGAGATCGACCTCAACGGCCAGTCTGTCGGTCAATGTTCAGGACCGGCTGATCTGGACGAACTGCGACCGGGCATGTTTGTGGAGGTGGAAATTCAGGGTCGCCGAATGGAGAAGCTCTTTAAACTACCCCGTTATTTGGTCCAGGCCAATGACGCCGTATTTGTGGCCGCCGGGGGCGAGTTGCAGATCAAACCCGTTCGCGTGGTACGCCGCCTGGGTGAAACGGTGTTTGTTGACCAGGGCATCACCGCCGACGATTTGATCATCAGGACCCCTCTGGCGGGAGTTGCCGGCGGGGAGAAGATAAGGATTAAGAAATAAATTTATCGTTTAAAGGTTCAGCGTTCAGGGTTCCCGGTTAAAGTCAACCTCAGAAACCCGGAATTTCGGATCCAGGCGTTTAGAACCCTTCACCCTTCAACCTTCAGCCTTTAACCTGGTTTTCTATGAAATCCCTTGCCCGTTGGTCCGTCAATAACAGCGTTTCGGTGAACCTGATCATGATCTTCATTATCATGGCGGGTCTCTTTACCGTGCTGGGCATGCGCCGCGAGATGTTTCCCCAGTTTGCGCTCGACATGATCAACGTGTCGGTTACCTATCCGGGTGCCAGCCCCCAGGAGGTCGAAGAGGGCATCTGCATCAAGATCGAAGAGCAGATAAAGGGGGTGGAAGGTATCTCCAAGATTCGCTCCGGTTCCTACGAGGGGTTGGGCTCCGTAACGGTAGAACTCGATTCGAATGCCGATCTGCAAACCGTCCTGGATGACATGAAGACCCAGATCGACCTGATCGATACCTTTCCCGAGGAAGCCGAAGATCCGGTTACCGTGGAAATTATCAACAAGGATCCGACCATCACCGTGGGGGTTTACGGGGATGTATCCGAAAAGCTGCTGCGTAAAACAGCAGAAAAGATTCGGGATGATCTGATCAACACCGGACCGATCTCACTGGTTGAGCTCGTGGGCGTGCGGGACTATGAAATTTCGGTGGAAATATCGGAAGCAGATCTGCGGCGCTACAACCTTTCCTTCGACCAGGTTGTCACGGCCGTCCGGACCGGCAGCATCGACCTGCCCGGAGGCACCATTAAAACCAAACGGGGCGAGATCCTCGTCAAGTCCATGGGGCAGCGCTATACCGGACGTGAATTTGAAAAGCTGCCCCTGATCACGCTGGACGATGGGGCGGTGCTGTACCTTGGGGATGTTGCCCGGGTGACGGACGGGTTTGAAGATGCCGATATCATCACCAAGTTCAACGGCAAGCCGGCTGTTATGGTCCGGGTCAACCGCACCAAACATGAAGATGTCATCGAAATTTCAGATACGGTCCGGGCCTATGTGGCTGCCAACCGCGATCGCCTACCCGGCGGGGTCCAGATTTCCACCTGGTTCGATATTTCGATTATGGTCCGCGACAGGATCAATCTCCTGCTTCGCAACGGCGCCCAGGGTATTTTCCTGGTGTTCCTGGTGCTGTCCCTGTTTTTAAACCTGCGATTGGCTTTCTGGGTGGCGATCGGGATTCCCATCTCCTTCATGGGGGCCTTTTTAGTGCTTGACTATAACGGAGCGACGGTCAACATGATATCGTTGTTTGCGTTTATCATGACCCTGGGAATTTTGGTGGACGACGCCATTATTGTTGGGGAAAATATATATTCGCATTTTGAACGCGGCAAGAGCCACACCAACGCCGTCATCGATGGCCTGGGTGAGGTGGGAAAGCCAGTCGTCATGGCCATTGCAACGACGGTTGTGGGGTTTATCCCGCTGCTCTTCATTACCGGCATCATGGGCAAATTTATCGCGGTGATGCCTACCGCGGTCATCTGCATCCTGCTCTTTTCTTTATTCGAAGCCCTGATAATTTTACCCGCCCACTTGAACCAGGCCCTGGCCCACACCCACCGCCAGGTAGAAAAGATAAAAGGCTGGCACGCCGGGATCCGGGCCAGGATTGACAGGGCCATGGAGCGCTTCATCAACGAGTTCTACGCGCCGGCCCTAAAATACGTCGTCAACAACCGCTATTTTACGTTTTCAATCGGTATCGGTGTCCTGATTATCAGCCTGGGGATCATCCGCGGCGGTTATGTACCCTTTGTGTTCATGCCCAAGGGGGAAAGCGATTGGATTATCGCCGAGGTCTATTACCCGCTGGGAACGCCCATCGAATTGACTTCGGAGGCGATTACGCATGTGGAAACCAGTGCCTTCAAGCTTGACGGCCTCTACGAAACGGACCAGATCGAGGGTGGGCGCCTGGTTACCAATGTGTATTCCATGGTCGGCCTTATCCCCCGGCGGGACTGGAAACCGCCGGTATGGGGCGGACACTGCGGCGAGATCTGGATCGAGTTGGCCCCGTCTGCCGGCCGACCGCAGATTTCCGTGAACGACGTTGTGCGGCAATGGCGTAAACTGGTGGGGGAGGTGCCCGGTGTTGAGCAGCTCTCCTTTTTTACGATTGAAGGTGGACCGGCCGGCAATCCCATCGAGATACAACTCATCGGCAACGACTTCAGGCAGTTGCGCCTGGCGGCCAATGAACTCAAAGCCGAATTGGCCGCCTATCCGGGGACCTACGATGTGACCGATAATTTCAAGCCCGGCAAAGAGGAGAAACAGTTTGAAATTCTACCAGGATCCCGGTCAGTTGGGGTGACCATGCTGGATTTGGCCCATCAGCTGCGCCAGGCATTCTATGGCGAGGAGGCGGTCCGGGTCCAGCGCGGCCGCGACGATTTGAAAGTGATGGTCCGATACGCGGAAAGAGAGCGCCGCAGCTTGTCCGGTATCGAAAACATGCGCATCCGGACGGCCGACGGCCGGCAGATTCCGATCGAGGAAGTTGCGGCCATCAAGACCGGCCGGGCGTACTCGGCTGTCCGGCGAGTCGACCGCAAGCGGGTGATTACCGTCAGTTCTGATCTCGACGAAAATGTCGGCAACGCCAGCCGCATCGTGGCCGGTCTGAGAGCGGATTTTTTACCGGATTTACTGGTCCGCTATCCCGGGGTGACCTACGACCTGGAGGGTCAGGAGAAGCGGACCCGTGAATCCCTGGAGAGCCTCAAGAAGGGCTTTGCCCTGGCCATGATGGGTGTTTTTCTGTTGCTGGCCAGCCAGTTTCGTTCTTATATCCAGCCGTTCATCATCATGATGGCCATTCCTTTCGGGCTGATCGGTGCCATCGGCGGGCACCTGATCATGGGACTGCATTTTACCATGATCAGCATTTTCGGGATTGTGGCCCTGTCGGGAATCGTGGTGAACGACAGCTTGATCCTGATTGATTTTATCAACCGGGCCGGGCGTAGCGGGATTGATATCGATAAAGCCGTGGTAGCCTCGGGGATTGCCCGTTTCCGGCCCGTCCTGCTCACTTCTTTGACGACTATCGCAGGGCTTTTTCCGCTGCTGCTTGAAAGAAGTTTTCAGGCCCAGTTTCTGATTCCCATGGCGGTGAGCATCAGCTTCGGTTTGCTGGTGGCAACCGTTTTGACACTGCTTTACGTGCCGGCGCTTTACTTGATTATTGGGGATATTGTTAATGTGGCGACGGGAAAGTTCAGGAAAGCGGAAGCGCCCGAAACCCAAAAACAGTAGTCTCTCGCAGAGGCGCAGAGACGCAGAGAAAAGCATGATGATTTCCGGCTTCGCCGGTTAAGGCCAAAGAACGGTCAGCCCAAAGGTTTGAACGATTTCGCCCACGATAGTGCGCTCACATCCTGTTTTTTGCATTTCTCAGCGCCTCTGCGCGATGCATTGCTTTTGGTTTTGATTTTTCCCTTATGCTTCTCTCAGAATTACCCTGGCATCCGCAATGCTCAGGCCCTTCGCATGCACCAGCACCGGATTGAGATCCAGCTCTTCGATATCAGGGTACGCTTCAGTTATTTCCGAAACGGTGAGCAGGAGTTTGACGACCGCTTTTCGATCACTGGGTCGCTCCCCCCGGAAGCCATCCAGCAGCTTGGTCGATCGAATTTCGTCCACCATATGGCGGGCCGACCGGCGTGAGATCGGCAGAACGCGGAAGACCACATCTTTCAGCACTTCTACCAGGACCCCCCCGATCCCGAACATGATAACCGGGCCGAACTGGTCGTCGATCTTCGTGCCGATAATGATCTCCATGCCATCCTTGAGCATAGGGGTGACCAGGACGCCCCGAATATCGGCTTTGGCGTCATAGCGTTTTGCGTTGCGCATGATGGCATTGAAGGCCTTTTCTACCTTGGCATCACCGACCAGGTTGAGTTTGACGCCGCCGGCATCACTTTTATGCAAAATGTCGGGGGAGACGATTTTTAACGCAACCGGCCCTTTGGTCGCCTTGGCGGCTGCCACTGCATCAGCGGCAGTTTCGGCGAGCAACTGGTCCGCGACGTCCGCGCCATGGGCTGTCAGGATCTGTTTGGCTTCGTGTTCAAGCAGGGCGCGGCGTTTTTCCTGGCGGGCATTGTCAATCAAGACCTGAACTTCCGGCTGGGATTTTTTGCCGGCTTCAATGTTAAAGCTGAATTTCGCATGATAACCACCGAGATACTGGCCATATTCAGAGAGTACCCCAATGCACTTAGTGGCCACATCCAGCGAGTCATAGACGGGGATCTTGTAATAGCGCAACAGGTCGAGGCTGTGGGGCTGGGCGGAACTGAACAGGCTGTGGACCACGATTGGTTTCTGACTCTTTTTAACCATTTTACCCATACGGTGGGCCGCATCTTCCTCCATCAGGGATAGACTTTCGGCAAAGCGGATACCATACCCTCCAAAGAGGCCGACGACCAGTAGGCCGCCGACATTGGGGTCCTTCAATATGGCCCGGGCGCAGTCGGCAAAAATCGAAGGATCCGAGTCCGTGCCTCCGGCCACGTCTACCGGGTTCGGCACAGAGGCTGCGGCCGGTAGCAGTTCCCGCAGGCGCTGTTGGGTTTTCTTGCCCAATTCAGGGATTTCTACCCCAAGGTCAGTCAATAGGTCCGCAGCGATGGTGGCATGGCCGCCACCATCTGCCAGTATGGCGACCTTGTTGTTTTTGATAGGCGGCAGGTTGGAGAGCGCCTCGGCCGCGGGAAATAGTTGGTCTGATTTTTCCACGGTAATGATGCCCGCGCGTTTGAAAGCACCGTCGGCAACCGCAGACATCCCGGCCAGGGCGCCGGTGTGGGAGCCGGCGGACCGTTTGCCGGTGGCCGAACGGCCGCTTTTGAGAAGTACCACCGGCTTTTCGATGGTGGTTTTATAGGCCTGTTCGAGAAACTTGCGGCCCTGGCGCATGCCTTCCACATACATGAGAATCACACGGGTCTGGGGATCCTGACGGAAGAACTCCAGGTATTCATGAAACTTGATGTCCGCCTCGTTGCCGACGCCGACATAGTAGGAAAAGCCCTTTTTACTTTTCAAGCGGGCCTCGGTGATCAACGTCAGCGCCATGTTGCCGCTTTGAGAGAGCAGGGCGATGTCGCCCTTGGGGACATCCCGCATTCCTACGAGGTTCAGGCCGGCCTTCAGATTCATCATCCCGGATGTGTTGGGGCCAATCAGGCGGATGCCATGTTTGTCTGCTATGGCCACCACTTCATTTTCCAGTTTACGTCCGTCCTGCCCGGTTTCACCAAATCCGCCGGCCAGAATCACAGCACCCTGTACCCCCTTCTTACCGCAGTCTTCGAGGACGACTGGCAGGGTACGCGCCGGCGTGGCAATGAGTGCCAGATCGACGAACCCCTCGATTTCAGAAACAGCCTTATGGCACTTAAAACCCAGGATGGATGTCTCCTTGGGATTGACCGGGTAGATATTGCCTTCATACTTTTCTTCCAGCAGGGTGCGAATGGTCTGATACCCCCGTTTGGTTTCGTTTTTCGAGGCGCCCACCACTGCGACCGATTCGGCATTGAGTACTTTTTCAAGCATGATTTTATTCCTTTTAGTGTTTTGAACTTTTTCCAATTAAAAGATTCATGCAAGCGAATATAACTTTTGGTGACGTAAATATGCTAGGGTTCAAGTAACGTCTTTTAAGCATTTCATTTGTCCCAGAACATCCTGGAAGCCAAGTTTAGGAGATGCTGTTTCAAAATTTTGGCTCAGGTTCAAGGTCAAGGCGAGCCGTTGAATTTAATCGGAGGAATATATGGAATATTTCGAGGATTAAATCCAACGGCTCGACACCGAGCTTGGGCCTTAGACGCAATTTTGAAGCAGCTTCTATTTTTTTCGATCTTCGAAGTCCTGCAACGACGCCTGACGTTCCTTGGTCGATACGCACGCCAGGCAGGCCTCCACTTCAAAACCCATGATGGCTTCCAGGCTCGCTTCCCCCTGGGCCATGTGCAGTCCCTTTTTAATCATTTTGATCGAGAAAGCCGAGTTGGCGGCAATCTTTTCAGCCATGGCGTTGGCTTCATCCAGCAACTGCTCGGCAGGCACAGCCTTGTTTACAAGCCCGATACGGGCGGCTTCCCGGCCATCAATGTTTTCGGCGGTGAAGAGCAGTTCCTTGGCTTTGCCCGGTCCCACCAGGTCCTGGACCAATCGCAGGGCCCCACCGGTCACCGATGAGGTGACCTTGGCTTCCGGAGAGCCGATCAGGGCATCTTCGGCTGCCAGGCGGATATCACAGGCCAGGGCCAATTCATATCCCGACCCCAGGGCATAGCCGTTGATGGCCGCAATCGTTGGTTTCTCGAATTTGAGAATTTTGCGCGAGGCTTCCTGTAGTTCCTCAAGGTAATCGCGGTAATCTTCAATACTGCGGGTTTTGGATTCCTTCAGATCGGCCCCGGTTGAGAAGGCCCGGCCTTCACCGGTTATGATTACCGCCTTGACTGCACCGTCGTGTTTTGCATCTTCCAGGGCAGCCTGGAAATCGAGCCAAAGCTGCTTGTTCATCGCATTCAAGACTTTAGGCCGGTTGAGTTTGATGGTGGCCATCCCTGCATTCTTTTCATAAATGATGCATTCAAATTCCATGGCGTATCCTTTTTGATCAATATGTTTTAAGGAGTAATAGAAGCGGTCGTAAAATATGCATTTTGGTCCAAGGTCAAGGCGGGTGTACGTATCAACCCGGAGGAATACTTAAAGTATTTCGAGGATTTGATACGTACGCTCAACACAGAGATTGGGCCAAAAGGCTTATTTTAGGATTGCTTCTTGGGCCCCTTTACGGGGGATCAATTCTCACGTCAAGTAAAAAACTGCAGGAACCGTAAAAAAGGCGTTGACGGGTTTTAAGTTGTACAGGATCAATAGCAGATAGTATAAGAGATCTCAAAGATAACAGCCGGTCCGATTTACCGGCGGTGCATTGGACGGAACCCAAGCGTGATTAGGAAAAATTGTTTGATGAGCATCCCCTCAGAAAATCAATGCTATCGGATAATGGCAAAAATGGCAATGCTGCCCAACATTTTGGCCCATTCGATCCGGGTATGCCAGGTGGCAACCCTCCTGGTGGAAAGCCTGAATTCCGGCGGGCGTCACTTGAATCCCGACCTTATCAAGGCCGCGGCGCTGCTGCACGATATCACCAAGACCCGGAGCCTGAATACAAAGGAACGCCATGATGGTACGGGCGCGGATTACCTGCAAGAGCAGGGCTATCCGGAAGTGGCGGATACCGTCAGGCAGCATGTGAGGTTGGCTGGTTTCGAAGCGCAAGGAGGGCCTACCGCAGCGGAAATCGTGAACTACGCCGACAAGCGCGTGATGCACGACACGGTGGTGTCGCTGGATGAGCGCATGGCGGATCTAATGAAACGATATAATGGCTCGAGCGAGTTGGGCAGTTGGCTGGATTGTATGCATCGGGAAGCTGAAGCCATCGAGGCCAAGCTGTTTGCCGATCTGCCCTTTTCAGCCACCGAGCTTAGCGATCACCTCGATCTACTTGATTTTGAAAAAAAGTTGGAAAGGTTCAGAACGGCCAACCAAGGTTCTCCGTAGGCTGCAATTCCCCGTCATCCCGGACTTGATCCGGGATCCAGTCCGGTAAAAGGAAACGCTCCTGGATGCCGGATACGTCATCCCGGACACGATCCGGGACCGGCAGGACCACAAAACTTCCCGACTGCTCATGTAGTCGTTTGCACCGGATCTTTCAAAAGGAGATCTATCGCCTCCCCGGCGCTTGCGGCCGCCTCAGGGAAAATGTCTTTCAATGCGCGAATATGCCTCAGGTTGTCTGCAGTCCGCAGAATCAACATCACCAGGTTGCCTTCCTCCAATCCAGAAATTTCGATGATGAACTCCCAGGGAAAACCGCGGGCCCAGGCGTGCAGGGCGGCCGCCGGCCGCAGGTACATCACCCGGGTTTCAAATCCCCAGCCGGCCATTTCATCGATGAAAGGCGATAGGGTAACCGCAAATTCCTGGTAGAGTTTGCGCAACGATTTTGCCACCAGTTTCTTTTCCAGCTTTTCGTCGGCTTCCCGCTCGAATACGAAGATGGCCATGATGGCTGCCAAAAGGGCCGGATCTGTATCCGGGAAAATTCCGTGCCGGAAACCCTCGGCGATCAAGAGGGGCTGATCCACTCTAAGCCGGGAGGCCCATTGGCCGTCTTCGGTCAGGGTCCCATCATTCGCAACATACTTGTGGTGCCTTAGAAACTCCAGGTGCCGGTTGAAGTCTTCGATAAGATGCCGTTGCCCGTAGCCCACGTACCTTCTGAGCCGCTTCCCCTTGACTTTGTCCGTTATCTGGTATGCGGCAAAGGATCGTTCGAGCAGATCGCGCACCTGGCTCGGGGCGTGCGACAACAGCAGGTTCAACACCATGGAAAAGTTGATCCGAATCTGGCTCATGACATTGGACGGCGGGGCGGACATCAGCTGGGCTGCCGCACGGATGTCCATGAATCTGCCGGGGACGGCCACCACGAATCCGATCTTGTCCATGCCGCGGCGTCCGGCCCGACCCGTCATCTGGTGAAATTCCGTGGGCGTCAGGGGCAGAAACTCGGTGCCGTTGAAGCGGTCCGAATTGAAAAAAACAACCGTGCGGGCCGGGAAGTTCACCCCCGCAGCAACCGTAGAGGTGGCAAAGACCGCATCCAGCAGGCCTTCCGTCATCAACGTCTCCAGCACGATCTTCCAGGCCGGGAGCTGACCGCTGTGGTGGGCTCCCACAGCCAGGTTTTCCAGGTGCCACTTGTGGCGGTGGTCAGCTGTATGAGAGCTGGCGGCCGTCAGTTCTTCAATGCGATCGGCCAACCGGGCCAGACGATCCTGAGGGTGGCCGGAATTCTGGCGGCACAATTCCAAGGCATTGTCACAATCAGCTCGCGATTTCAGAAAAAAAATAGCTGGCAGCAGCTGGTATTTGCGTAACACCTTGAGCATCTCACCGAATGGCGGGAGTTTTCTGGGCGGCGCCAGCTGAGGCGGATTCTTGGTGGCGACATAGGCATGCACCTTTTTGAAAAGCCGTTTGTTTTTTCCGGGTTTACCGGGCACGGTAAGGGGCATCAGGGTGCCGGAAGGGTGGAAAAAAAGCGGCGCCAGCGGCACCGGGCGCTGGCTTTCCGGAATCACGGTGCAGGGTTTGGCCCGCAGGTTTTCCAGCCAGGCGGCAATCTGGTCGGCATTGTTGATGGTCGCCGAGAGCATGAGCAGGGGGATCCGCGCCGGCAGGTAAATCATGATCTCTTCCCAGACCACGCCCCTGTCAGGATCACCCAGAAAGTGGGCCTCATCCAAAATGACAAAACTGGTATCCAGGGTCTCCCCGCGGTGCATGGCATCGTAAAGCTGATTGCGCAGGATCTCGGTTGTCCCGGTTATCACGGGGGCATCCGGATTCTCCTTGCGGTCACCTGTCAAAATACCGACATTATTCTTTCCGAACAGCTCGCCAAACTCGGCATATTTAGCGTTCGTCAGGGCTTTGAGCGGTGATGCGTACCAAGCCCGGCCACCGTCCTTGAGCACTGCCGCAATGGACTGCTCGGCGATCCAGGTCTTACCCGCACCCGTGGGAGCAGTTACCAGGCAATCGCTTGTTTTTACCGCGGCAACGGCATCAATTTGAAAATCGTCGGGGGTGAAAGGTTTTTGGGGCGGTTTGCCGATCCCGGCAAAGACCGTTTTCAGGCTGGCGTCGGCTCCCGGCTTGATCTTCAGGATGCGAGGTTTTTTCCGGACGTATTTTTTACGATGCCGGTGGTAGTGTCTTTTAGGTCCGCCCATTAAAATGATGCTCTAAAAAGGGATTGTGTAAGCTCTAAATATATAATGATAGAAGCCATCTCAAAACAGGATTTTGGTTCAAGGTCCCGTCCACGCCTTACAGGCTAGGCCGAACAGGCAAGGCGGACGTGAATTTTAAACCCGAGGTGCCAGCGTAGCCAATGCCTTGCATGGCAAATACTGTAGTATTTCGAGGATTTGAAATTCACGCCCAGCACAGAGATTGGGCCAAAATGCTATTTTGAGATGGCTTCTGTTAATTTACAAGCTGTCCGATCATATCCTTTACAACCACTTTGGATTGCGCATCCGTGTCATACGGCGAGATACCATCCAGATCGGCTTCGATCAAGTCACCATCGTAGGGGATAAAACCTAAAAAATCAAAATCCGGGAGGTGTTTTTTAAGAAACTCTTCATCTTTCTGGCCGCGGATCTTATTCCCAACCACGGCAATGCTGGTTACGCCGATCTCTGCCGCCAGCTGTCGGATATGCCCGGCGGTGTCGAGACTGCGGCGTCCCGGTTCCACAACCACGATCAATTTGTCCACTGCCCGCGCCGTGGCGCGACCCAGGTGCTCGATGCCGGCTTCCATATCCATTACGACCACTTCGTCGCGGGCCAGGACCACGTGGGTTACCAGGGCCCTCAGCAGGGTGCTTTCGGGGCAGATGCAGCCGGAACCGCCTTTCTGCACGCCGCCCAGTCGCATCATTTTGATATTGTCCAATTTGGCCGAAAGAGCGTCGGGCAGGTCATCCACTTTGGGATTGAGCTTGAAAAAGCCGCCAATGGTGCCTGGTTTGGCTTCGGTGCGTTCAAAGATTAGCTCTTTCATTTCGGCAATGGGAGTGATTTCGTCGGCCCCATCGATTCCCAGGGCGGCGGCCAGGTTTGCATCGGGATCGGCGTCTATAGCCAGAACGTGTTTGCCGTTTTCATTCAAGGTGCGAATTAGAAGGGATGAGAAGGTGGTCTTTCCAACCCCGCCTTTACCGCTGATGGCCAGTTTCATTTGCTATCCTTTCAGGAAGTCTCGTTGCGGGTAGAAATACATTTCAGATTGAGTTATGTAACTAATAATTTAGGATTTATTATACCCGCTGTGAAGCTTTTTTAAATTGGATTTTGGTTCAATATCAAGGCGGCCGTGAATATCAAACCGGAGGAATACAATTGGTATTTCGAGGATTTGATATTTGTGCCCAACGCTGAGATTGGGCCAATAGGCTCTTTTAAGAAAGCTTCACGGGTAATATAACACAGATAAACTAATCAGCAAGGGGCTGATAATGTGTAAATACTGTTCACGTTTATACCTCCAGGCCTAAATATCAGACTCAATCTGGGCATGGGTTAGCTGCAAACTGCCATGCGAGTTTCGATCAGGTATCCGAAAATTTGAAATTCCAGCATAAACGGTGAAATCGTCACCTAAAGGTAAACAGCGCGGACCGAACCCGAAATGCGAATATAAATCTAAAGAAAATAAAATGTTAGACGATATATAGGGGACAGAGGGACACCTGTTAACGGCCATACAGATCCATTCTTAAAAAACACACCTGACACTTGACATGAGTAGTCCAATAAGGTATGAACAAAACATCATACCATGCTGGGCGCATCCAATGACACGCCCACAGGGCATCAAAAACTGCGACAAATAGATAGAGTCGCTGGCATCGGCTATGTCGACTAAATCATAGTCGCGAAAATTTCTAAATTGCACCACCTGCAGGTTGGTTTTGTAACTGACCGGACGGAGCAATGCCCTGAAATCCAACTCCTTTTTGATATCATCCCTTCTAATCAGTTTGCGTACCACCAACGTCCCGCAAAATATTGAGAACAAATACGGAGTAATATAAAAAGGTAGTATAAAATGACAATACAAAAAAATAATAATAAAGTGAATACCAAAAAGGTCGCAATGACCATTCCAGAAGACCTGCTGCGTGAGATAGACGAGCTAAGCAACCAAAAAGGGATTTCGCGCAGCCGGTTGATCTCGGATCTGCTGAGGGAGGAGTTGATCGATGAGCAGAATCACAGTCTGCGCTGCGCCTATGACGAAGTTTTTTCAAATGACGCTGTTTGCCGGGAGCAGATCCTGGCTGCGCCTATCCCAAAAGATTGATCCCCGACGAACCCGATACCAACGATGATGACCCCATCAACAGAAATAACGAACACGGTGATAAAAAAAGGTTCCATCTATTGGGTAAATATCACTGGCGGCAGTTCCTCAGGAAAGTAGGAATACAGGCCCTACCTTGTAATCCAGAATGATGTGCTCAATGAAAGCCGGATAAATACTACCGTCGTAGTTGCGATTACCTCGATACCAGCATTTGGCAAGTTGCCGGGCAACGTAATTATCGAAGAGGGCGTGGCAAATATGCCCTGGGAGGGGGTGGTCAATGTCAGCCAGGTCGTGTCCATCGAAAAAAGCAAAATTGAGGAAGAAGTCGGGACACTCCCCGAGCCCCTAATGAATAGAGTTCGTGATGGACTTAAACTAATCATGGAGTTGGAGTGAAAACTATCCAGTTTTAAGCCACCTACCAACAAAGAGATGCCCATGAACGAAACAAGCCCAGCCCAGCCGATAACGATCATCGAGCCGAAAAAAGGGTGGGTCCCCATAGATTTCAAAGAAATCTGGAAATATCGGGAGCTATTTTATTTTCTAACAAAAAGAGACATAAAAGTCCGCTATAAGCAGACGGTGCTCGGTGGTTTGTGGGCGATCATTCAACCATTTTGTACCATGGTTGTCTTCTCGATCTTTTTTGGCCGCTTGGCAAAACTTCCCTCAGATGGGATTCCCTATCCCATTTTTGTTTATGCCGGTCTTTTGCCATGGACCTACTTTACCAATTCCATAACCAATTCAGGTAACAGTCTCGTGGGCAGTGCCAACCTGATCACCAAGGTTTACTTTCCACGAGTCATCATTCCTGCCTCAGCCTCACTCGCCGGCCTACTGGATTTTTTTATCGCCATGACCATTCTATTTGTCATGATGGTCTACTACGGACTGTATCCAGGTATCGAAATTGTGATACTGCCTTTTTTGATCGGCCTGACTTTCTTATGTGCCGTAGGCGTTGGGCTCTGGTTGTCTGCTATGAATGTGCAGTACCGGGATATTCGTTACGCCATTCCATTCATTATACAGATCTGGATGTTCGTTTCCCCAGTGATTTACCCAGCCAGTCTAGTTACGGAAAGATATAAGTGGGTCCTGGCTTTGAATCCGATGGGTGGTGTTATAAATGCCTTCAGAGCGTGTGTTTTGGGCCACAAATCTGTAGATTGGATGATCTTGTGTGTTTCAACTATGACAATTTTGGTACTATTCTTTAGTGGTCTATATTATTTCAGACGGATGGAAAAGACTTTTGCCGATGTTGTCTAAACATCTACCTTCTTTAACATATGAACATAGTTTTAAGTCTATTAAACCTGTAACTTGAGCAGACCTAAAATGCTTACAAAATATCATGAATAGGTTGAAAAGTAAGGCCGGGTCCTTTAAGCGGGCCGTGGCATCAATATTAAAAAATAATCCCAATCGTTACCTGCGCTATATTAAAGGCGTAATCCACGTCGGTGCCAACACCGGTCAAGGGAGAGACCTTTACGCAAAGCATAACCTGCAAGTAATGTGGGTAGAGCCAATTCCAGAAGTTTTTTTAGAGCTGCAGGATAATATAAATGGTTATGCCAGCCAGCATGCCCTCAATTACCTGGTGACCGATACAGATCATAAGTCATATGATTTTCATATTTCAAACAACGCAGGTGCGTCATCTTCAATTCTCCAGCTGGATATGCACAAAGATATCTGGCCACATGTAGATTTTATAGAAACCATCACGCTGGAAAGTTTCACCCTGGACACCGTGCTTGCTCGGGAAAAAATCGATATAGACATATATGATGGTCTGGTACTTGATACACAAGGATCTGAATTGATGGTTCTACAGGGGGCTGTCAGAAATCTTGAAAGGTTCAAGTTCATTCAGGTAGAGGTGCCGGACTTTGAGTCATACGTTGGTTGCTGCCAACGAAAAGATATAGATTCGTTTCTTGAGCCTGCTGGATTTCGTGAATTTTCCAGAGTTAAGTTTGCGGAGCATTCAGGCGGCGGAAGCTATTACGATATCGTTTATAAAAAAGTACTATAATTGCATGGCCTTACCTTACATTGTCATTTAACTCAAAGGAATAAAAAAAGCCCATCATATGCCCAAATCAAGCTCTATTAAAGTCGCCAAACTGTCAAAGCAATATCGTATAGGCCAGCGCCAGAAAGGATATAAAACCTTTCGGGAGGCCATTATCGATACGGTGAAGAGCCCACTGCGGTTGCTTCAAAAGTTAGGGACGACCGTAAATCTTCTTAAGGCAGATTCTGAAAAAAACACGATTTGGGCCCTTAAGGAAGTCTCTTTTGAAGTTGGGCAGGGAGATGTTGTCGGGGTCATCGGAAAAAATGGGGCTGGCAAAAGTACCCTGCTTAAAATATTGTCGAAGATCACCGAGCCTACCAGCGGGAGAATTGAATTGCAGGGACGAGTAGGATCGCTTCTGGAAGTAGGCACAGGTTTCCATCCCGAGTTGACGGGACATGAGAACATATACCTGTACGGCGCAATTTTGGGAATGGACCGTTGGGAGGTTACAAACAAGTTCGATAGTATTGTCGGTTTTGCGGAACTTGAAGAGTTTATTGATACGCCGGTTAAACGTTATTCCAGCGGTATGTATATGCGATTGGCCTTTGCGGTAGCAGCGCACTTAGAAACAGAAATATTGTTAGTTGATGAGGTCCTGGCGGTCGGTGATGCCGCATTCCAGAAAAAATGCTTAGGCAAAATGGAGGCTGTTACAAAGGAAGGGCGTACTGTCCTCTTTGTAAGCCATAACATGAGTGCCATTAAATCTCTATGCTCCCGGACGATACTGTTAGATAACGGTCGATTGATTGAATATGGAGATACCTCTCAGGTGATCAATAAGTACTTCAAGGCCTTCTCGCTGCAAGAGCAGGATTTGCCGGAGCCAAAAAACATAGAAAGCCTGAAAAGGACAAAAGGGAGTGGACGAGTCATAACTACTACTATTGCGCTACTTAACGAAAACAACGCCTATTGTAATTCATTTGCTATCTGGGAACCTGTAATCGCTGAAATGGCCATCCAGTCAAAATCATTGCCGGAGAAAGTTAGCCTCTGGCTGCTTATCTATGCGACCGACGGAACTATAAAATTGAGTACCTTTCAATATGACAGCATGCCCCCTATAAATTTGGTAAAGAAAGTTCATACGGTAAAGACTATCCTTGATCCAAATATTCTGACTCCGGGTTTGTACTCTGTATCTGTAGGAATTTTCGGCCCTGGGAACGAGTTCTATGATTGGGTGGATGGCGCTGCATCATTAGAAATAAGGCCGGAGTTCAGATCAGGTAAATCATTCGATGGGCGCTTGGGAGAAACAAGTCTCCAGTGCAAGTGGGAGTTTAAATAATTCTGATGAAAAATCAAACATCCACTGGGCTGCGGTTACTTAGGACAAGTATAGCTGCACTCATAACAAAGTTCAGTCTTTTTTTCCTTTCTGACCGCGGATTCGGCCTGCTTTGTGTTCTGGAAAATTCAGTGTCGCGAGCGAAGATGGTTTATTATCAAACTAACCTGCGAAGATGTGGCGCTAGGCTCAGCCTCCAATTTCCCCTTACCATTACTCACCCGGAGTCGGTTGAGCTAGGGGACAATGTATCCCTGGCCGCGTTTGTACATATTAGAGGTAAAGGCGGCGTTCAAATCGGTAACAAAGTGATGGTTGGGGCCCATACGTCCATATCATCTTTGACGCACGACTATATTGCCGAAGACATGTACAATTCGCTGGTGGCGAAACCTGTTGTTATCGAAGACAACGTCTGGGTTGGTTCAAATTGTGTCATAATGCCTGGGATCAGGATTGGTACGGGCGCAGTAGTCGGCGCCGGTTCTGTAGTGACAAAGAATGTGGACACTAATTCCATTGTGTATGGAGTGCCCGCACAGCATGTGAAATATCGAAATTGAGCCAATTAACATCACAGAAACCGGAGACGTGTCCTGCCTGTAAGAAAAAGTCTACAGAAAGAATGAATGAAATGACAGGGACTTTGGGTTACATTCCCCTGACACAGAAGTCATTCCTGTTCTTTTGCCGAAACTGCAATCTGTTTTTCAGGTGGCCATACCTATCACCGGAAGAATTGGAACAGCACTATAGCGAGATCGGTACCGAAGAATGGAAAAATGATTATCGGATTGATCAAAAAAAGATCTCGAAATTAATAAAAAGGAGACTGTCTTCAGGAAACGTCCTGGATGTAGGCTGTTTTCGAGGAGAATTTTTAAATGAACTTCCGGGAAATTTTATTAAATATGGAATCGAACCTTCTCTCGCGGCACGGGATATTGCTCACGGTCATGGAATAAAGCTGATCGGGTCAACCCTCGATTCAATAGATACAGAAAGCGTACCCACATTTGATGTGATTACGGCCATAGATCTGATAGAACACGTTCAGAACCCTTTAGATGCCTTACAGCAGCTTGCCAACCTATTGAAAGCCGGTGGCTATCTAATCGTATCGACGGGCAATACCGATGCTTTTACCTGGCGTCTCCTCAGGGAAAATTACTGGTACTATTTTACCGAACATGTCAGTTTTACAAATCCAAAATGGTTCCGCTGGGCCTGTGAAAAATTATGTTTGACCGTAGAAGCAACTCATAAATTTGCCTACTATAAAGGAAGTTTCTATTTGAAATTGAGACAATTGGCAATGGCGGTCGGTTACCGGGCTTGGCAATTTGCTTCACAGCATGGGTTGCTCACCAAAACGGTTTCACGAGTATGGCCCTTTAATAGAATCCAGACCTGGACAACTTCACCGGTTGCCAGGATGTGGCCCGACCATATGATCATAGTTTTAAGAAAGAAATTACGCCTCTAATATCCATGTATTGTCCGTCCATAGACCAATTACCATCGCCACGGGCCGCAAACAAGCACGGCTGGCCGTTCACGACTGAAACTATGCCCAGTAGATGCAGTCGACGGGACGGCGAGCAATGGCCTCGAATCAGCATTGTAACTCCCAGCTATAATCAAGCCGCCTATCTTGAAGAAACTATTCGTTCAGTGCTGCTGCAGGCTTACCCAAATTTGGAGTACATAGTTGTAGATGGCAAATCGGACGACGGGTCCGTAACCATCATCAGGAAATATGCACCCTGGATAACCTATTGGGTTAGTGAAGCGGATACGGGGCAAGCAAATGCTATTAACAAAGGCTTTAAAAAAAGCACTGGTCACATCATGGCCTGGTTGAATTCGGATGATTGCCTGAAACCGAATGCTTTATTCCGAGCGACCTCGCATTTTATGCAAAAACCGTCCGCTAATATTGTGTGCGGTTTTCGTGAACAAGTGGATTTGAGTACTAAAAAGAAATCAATCAAAGCACATATCAAACCAGATCGATTTACTCTGTCAAGAAGTTGCTATTTGAATCAAGAGACCGTATTTTGGACTCGCAGAGTCTGGGACCGTGTGGGGGAGCTGGATGAACAACTGGATTACGCCATAGATTATGATTTATGGCAGCGAATGCTAAGCGCGGGGTTTGACTTTGATTTGATCCCATGTATTCAAGGTGTGTTTAAGGTGCATCCGGATTGTAAAGGTTTGCGCCTGGATAAATTGCGGGAAAAAGAGTTACGCCACATATACCGCAAATATCTAGATAGCACTAAAACCGAAACAGAACTTAAGGCAGAAATCCCATCCGCCTGGTGGAAAACCAGGGATTTAATGCTGGGCCTTGGACACCGGGGCTATCTGCGCAATCCGACAGTCGGCCATCTAGTAGTATTGCTTTTAACCTGTTATGTGCAATTCCAGAAAGTTGGAAGAATGCGCCGGCGTCCGATACAATAAAATGGTTTGGGCCCCAGTGTTGATATCAAATCAATCCTCCTATAAAATTTGCGGCAAAACAGTTGAACATCATAATAGCTGATATCACAGTGATCCTTTTCGTGTGGGCTTTCTTGTTCATAGCCATCGTCTCAATAGGTTTTGGCCTGTTGCGGCGAATGGGGGCGGGCAGGGACGCTTTAATGCTTTTGACCGACTCTTTTTGGGTTGGATGGTCATTGGTGATATTGGGGTTACAGATATGGCACCTGTTTTGGCCCATCAACCAGTATGCTGCCTGGGTATTTGCTGCCATAACTATAATAGGCGTGATTCTAAATTTCAGGGAAGTTTGGGCAGCTGTGCAAACGACGAAACTGCCAGCTTTTATATGGGTGCTGCTGTTCGTTTTTACCGTTTGGATCGCGAAGCTATCGCTAAACACGGTAACCCCTTATGATGCCGGTTTGTATCACCTGCAGGCCATCCAGTGGCTCGCTGAACATTCCATCGTACCTGGGTTAGGAAATCTACATGGCCGCCTGGCTTTCAACAATTCAGGATTGCTCTACATGGCCTTGCTGGACGCAGTCGGCTTGAAAATGCGATCGTACCATCTGGCCTATGGACTCTTTTACGTAATTCTTTTTGTGTATCTGCTAAATAGCCTCCGGAATCTCCTATCAAAAGAGTTACAACCGAGACCATGTGACTTTTATATGGTTGCGGTTTTACCATTTATAGTTTTTCAATGTATAGCTTATTCATCGTCTACATCGACCGATGTCCCGGCGTCCGTGGTCATAACGCTTGCGGGGTACTATTTTTTAAGCGTCATATCCCTGAATAACTCAGCAAACGTCTCCCGGTACTACTTTTTTATACTGATGCTCCTTTGTGCCCTGGGCGTTACGTTAAAACTGAGCATATTGGTCTTTTGTGCAATCACTGCCGGAGTTGTAATTGTGAAAGCAATCACGGGGGGATTAAAGGAGGTCAACACGAAACAAGGCCTTGTTAAAATTTTACTTACCATCGCACTCCTGCCAATGATATTGGTAACCACATGGGCGGTAAGGGGTATTGTTCTAAGCGGGTATCCGGCATACCCGTCAACGGCAGCCGGTTTTGAAGTAGAGTGGAAGATTCCTCAAAAAACTGTTGAGCAGGAACTTATGGCCATAAAGAGTTGGGGACGCCGGCCTTACGCGAACCCGAATGATGTGCTCAACGATTGGTCCTGGGTGAAGCCCTGGTTCAAAAAGTTAATCTCCTATCGGTTTCTCATAATAATACCGGTAATTATCTCAGCTGCCTGTATTCTATGGATGATATACTGTTGGCGATTGGTTCATAGGAGCCCGACGCGATTTTTCATCTTTTCTTTGCCGGTTCTTTTCTCACTTATTTATTGGTTTACAATGGCGCCTGATATCCGGTTTCTTTTCCCCTTGCTATGGTACTTGATGGCCGGTGCTACGGCCCTGTTTCCCCGCGAGCGATTAGTAAGAAGACCAGGTATAAAGCAGGCCGGGGTTCTCTTTTTGGCGATAGGTCTAACTATTGCCGGTCCGGTATACCATTTGCGTGATAAGTTACTGGGAAACTATGACCTGAATGCAAGCGTCCGATTTACGCAAGGTCTGCCAGTCAAAACAGTCATGACTCGGTCCCGGTTAACCTTATGGACTCCACAACAAGGAGACCAATGTTGGGATTGTCCGGTCCCTTGTACGCCCTATCCCAACGACCGGCTAAAGTTAAGGGTCCCTGGTGAACTTGGATCCGGATTTATGATTGATACCCGTTAATACAACCCCTCTGAGAAAGACTTTCAGTCTAAGCTGCATGAAAATTTCCGTCATCACGGTATGTAAGAATAGTGAAAGAACCATCGAAAGATGCATTCGCAGTGTTGTAGATCAGTCCCATGCAGATATCGAATACATTGTCATAGATGGCAGTTCAACAGACCAGACACTCGCTATACTTAGAGACTACCAGGATCATATTGCCACGCTGCTATCCGAGCCCGATAGCGGGATTTACAATGCGATGAATAAAGGGATCGCAGTTTCAACCGGCGCTGTATTGTTTTTCCTAAATTCGGATGACTACTTTGTTGATGAAAATGTTCTTACCGATGTGGCCGCCGAGTTCAACTGCAACGATTCGATCTGGGTGCTTTATGGCAATGTCACCGTAGTGGCCCCAGATGGGGAAACATCAGTCAATTATAAGAACATATCGAAAAACTATTTTTATAAAAACACCATTTGCCATCAAGCTGTATTCACAAAGAAAACAGCCTATGAGTTGATTGGTGGTTTTGACGAAAAATATATCATCCATGCTGACGCCGATTGGCTGATGAAGGCATATTTTCATCCTAAGATTCGCAGCCGGTTCAGATATATAGATCGAGAAATTTGCTTTTTTGCGAATGACGGATTCTGTTCAGATCCTGCCAATGCCGAAAAATACAAGTATCAGCGGCAGGAAATATCGGCCAAATACTTTCCCACGGCCAGATTGAAACTGACAATAAAGAAGCTATTGTTACGGTTTGGCATTGAGATTTAAGGAATACGCCCCCCCCCCCGTATTGTCAGATAGACCAATGATCAAACGGCCATAGGCCGAATACAGGCCAGCTTAAATTAGACAAATATTACCGGATAGCAATTGGGTACAATTCAATACGACGCCCTAATTAGAGGATTATAGAATTCCAATGCACATATGTGTATTTTCCAGGCAAGTATTTTCACAGGGGGTGAAAGGTGGGATGGAGATACATGGCAAGCTCTTGAGTGAAGGGCTGGTCCAAAAAGGGTGCCGCGTCTCCGTGATTAGTACGCGCCATCCTTCCGGAAAAACATATGATTGTATTCAGGGCGTAGATTTTTATTGTCTGAAAGACACGGTATTCGGCTCGCGCAGGAATGGCTGGCCCCAGGAAAGCGTAAAACTGTTCTTTCATCTTAACGCGAAACATACTGTCGATGCCGTCTGGAGCCAGAGCTTTGATGCCTACGGGCTTGTCGGCATTGGTAAGAGCCAGCTGCATGTTCCCGTAATTCCAATATTGCAGGGGTGTATCCATCAGGAGATAGTTACTTTCTTAGTCAATGTATCTAAGAATAGAAAACTGCCGTTGAAAATCTTACGATCTTTGGCCGGTTTGTTTTACTCATATTTCGTTGTGCAGAACAGACTGCTCGCCTTTGCAGATGCTGTCATTGCACCAAGCTATCAAGTCCCTAAAGACATACGTCGATGGTTTGGGAGCAGGGCCAGTGAAAAATGTGTGACTATTTTCAATGGTATTGACACCGATCATTTTCATCCTGAAGGCGACGGCCGCGAGGAGATTAGAAGTAAGTACGGACTAGACAAAAACATCTACTTAATGCTATCCGCGGGCAGGATCATTGTTGAGAAAGGTCACCAGGTCGCCATTGATGTACTGGCCCGGGTTAAGCGACGATTGCCCGGCGCTAAACTCATGATTGTGGGTGAGGGTGAAAACCTACAGAATTTGAAAGATATCGTATCGGAGAAAGGTCTGGCAAATCACGTTATCTTTACCGGCTTCGTCGAGAACGATAACATGGCTCGGTATTACCATAGTTGTGATTTATTCTTGATGCCTACCCTTAGGGAAGAAGGCCTGCCGTTTGCGCTGATTGAGTTGATGGCATGCCAGAAGCCTGCAATCGTATCTGGAATTGGTGGGAATCTTTCAGTAATTAAGGATATGCACAATGGTGTGCTGGTTCCGGCAGGCAATGCGGAGGCGATGGCCGCAAAAGTCCTGTATCTGCATGCGAATTCTAATTTGTCTAAAAATATGGCCTTAGTTGCAAGACAAACAGCCATCGAAAAATTTGGTGTGAATCAAATGGTCGCTAAGACCTATAAGGTTCTCCACCGGTGTTCGCAAAATATACGGTCCCCAATAGCATGAAAGTTTATATAGTTTCGACTATATGCAATGCCCATGTAATCAGATGGGCGCGGGCATTAAAAGAGAAGGGATTCGATATTACGGTGGTTTCCAGCGAGCCCAATACCTGGGGCGTTTCGGATATTCCTGTTGTCGAAAGCTTAATAAGCCCCTCCAGGTATAGGCTTTTAAACTTCGTTAAACATATTTTCAGGTCTTATGAGATATATACGACGGTTAAAAGGGCCAAGCCGGATATTATCCACTTTCACTCTTTAGATTATGTTCACCCCCTTATAGTGGGGCTATTATTGAAGTACTCGCGTCATTTCAGAAACTCAATTATATCGACATGGGGTACTGACATAATTGGTGCTCTTGATCAAAAGAGGAACTGGTGGGAGTTATCGACAAAAACGTATTTTCTCTCCAATGCAAAGGCGGTAACGGCAACAACCAAGTATTTAGCAGCTGCCACTGCTCAGTTCCTACCTAAAAATAGTACGATCCATATCATTCCTTTCGGTATTGATTGCAACAAGTTCAAGACTAGGGCAAAACCTGATCAAAACACTTTACACATCGGTTTCATCAAGCATTTACTCCCTAACTACGGTCCAGACTATTTAGTAAAAGCCATGGCGGAGGTTATTAGAAAACATCCTGACGCACGGTTGACGATGGTGGGACATGGGCCCATGGATTCTGAGTTGAAGAAAATGGCTATCGAATTGGATATTGAGAACCATGTGATTTTCAGGGGTTATGTGCAGAATGAACATATCCCCGATATATTAGCACAACTCGATATATTCGTAATGCCGACGACATGCAATGAAGCCTTCGGAGTAGCCGCCCTTGAAGCCCAGGCAATGGAAATCCCGGTGGTTGCCACCAAAGTAGGTGGCATTGCCGAGGCCGTCCTGGACAGTGTAACCGGTATCCTGGTTGCGCCTGAAGATCATAACCAGTTGGCTGCCGCCATAATTGATTTGGCTGGCGATATCAATAAAAGAGGGGCAATGGGGAAAGCCGGCCGTATACATGTTGAAAAAAATTTTAACCTTGCAGAGAACGTTGTGAGGTTTGAGCATCTATACGAGGAGAATTCAGACTAAGGCATTAACTATGAAAACATATGCACTTAAAGAAGGATATCAAACGAATCGCGTTTTAAACGAGCGAGCTACAGAATATAAAGATGATGAACACAATTCCGCCTCGTTTCAGGTTAATGTATACAAGTATGCCAGAAAGATAATCGTGCAAAATGGTATATCAAAAGCTCTTGATATTGGTTGTGGTTTCGGAATGAAGTTAAAGAAATTCATCTCCCCGGTGTGTAAGGATATCGTCGGAATCGATAGAGAGCATGCCATTGATTATTGTAAAAGCGAACATGGTTTTGGTCGCTGGCTTATTGATGACATCGAAAATCCTAACCGTAAATTATCCGAGCAGTTCGAGTTGATAATTGTTTCTGATGTAATCGAGCACTTGGACAAACCGGACAAACTGTTTGAGTATGTCATCCCGTACTGCAATGCGGACACGCAGATCATTTTTTCAACGCCTGAAAGAGATCGCATGCGTGGAAAAAACCATTTCGGTCCACCCCCAAATGCACAACACGTCAGAGAGTGGAACTATTCAGAATTCAAGGAGTATATGCAGTCCATGGACGCCAACATCATCAAGCATTTTCTAGTAGGCGAACAGCGAAGCTTTATCAACATCTTTAAAAAGTGGCTTCATCTGGAAAGTATTAAAAATGGTCAGGTTGTCCATTTCCGATTAAAGAAATCAGAGCTGACCTAACCTAATCCGCGAACCGGTCTTGGGTGGAGTCTATTCGTTATGAAACCAAATATGCTCAACTTCGCGTGAGAACTATCTCCAGGAAGAATGCCATATAATCAACAAGTTGATTTGATAATTTTGCAACCGGGCCGGTGAACATCAAAGTAGATCAAAAAACGATTCAGTTCTTTCTTTTTGCATACTGGCACGATCCACGGTGGAAAAAATTTGTAGGTGCCACTGTAAAAATATGGGATCTTGCCGAGAATCTCCAGGAAGAAGGACACGCGGTAACTCTAGTATTGCCGAATTATGGCTTCAAAAAACTATCTGCAAATTTCAATCTCGTTGAAGTACCCTTTATCGATTTACCTGTCGTCCGTTTAATTACCTATAATTTTCTTTTACTGTTCGTCCTATTCACGCGGTTTTTGTTTAGCAAGCGTGCTGGTGTGGTCTATGTACGTAGGATGACGAGCCTGACGCCGCTAATTTATGCAAAATTAACCCGCAAACTATTTTTTTATGAAATTAACGACGACCCCTATCATTTGGGTCACAGCACGGGGCCAAAGGGCCTGTTTTCGATTAAGGCATTCATTTCGCGAAAAATAGATGAGCTCAATCTATTCTTTTGCGATAGAAGTTTTGTAATTTCCCGAAATGTTTTAGATAAAATTAAAGCAGAAAATCCCACTCTAGATTCCGAGAAATGTCTGATTGCTCCGAGCGGTTCAAATACTAAACACTTCTATCCGCGGGATCAGGCTGTATGTCGCGATACTTTAAGACTTGATCCCCAAAGTAGATATGTCGGATTCGTCGGTTCCCTACTAAAACACCAGGGGATAGATACCCTGATAGCCGCTTCGCAACTAGTGGTTGATCGGGTCCCGGCCTGCAAGTTCCTTATTGTCGGTGAAGGCCCCATGCGCCGCTACTGGGAAAATAAGGTCGCCAGCCTGAGGCTCACTTCCTTTTTCAAGTTTACCGGGCAAGTCGAATACGCCCGGGTACCGATCTGGATAAACGCCATGGATCTTTGCGTCGCCCCCTTCTTGAAAACGGCTGGATTCAGATCTCCGGTAAAGATCTTTGATTACATGGCATGCGGTAAAGCGGTTGTAGCTTCCCAAATACGCGGTACTACAGATATTTTCTTAAATTCAGGTGCAATTCAAATAGTACCGTCCGAACATCCCGCGCAACTGGCTATCGCAATTTCGCTGATGCTGGGCGATACACAACTAACTACATCAATGGGGAAGGCCGGGAGGCAATTTATTCTTCGTAACCATGATCGGAAACAGCTTGCTCAGCAAGTTAGAACGAATAGTACCACACTTCTCACTCGCAAAGATCAACCCTGAATCTATTTCTTGGCGAATTGACTCTATGACTGTATTAAAGATCTGCTTTACAACCAACTCGTCACCGTGGACAAAGTTTCACGGCGGCGGCCAGATCTTTGTGCATAACCTTGCCCAGCACCTTGTTCAAAGAGGGCATGAAGTCAGTGTCATATATACAGGCCCTTTCAGTGTGAAAGAGAGAGCCACCCCCTCTTGTACATACAACTTAGAGTGGGCGCCATATATCGGCTATCCATATACCGGTAAAGTTAGGCAGTTCAATGCTTTTACTGTTTATCATAAACTTAGGTCCTTATTTCCAACGCATAAATTCCACATCATTAATTCTGTAGGCAGTGAAGCATTTCTACTCCCTAATCTATGCAAAACTCATAGGTGCCCTTTGTTTATTAGCATCGAGCATCCTAATCTTAGTTCAATCCGGCCAAAAGTTTCATATCGCCGCCCCCTCCAAACGCTTATTCAGATCGCCCGGTGGCGGGAGCTTTTCCTTATTAGACATGCCTGTCGGCGAGCGGCGGGTATATTTACCCCTTCAAACTTCACGAAATCTGAAACTCGCAAGTATTTCGGTATCGAGTTTAAAGATATTAAGGTGGTCAAACACGGTCTCGCCGATATTATGCTTGATTTCACTGATAGCCGTCGGCCCGATGCTGCTAAAGGGCCTCTTCTGTTTTTCGGTAGATTTGAACACCAAAAAGGAGTTGATTTGCTCATCAAGGCCTACGCTATTCTTTTGAGCGAGAAAGTCATTGGAAGCCGAAAGCTAGTATTGGTAGGAAGTGGGCCCGACGAGAAAAAATACCGGAAATTGATTGCGTTGCTCGGTATAAATACGCGCGTTGAAATTCTGGGATGGAAATCGCAGCGCGAGATTAAAAGCTTGTTGGATAAAGCCGGGCTCTGTGTGTTGCCGTCGCGTTCTGAATCCTTTGGCCTGACAATTGCTGAGGTTTTGTCGCAAGGCATACCCCTTGTCACAACAGATGCCGGTAGTCTCCCCGAGGTGGTGGATCGTGGGAAGGCCGGCTGGATGGCAAACGCCGACAATCTAAAATCCCTCGTTCTCACGATCAAGGAAGCTTTAGAGAATTATTCGGAAAGTATAAGCAAAGCGCACTACGGTCTAAAACATGCACGGGACGCCTTTTCCTGGGCCAACGCTGCCCGCGCCTATGAAAAAACTTATCTGGCGGTGCTTTCCAAAACTTTCCATGAAACACATTCCAAGACTTGACAGTGAACACACTCTTTTTATCAGACGTACAGCTTAACAACCCGTCCAGTGGTGCAGAACAGGTGCTGCACCAGCAAGTGCGTGGATTTGAAAAGCTCGGGCAGAAAATTGTTGCTATTACACGTGCGAATGGTAAAGGGGTTGACTTTGTTTATGAACAGCGTCGTATTAAAGTGGGTACCTACTTCGCTGATACAGGCAATCCAATCGGTTTTGTCTTAGCTGTTTTCAGAAAACCTATTAAACATTATGAGGTCCTGCGTCCTGATAGGCCAATTGGCATCCTTATCGCCCATCAGCCTTATACTTTTCTTTCCTTCATCCTTAGAGGCCTCACAGGAAAAATCCCGGTTATCTATATTTACCACAGCCCCAGCCATGAGGAGTATGCTCTTACTCACCAAGGTACGTTTTCTATAGTTCGCAAGGTAAATGCGGCTATCCGGAAATACATTGAAGGATTCTGTATTAGAAGAGCTCAAAAAGTTATCACTTTAAGCCAGTATATGGCCCAAAAAGCCGCAACCATTCACCAAGTCCCGAATAGATATATTACCGTCAATCCCGGTGGCGCGAATCTTGAGAAATTCAAGCCCCTAAATAATCGCAAACAAATTAAATCCGATCTTAACTTGCCAGCCGACAAAATTCATTTGTTTACGCTTCGAAACCTGGACCCGCGTATGGGGATAGAAAATTTATTACAAGCAATCAAAATCCTTAAAAACGAAGGTATGCGCCTACACTTGTTGATAGGCGGTGAGGGTCCTGAAAGAACAAAACTGCAAAGATTGGCTATAAATTTAGAATTAAAACAGGAGGTAACCTTCACTGGCTTTATTCATGCCGACGATCTTTGTCGTTACTATTCCGCCGCGGACTTTTTTATTTTACCCACCCGTAACCTTGAAGGATTCGGTTTGGTAACCCCTGAGGCGTTAGCATGCGGAACGCCCGTACTTGCTACACCCGTGGGTGGGAGTATCGAGATTCTGTCAACCTTTAACCCGGCCCTGCTGTTTAACGATCCTTCAGCAGATGCAATGGCAAGCGGATTGAAACAGATAGTCGACAACTATTTTAATGACGAGAGCAAATACTTAGAGTTAAGGAAAAATTGTCGAGATCATGTTGAAAGCAAATATTCTTGGAAAAGACATGTTGACACTTTAGGCCTCATCGCCAAAGAAGTGGTATCTACAGTTACTCACTGAGAGATTACGAGAACCATCGGTGGCAATCGTATTACACATCATAACTAGATTGGATATGGGGGGTAGCGCTCAAAATACCCTTAGCACCTGCCGAGGGCCTTTAGAGCATAATTACCAGGTTATTTTAGCCACCGGCCTTTCACAAGAATCGCAGATGACCGCAATAGAGAAAGGGATTGTTGCCCGCAATGTAAAAGCTGCTGTGAAAAAAGGGCTCTCGCTGAAAATTTTACCTACCCTGGTAAGAAAGATAGATCCCATTCGAGATATGATCGCCTTATTGTCGATATGGAGATTGATTCGCAAAGTTAAGCCTCATATTGTTCATACCCACTCATCCAAGGCCGGCATTTTGGGACGTTTAGCTGCCTGGCTTGCGCGGGTTCCGCTAATCATTCACACGCCACATGGGCACGTTTTTTATGGCCATTTTCCCCCAGGCCAATCAAAGCTGTATTTAAGTCTTGAAGCAGCCTTTGATAATATTACCGATAGGACGATAGCACTTACAAGTGGTGAATGTGAAGACTATGTTCGGCTATCAGTCTCCTCCCGCAAGAAACTTGTAAAGATACACAGTGGTGTTTCCTTAGAAAAATTTAAAAACCCAGGTGGCAATCCAAAAGAGATCAAAGCTGCAATTGGGCTTGGAGCAGATGACCTGGTAGTTGGGACCATAGGATGGCTGCTACCGATAAAAGGCCCCGTATACTTATTGGAAGCTCTGCAATTACTGTGGCCCCAACACCCCAATACGAATCTTATCTATATCGGTAAAGGTGAATTGGAGTCACGCTTGAAGGAGCTGGCTGCGGAAACGGGAATCTATGAAAAGGTTCGTTTTTTAGGGTGGCGTGACGATGTTCATCGTATCCTGCCTATCATTGACATATTCGTACTGCCATCACTGAACGAGGGCATGGGAAGAGCAATCGTAGAGGCGATGGCTGCCGGCAAGCCCGTGGTTGCAAGCCGAACAGGCGGTATACCTGATCTGGTCGTGAATGGAACAACCGGATATTTAACCGAACCCGGCGACCCGGATGGCTTAGCGAATGCCATTGGCCGCCTGTTAGATAATCCTGTCCTTAGAAGGCAAATGGGACAGGAAGGCAGGAAAAGATGCACCCTATTCAGCGAAAAGTTGATGATCGCTAAAGTTGCTGAGCTGTATAAAGAGCTGCTAAAATAAAATCGAAGATGATAGTCGCCATTCACCAACCACAGTATTTACCCTGGCTTGGATATTTTGACAAAATGGATCGCGCCGATGCTTTTTGTTACCTGGATAACGTCCAGTTCAAGAAAAATGAATGGCAGAACCGGAACAGGGTGAAAAACGCGACCGGTTGGCAATGGATTACAGTTCCGGTTCAATATAAATTCCCCCAGAAAATCGTCGAAGTGTCGGTAAATAACGCCGTAAAGTGGCAGCATAAACACATTCAGGCCCTGATTACCAATTACAAGAAAGCCCCGTTCTTCGATGAATATTTTCCGATTTTTGAATCGGCGCTTCGGCACGAATTTGATACGATTAACGATGTCAATATTCACATGACAACGCAGATTAGAGAAATATTGGGTCTAAACAATAAACCGGCAATTAGATCCTCGGAACTATCCTTAGATGATGACCCTGCGGGAAGATTAGTTGAAATCTGTGAGCATTTAAATGGGGATGTTTACCTGGCAGGGCGAGACGGCAGCAACTATATGGATATGGACCAATTTGCTGAAGCCGGCATAAAAGTTGTTTCTCAAGCGTACTATCACCCGGAATACCCCCAGTGTTTTGGTGAATTTCAATCACACCTGTCGATCATTGATTTAATCTTCAACTGTGGACAGGAGAGCCTTTCAATCCTTAGAAAAGGTAGCAGTCATGGATAAGATGAATATATTGGCAATCGGCGCTCATCCAGATGACATCGAGATCGGATGCGGCGGGACGCTCATTAAATACGCCGACCGAGGCCATAAGGTGTACTTAATGGTGCTGACCGGTGGCGGGCAGGGTGGCAATCGCAATGTCCGCCGGGATGAACAAGAGACAGCTGGCAACATCATGGGGGTCGAGAAGATATTTTGGGGCGAATATGAGGATACGCACCTGGTCGTGAATCAGGAATTGATATCAAAGATCGAAGAGGTCATTTACAAGATTTGCCCAAGTTTTATCTTTTGTCACTTTCCGGATGATACGCACCAGGACCACCGCCGCCTGTCCCAGGCAACCCAATCGGCAGCCCGAAATTTGAGAAATGTTTTGTTTTATGAAGGACCCACGACCTGGGGATTTAATCCGCAGGTTTTTGTGGATATTGGCGAAACCCTGGATAGAAAAATCAAAGCCCTGGAAGCCCACTCTTCGTAGGTGTCCAAGACCAATATCGAAGATTTATCTATTGTTGAGATTGCGAGTTCGAGTGCAAATTTTCGCGGGATTCAGGGCAGGGTGAAATTCGGTGAAGCGTTTAGCCCCCTGCGTCTATTCATAAACATTTAGAAGTCATCTCAATATTGGCCTTTGGCCCAATCTCAGCGTTGGGCACGACTTTCAACTCCTCGAAATACAATAGTATGTCTCCGGGTCAAAAGTAGCGGCCGCCTTGACCTTGAACCAAAATCAAATATTGAGATAACTTCTAATGGGTTTAATAGTTCACGTACTTTTCGAACTGCTTTCTTTTCTAACTTTCGGTTTTACCTCATGCCCTATGCTCCATGCTCTCTGCACTGTGCTTGAATCAATAATCACGGAGATCCCCTATAACTGTTTCGCTTAATACAGAATACATAATTCAATGAAAAAACGCATCATACCACATTCGCGGCCGACGATCGGTCAGGCAGAAATAGACGCAGCAACAAAGGTGATTGCATCATCGCAGATCGCCCAAGGGAAGCAGGTTGCTGCCTTCGAAAATGAGTTTGCACGAAGGATCGGGGTTAAATATGCTGCGGCTGTTAGTTCCGGTACCACGGCTTTGCATCTTGCCCTGCTATCGTTAGGCGTAACAGAAGGGGATGAGGTTGTCCTACCCAGTTATGTCTGCACGGCACTTTTGAATGCAGTGAACTATGTGAGGGCCGTGCCTGTCATAGCCGATATTGATCCGGATAGCCAGAATATCGATCCGGCCGATGTTGCTGAGAGAGTGACAGCCTTTACAAAGGCCATCATCGTTCCGCATATGTTTGGGCGGATGGCCGATATGACGGAAATGTACAAGCTAGGGGTACCCTTGATTGAGGATTGCGCTCAGGCAGTCGGTGCGTCCCTTGATGGGGATATGGCCGGCTCTCTGGGCAGGTTAGGTGTTTATTCCTTTTATGCCACCAAGGTTATGACTTGCGGAGAGGGCGGTATGGTGGTATCTAATGAAAAAGCGTTAATTGAAAGGGTCAAGGACGCCAGAGAGTATGATAACCAGGGAGATTATGCCGTTCGCTACAATTTTAAAATGACCGATTTTCAGGCCGCCATGGGGCGACAGCAGCTTGATCAACTCGCCGATTTTATTTACCAACGTCGAAAAATCGCGGCAAAATACCATCAGGCCTTCGAAAAATTATCGACAGGTCTCCCTCCGGCCGATGCCGGTCACATATTTTACCGGTATAACCTGAACGTAGGGCGAAATGTTGGCAGGTGGATTGCCCAGATGCAAGCGGCTGGAATTGTTTGTGCCAAACCCGTTTTCAGACCGTTGCATCAATATGTTGAAGGCCACTCGTGTCCCCAGGCAGACAAAGCCTATAAGCAGATTGTTTCAATCCCGATTTACCCGACGCTTTCGGATGCAGACACTGATACAATTATAAACGCAGTAACTCAGATCCAAAATGGAATGCAGACATGACTGGAATATATAACAGACAGGGCATCTGGTGGCGCCATTTTGTCCCGATGCTGATCATGGCGTTGCTTTTAATCATCCCGTATGTTCGACATACATTCAGTTTTTATGGGCTGCGATGGGTTTATATGTGGGCACTCTCATTTTCCTTCTCTTTTTGCCTGACACCGGTTTTCAGGTGGATAGCCCCCAGAATAGGGGCCATGGACATACCGGACGATAGAAAAAGGCATGGGGAGGCAACACCCTTGCTCGGAGGGGGGGCTGTCTTTCTTGCTTTTTTGCTAGCCATCTTAGTGAACGGGATTTTTTCACCTGAGTTAATGGCAATGTTATTCGGGGCCTCTCTGGTATTCATAATAGGCGTGATTGACGATATAAAAGACATGAAGGCCGCAGTTAAACTAATTGTCCAACTTGCAGCCGTCGGCTGTGTCATGTTTCAGGGAATCGTACTGCGTGTATTACCGGAAACACTTGGCTTTGCTGCAGATATATCCAATGGCATCCTGACCATCTTGTGGATATTGGGCATCACCAACGCCTTCAATTTTTTTGACGGAATGGACGGGATGGCGTCCGGGTTGGGGTTGATTATTGCCTTTTTCTTAGGTGTTGTTGCCTTCCAGACGAACCAGCCTTTCCTCGGTTGGATCGCGGTGGCCGTAGTGGGGAGTTGTCTTGGATTCTTGCCATACAATTTATTGAAAAATGAGAGGGCCACAATATTTTTAGGCGATGCCGGCAGTACCGTCATCGGGTTTATATTGGCCTGTGTTGCTGTCTATGGCGAATGGGATTTAAATAATTCCGTGATTTCGGCAGTCTCCCCATTGCTCATATTCTGGGTGCTTTTTTTTGATATGGTGCATATTACGATTGACCGGATCGTAACCGGGAAAGTCACTACGTTCAAAGAGTGGATCGAATATGTTGGGCGGGATCATTTACATCACCGCATGGCTCAGATTCTGGGGAGCCCTAGACGTAGCGTGTTGTTCATCTACCTGCTTACAATCTGTTTCGGAGTAAGTGCTGTTGTCTTAAGAAATGCCACTGCTCGGGATGCGGTTTTGCTTTTATGCCAGGCGGTTTTAATGGTCATTATGGTTACGGTCTTGGAAAGAATTGGGCGTAGGCATGTGGAGACATCCAAAAAGAACGACTGCAAATAATATTGTGCACTTGAAGGTTGCCTGCAAAGGCTGTAGTACTAACTAACCGGAATATCAGAAACTTTGGTTTTCAACAATTTTATGGGCATATAGCTACATTAGTTGTAGGGTTTGGCCCCAAATCAGAAAAAGATTAAGTTTAAGCCGGTGCCTGATTCTCCTCTGACGATAATCGATGGCTGCTCAGTTTCACAGGTGGTTCAATGCACCAAGTCCGGCTAATCCGAGACCCTGAATCTGAAGACCAGATAACATTCTATATTTAGTAAGTATTTCTGTAGCTCTACTGGGAATAACATATACATCGACCGGCATGCTTCACCGTTGTAGAATCCAGAGGCACTGACAATGATCCATCTGTAAGGATTTTGGGGGCATGCCGACTGTTATGGAGATGATTCCAGCTATCTGCGATCAATGTTTCTGCCATTTGGCACCAAATATGCTATTTATTGGCCGATTGCATACAAAAATATTGGAATTATAGAACTTTTGACTGATTGGTGTTGACAGCAGATGTGAATGGATATGATGATAGAAATTACAGCTAAATTATATATAATTAGCAGGCTTGTTAATGGTTGAATTTAGCAAAATAATGAAGCGCGGCAAACGTGCCCGGTCCAGCGGAGGTAAGGAGGTCGCTGTAGGGGCAGGTAGTTTGAAATTGAGCAAACTGCCTGCGCGCCGCATAGGGCAGGGTGAATCGGGACGGGAGGAGGCAACCCAAGACTCACAAGCCACCATAGAAAAACGGAGCGTACTTTTTACACAGGCGAATGATTACCTCCGTATGGCTTTCGATTCCGTAAAGCAAGACAAGCTATTTTCGTTAGAGCCTGGGTTTAAGATACTTGAGAAAATCGTTGATACCCGCACACCGATTGACGCGCTGTTCCTTAGAGCCATTCACGATGAGGAAGCATATGATTTAATGATCAGCCCGTCCGTGAATGTCGCCATCTATGCAATTAAGATGGCCGGAAATCTCGGTTTTTCCAAAACACGACAGGTAGGGATTGGGATGGTCGGCCTGATGCACGATATCGGGATGGCGAAGATTCCAGCGGAACTGGTCTACAAACAAGACCTCACCGACGAGGAGTTCTCAATATTTAAAGAAAGACCGCGTTACGGATATGATATCCTGCAAGTGTTCAATGATGACTACCCATATCTACCAGAGTGTGCCCTGCAGATTCACGAGCGCATAGACGGCAGTGGTTATCCCCACGGACTTCAAGCAGATGAAATCAACGAATACGCTCAAATTATCGGCCTTGTCGATATATATGAGGCGTTAATCCATTCGCGGCCTCAAAGAGAGAAGATTCTTCATTTCTACGCTGTCAAAGAGATCATTAAGACCGGGAAGGATAAATTTCAACAGAGATTCCTAAAAGCACTGCTGAATACCTTTTCCATATTTCCTCTGAACAGCTATGTCCGTTTGAATTCCGATGCCATTGGGAGAGTTATCCAGACCTACCCGGATCAACCCATGCGTCCGAAAATACAAATTATTTATGATTCTCAGAACAAAAGAGTGCTGACGGAGAGATATATCAGTTTACCAGAGCATTCTTTGCTTTATATCGTGGATTCGGTCTCGGAACAGGAATTGATTGATCTATCGGAAGCCTCTTACCTTGTCACCAAGGCAGGGCAAAAAAACACCAGATACAACTAAACAGGAGTCCGATTCTGATACACCTCCACATTTCCAAGAAATGGCAACTGAGAAGCAGACCGGTGATAAAAAAGTTCCACGCCTTACTAAAGCGCGTGCCGCCAAGCCTAAAGGTCCTTTGATAAAGAAGTTACTATTGGCTATGGCGGTGCTCTTTTTGGTGGCAGGGGGGGCCTGGCAGTATTTGACGGACATGTCCGTAAATGGGCAGAACCGAGAAATTGAACGAACTGAACCACGACCCGGAGAAATGCCCCAGGTTGAGGTTGTTAGGAAAAAGAGTCCTCCACCAGAAGACCCAAGGCGGACCCTATTGGAGACCAACCAAAAACAGCCGGGTCCCGATGGTAAATCGGTGCCCCCGAAAACGGTAGCTGCAGTTTACGAAAAGCCAGCTCAAACTACGCCCATCCCCGAAACACAGAAAAACCTTGATCAGGAAAAAAGGCCGGAAACAGGTGCTTTAGAAAAAAAAGTAAAAACTGAAAGTAGCGCTGATCCGGAAAATACCGCCGGTGAAATAAGATCGTCTGTAGATGCTCCGCAAAGAGAGATTGGGCCACCGGATTCAGCTCGATATCCTTATTCAATTTTGTTAGCATCTTTTAAGCAGGCCACCGGCGTGGAGAGATTGACTAAAAGACTCAAGACTGAAGGGATAAACCCTTACTGGGTAAAGGTTGACTTGGGGAGCGACGGCATTTGGTACCGTGTGTTCGTTGGCTTTTACCAGGATCTTGAGAAGGCCAGGTTAATAATCGAACAAAATAATTGGCCAGGTGCTTTGCCGAAGTCAACCCGATTCGCCGCGTGGATTGGTGGTTTTACCAATCGTCAGGATATGGAAAAAGAAATCGACAAGCTATCAACCAAGGGCTTTTCGGCCTATTCTATAGCGGATGATGATCAAATTGCTCATCTTTTTGTGGGCGCCTTTTTTACACGTAAAGGCGCTGAAACTCAGTCCGCTATCCTAAAGGACGCCGGAATTGAAAGTATGGTTGTAGAGCGATAACAATTTGTTAGTTGGACCACCCATTCAATAGGTAACATTAAAAATGTACACTTCCTACTGGGGTCTTACCGAACCGCCGTTTGAAAACGTGCCGTCCCAAGACCTGTTTTACGAGTCCCCTCAGCACGAGGAGGCGCTTGTAAGAATGGTCTATGCGGTCGAGCATAAAAAGGGGTTGGCCGTTTTGGCTGGTGAGGTTGGATCGGGCAAGACGACAATCAGCCGCGCCCTCTACGACTACCTGGGTAATGACGGTTTTGAGGTCATTACCATTGTGAACCCAACTCTGACGCCGGTTGATTTTTATCGGGCTATTTTATCTCAACTCGGTGAAACGATTGTAGAGGATTCTAAAGCCATCCTTTTAAATCGGTTAACCGAAAGATTGAAGCAAAACGCCAGCAATGATATTAATACCATTCTTATCATCGATGAAGCCCATCTCGTCAAAGATCATGTTATCCTCGAAGAACTGCGTATGATGCTCAATTTGCAGTATAACGGCGAGTTTTTGATAACTTTGGTGATTATGGGTCAACCGGACCTGGCAACCAATCTGGCCTCCATGAAGCCGCTCAAAGAGAGAATCGCCATCCGATACGATTTAAAGCCCCTGAGTTTTAATGATACTGCCCGCTATGTTGTCTATCGTTTAAAACAATGCGGCGCCCAACGGGGTATTTTTACCAGAGCAGCGTTAGACCCTTTGTTTAAACATTCCAAAGGCATACCGCTGAAAATCAATAATATTTGCGAACGGAGTCTCTTGATTGGGATGATGAAAAACGCTCGGACTGTCACCGGATCGATAGTGCTGGAGGCGGTTAAGGATATTGAATATTGATAAAAACTTGGCATGCAGACTTCTTATGCTTGAAGAATTTATAACGGGAATAATGTGTTGAATATGATCAATGTGAAAAACCCAATCTTCCTCTGCTTATTCATTTCAATATCCATTTTGTATGGATGTCAAACTGCAGAAAGGAAAGTTCCGCAACCATCTAAACCCGCAACCCCAGATCCAACGGTTGGAGGAAGCATCGCTCTATCGGGGAAGTATAGAACGCTGGCCGTCGCGGATCTAAACAGTGATGGTTTGCTCGATATTGTTGGTGGTGTTGTGGGAAGGCCATCAATTGCCATCTGGTATGGGCAGGCCGGTGGCTTTGTTGATAAGCCTGTACATTTACCATTTAAAGCCGATGTCTATTCAGTGGCTGCTGCGGATGTGAATGAAGATGGCCTGAAAGATCTAATCCTGGCAGTTCACCAGGAGATTTCGGGCGTCATGGTCTGGATTAACAGCAAAGACGGAAACTGGATACGTGGTGAAACGCCGACCAGTATCAACGAATACCAGAGTGTGCGCACCGCCGATATTAACATGGATGGACACATTGATATCGTCGCGGCCAATAGTACGACAGACTTTCACGGCGGCATCCAATTGTGGTTGGGCAATGGTAAAGGCGACTGGAAGTTTGAAGCCGGCCCCACCATTACCGGAAAATATATGGATGCCATTGTGGCTGATTTTAATGGTGATGGCCGCCTGGACGTTGCCGGGGCCGGCTGGGGTACTTATGGTGCTCTACGTGTGTGGCTGGGTGAGGGGGCCGGCGGTTGGCGAGCAACCGAGGTTATTAGCAAAGGTAATTATTACCGGCTCACACCAGGGGATGTCAATGGCGATGGCAATCTTGACATCGTTGCCGGTACTTATAGAAATGGAGTACGGGTATTCACCGGTGATGGACTGGGTGGTTTTTCAGAAATTGCTGGGGCCGACCGGGCCGATGTCACCATGAAAGGCCCTGGCAGCAATGAGGGTATTTCGTTCGATAAGATGAGAAAACCCAATAGCTACTGGCAAGCAGTGCTGCTGGATGTGGACAAAGACGATCAAATGGAAATCTTAGCCGGATCCCCTGAAGACAAAGGAATGAGACTTTGGGAATTAACTCCCGGGGGGATCTGGCGTGATGTCGTTGCGCAACTGCCAAAGACCGGTGTTTACTATGATTTGGCTACCGCTGACTTTGACAAAGACGGCCGTGAAGACGTTTTCGCCGCAAGCTTTGGAGACGGTATCAAAATATGGAGTGTTCGGCAGGGCGTTCTGTCAACACGGGAAATACGCACCCGAGATAAAATAAGAGGCCCGGTTCAAATACCAAAGGAAGAGCTTGTTCAGGAGAACCAGGTTTTTATTACAATAGACGGCAAACCTGAATACAAGATCGGGCCCATGGACATCCTTGAAATTACCAACTGGCAGGGTGTGAAAGCAAAAAAGGAAGAAGTTAGAGTCACCTCAGACGGTAAGATATCCATTGGTTATATTGAGGATCTTGATGTAGCCGGGCTGACCGAACGGCAGTTGGATGATAAAATTACCAGTCTGATGGCGCGATACATAAAAAAACCAAGCATTGATGTGAGGGTTAAAAAATACGAAAGCCATTCTGTGATGGTATTAGGTGCTATTATTTCATCGGATCGAAGTGGGCCGGGAAGATACTTTTTAACCGGACGGACTACTGTCCTGGAAGCCATCACCATAGCCGGGGGGCCCAGGTTGGATGCCAATCTTGGTGATATAAAAGTTCGTAGCAAGGATGGCAAGAGTACTACCCTAAACCTCTATAAAACCATGTTGGAGGGGGATCAAAGCCAAAACATTCCGGTAGACAACGAAGACATGATCTACGTTCCTCAAATTACGAAAGAAGACAACCGGGTATATGTTTTTGGAGAGGTCAACAAACCAGGGATTGTCACCTTCAAGGGGGGCAAACTCAGTATGTTTGATGCCATTGCCCAGGCTGGCGGGGTCACCGTCTTTGCCTATGAAGAAGATACGCGGATAGTTAGAGGTGATATTTCCCAACCTGAGGTGATTCTGGCGGACTATGAAAAGTTGGTCGAAGAAGGCGATTATACCCAAAATGTTGATTTGATCAACGGCGATCTCGTTTATGTCCCGCGAAGCGCTATGGGCAGCGTTAATAGATTCATGAAAAGGATTAGCCCTTTGCTGGAGCTTATTTATGTTCCGGGGCGTATCGCTAGAGATGTTGAAGATATAGAACGGGCATTGGAGCGTTAGGCAACAGAGGTTTTAATTATGGCCCAGTATGATGTCGATTTAAGAGATTACTGGCGGATCATAAAGAAGAGGAAGGCTATCATAATCCTGATGGTCATTATGGTCGGGATTTTTAGTTATGGTTTTGCCAAGCTAAAGGAACCCACCCCGCTCTATTCCGCGTCTGCGGCTATCAAGATTGAGAGGGCGACAAATCTCTCTGCTATTTTGACAGGCAATTTTTGGGCTCAGGGTGAGAATCTTGTCACCCATGCTTACATTATAACCAGTTATCCGGTTTTGGTTCATGCCGCGAAGGTCCTCGGAATCTTAAAAGAAGAATCATCGCTTGATGAAATTCGAAATAATAAGAAAGACCTGGCGCTTATAAAAGGACTGCAATCAAAGGTCGAGGCAATCCGCGAAGAAGGTACCAATATTATAAATATTGCTGCAGTGTATAGAAAGCCTGTAGAGGCAGCCCGGATTGCGAATACAATTGCACGATCCTATAAAGCCTACAATATCAGAGAAAAAAATCGAAAAACAACCGAAACCAAGGCATTCATTGAAGGACAATTAGACAAAACCCACGAGGGTCTAAAAGCGGCGGAAAACAAACTCCAATCATTTAGGGAAGGGTATGCTTTAATTTCGATGGATGCCCAGACGCAAAATATCCTCACCCGCCTCAATAATGTCGAGGTAGATTATGATAAAGTCAGAAAACAGCAGGATGAGATAGAGACGCAGTTTCGTTTCTTTGAAAAGTCTACAGGCGAAGGTGAAATGTCTGCTGATCGTCTGCAATTTTCACCGGATCCAGATTCTCCTCTGTATTCCTTGAGGTCAAAGCTCGGAGAGTTACTGATCAAGCGCGAAACCCTTAGCATGAATTTTACAGAAAAGCATCCTGAGGTGGTGGCGGTCAATGACCAAATTCGTGCCATAATAAATGAACTGCGGAATGAGATGCAGGTTCTCCTTGGAAAACTAAATGCCCGGGAAAAAGACCTGGGCGAGCAGTTAAGCAACCTTCGCAACCAAAGTATGGGCCTTCCCGAAAAAGCCCTGCAATTGGTACGTTTGCAACGGGAAGTGACCATGCTCGAAGCCCTGTATTCGAATCTGAAGACAAAGTATCAGGAAACCCTGATCACGGAATCTGGTCGAATTGAAGAGGTGAGTATCGTCCGGCCGGCGCTTATCCCTTCCCGCCCTTTTAATATTCCATCCAAAGCAATGATCGTCATGACCGGGATCATCATGGGCTTTATCATCGGGATGATCTTCGCTTTTGGATTCGAAGTCTTCGATACCTCCATGGGTACTATCGAGGATGTGGAAGAATTGCTGCAGGTTCCTGTGCTGGGTGTTATCCCTTTCATGGGGAAAGACGAGAAAATTAAAAAAGGGATTAAAAAGAAAGTCTCCGATAAAGACAGGAAAATTGACCTGATTGCCCATTACGATCCAAAGTCACTCCCTGCTGAGACCTTTCGTACCCTGCGTTCCAATCTGGAGTTTATGCGCGTGGATAAAAAAAGCAAGTCCTTTTTAGTGACCAGTGCGTTTGTGCAGGAAGGTAAGACATTCAATGTCGTGAATCTGGCTCTGAGTATGGCCCAGGCCGGGAAAAAAGTATTGCTTGTTGAAGCAGACCTGAGAAAGCCGGTTATTCATAAAATGTTCGGCCTTAATCGCATTCCCGGCCTGACCGATCACATTTTAGGAAACTATTCCTGGCAAGAAATCAGGCACACCATCACCGATGTCATGCTAGGTGACTTTGAATTGGAAGAAATCTTACGGACGCCGGGATTGGACAACCTCAATATTATACCGGCCGGGACCAATCCACCTAATCCAACTGAGATATTGCGCTCTGAGTGTTTCAAGACTTTCATAAAAGAAGCCCATGTCAAATACGATATGGTATTCATCGATGCACCCCCGATATTACCGGTTGCAGATGCCACCGAAGTCTCCACTCTTGTTGATGGGGTTGTCTTGGTTTATACCGTAGGCAAGATCGGACGCGGTGTTCTCAAACGGGCTAAGACTTCTCTTGACAATGTTGGTGGTAAGGTCGTTGGCGTTATCTTGAATAATGTCAAACCTGAAGCCGGCCCGGATTACTTCAAATACCACACCCAGTACTATTACGGGCCTGACAAAGATGAACAACAGGCCACATAAGCCTATATAGTGAAGTCCCCTTTAACAGCACTGCTGCTGCTCCTACCGCTTGCACTCCTGATAGGATATATTTCTACCCAGTTCACATCTTCTATCCTTTTATGGAGTTTCATAGCGGTTGCAATTTTTATTGCCGCTTTTGTAAATGTGGATTTCGGGCTCTACATTCTGATCTTCTCGATGTTGCTATCTCCTGAAATCATTGCCGGCGATACTGAAGGTGCGTCCCTGCGGCGTGGCGTTACCCTGCGATTCGAAGATTTTTTACTGGTGGTTATTGGGGTCAGCTGGTTTGCCCGAAATGCTGTTTTAAAAGAATTAGGACTTTTTCGCAAGACACCCCTTAACCGGGCGATTCTTTACTATATGATAGCCTGTATTCTCTCCACAGGTTTCGGTATTATTACTGGCAATGTGCCCGCGAAGACAGGTTTTTTCTTCGTCTTGAAATATGTGGAATATTTTATCGTGTTTTTTATGCTGGTCAATCATCTCGAGACGGAACAACAGGTGCGGAGGCTGGTGTTTTTTCTATTTCTGACCTGTTTTATCACAACGATCATTGGTATTGCCCAGATACCTGCCGGTGGACGAGTGAGTGCACCCTTCGAGGGAGAGGTTGGGGAACCGAATACATTTGGCGGCTATCTCGTCTTCATCGGTGCCATCGCCGGTGGCCTGATTCTGAAAGAAAAGTGGTCTAAAAAAAAGCAGGCCTTGATTCTATTGGTTATATTTATCTTGCCGCCTTTGCTCTTCACACAATCCAGGACCTCATACCTGGCAGCAATTCCGGCAATATTTACGCTGGCAATGTTTTCAAATAAACGGTTCATTGCCATTTCCTTGGTAATATTCAGTATAATTCTCAGTCCCTTTTTATTGCCGACGGCGGCCAAAGAACGGGTCGCTTTCACGTTCAAGCAGACCAAAGAGGCGGGACAGATCGAGTTGGGAGATATTCGGCTCGACACATCCACCTCAGCCAGGCTTATTAGTTGGAAAGAGGCCTTTGAAGACTGGGTAAAAAAGCCGATATTTGGATATGGCATTACCGGACGCGGGTTTATCGATGCCCAATTGCCGAGGGTGCTGGCTGAAACAGGAATAGTTGGTCTATGCACTTTTGTGTATCTTTTGTTTTCAATAGGAATAGTAGCATTTGATAGTCTGCGTCAGGTACAAAGCCGATATTTTCAAGGACTAACTATCGGATTCATTGCAGGATTTGTCGGCTTATTGTTCCATAGTATCGGCGCCAATACTTTTATTATTGTCCGAATTATGGAGCCGTTTTGGTTCTTTGCAGGGATTATCACGGTACTACCGACGATAGAGCTTTCACCAACGCCTGAAAGGCAGGAAGTTTCAGCTGCAAACTCAATTGACCCTCCTACCATCTTGCCAAGAAGATAAGCTTGGGCAATTCTAATGTAACAACGATCTCTGGATCCCGGCCTTCGCCGGGATGACTACTTTTTTAAAATCAGCAAATTGGGTTTCTTTTATCGTCTCTCGTTTCATCGACAGACCTAAGGAAATAAACTAACTATCAGATTATGGACAGCAAAAATTCGAACCTAAATACACCTGAGATATTGGCTCCAGCTGGAAACCGGGCCTCATTCCTGGCTGCGATAGCAGCCGGTACGGATGCCATCTATTGTGGCTTGAAAAGTTTTTCAGCCCGCATGGAGGCTAAAAATTTCAACCCGGACGAACTGGCCCGGTTAATTCAACTGGCCCATTCTCGGGATATTCGTGTCTATGTCACCTTTAACAGTCTAGTAAAAAGCGCTGAATTGGAAGGGGCTGGTCAGACAGTAATGCAGCTGGCAGAATGGGTGCGCCCGGATGCCCTCATCGTCCAGGACCTGGCACTGGTGCAATTGGCCCGGCAGGCTGGGTTCCAGGGAGAGTTGCATCTTTCCACCCTGGCAAATGTCACGTTCAGCAGCGCGCTTAACATCTGCAAGAAACTAAAGGGCGCCGATCGAGTCGTGCTCCCCCGGGAACTGAATATTGATGAGATCAAGGCGATGGCTGCGGCCTGCCCGAATGGGTTGACCTTGGAGGCCTTTATCCATGGGGCGCTTTGCTACGGTGTATCCGGACGGTGTTATTGGAGTAGTTATATGGGCGGCAAGAGCGGTCTGCGTGGGCGCTGTGTCCAGCCCTGCCGCCGTTTATATGTGCATCAGAAATCCCGGGGACGGCATTTTTCCTGCCAGGATCTGAGCGTGGATGTTCTCGTGAAAGTCCTGAAAACCGTCCCGCAAGTTCAAACCTGGAAAATCGAGGGGCGCAAGAAAGGACCGCACTATGTTTACTATACGGTCAAGGCCTACCAGATGCTTCGCGACCAGTTTAGCGACCCGCAATCCAAACGGGCCGCCCTTAAGTTGCTGGAGATGGCCCTTGGCCGCCCCGCCACACACTATAACTTCCTGCCCCAAAGGCCCCAAAACCCCCTGAATGCAGCCCGGCAAACCGGTTCGGGGTTTCTCATGGGCAAGACCAAAGGGCCGCGCGATCGATCTTATTTAGTTCCCCGGGAAGAACTGCTGGCCGGGGATACCCTCAGAATCGGATATGAGGACCAGAAAGGGCACGCACTTGTTCGGGTCAAGAAATCGGTTCCCCGCAATGGGAAATTCTATCTCAACCTGCCGGCCCAAAAAGTTCCGGCACGGGGCACAGTGGTATTTCTTACAGATCGGCGCGAAAAGGCGCTCGACCAGATGATTACCGACCTCGAGACAGAACTCGACCAATTACCACCGGTGAAGATGGGCGCATCTAACTTTTCCCTGAAGTTGCCGCGTCCCAGCCGAAAGCACGGACCGGCGGTCCGGATGGACGTATATCGTTTCCTGAAAGGCGGGCGCAAATCAGGCTCATTGGGATTCTGGCTGTCCGATTCAAATCTAAAAGCACTCAAGCAGGGACCGGCAAAATATACCTGGTGCTGGCTGCCGCCGGTCATCTGGCCGCAAAGCGATGATACAGTTAAAAGGCTGGTTGCAACCGCCGGGCAAAAGGGCTGTCGGCAATTCGTTTTGAATGCGCCCTGGCAAACAGCTTTTTTTAACAAGCCCAAGGACCTTGTTCTGTGGGCGGGGCCTTTTTGCAACGTCACCAATCCGCTGGCCATCAAAAGCCTGGCTGATTTGGGATTTGCCGGTGTGCTGTTGAGCCCTGAATTGGGGCGCAAAGATTATCTGGCCATGCCGGCCAGCAGCCCCTTGCCGCTGGGAATGGTGATATCCGCACACTGGCCCCTGTGCGTCTCCCGGATCGTTGCCGATGATGTGAAAACCGGTTCCGCCTTCACCAGCCCCCGGGGCGAGCAAGGCTGGGTAGCCCGATATGAAGACGATTATTGGATCTTTCCCAACTGGCAACTCGATCTGCAGAGCGAGATCGAGGGCTTGGAGCGGGCCGGATATAGAATGTTCTTCAATCTCGTAGAGCCGATCCCTCGAGGGGTGAACATGAAGAAGAGGCCGGGGAGATGGAATTGGAAGATTGATTTAAAGTAGGGGTGAATTCAGAAGACACTGAATTCATCCGTCTTAAGTATTAGGTTTTAAGTGTTAAGAAAAATGTTGCCCAAGTCACATTGATAGGAGAGAGATTAATACCATTCAGACCTGCGATTTCCTCGCTCCAATCGAAATAAGGGGATGACATTTACTGGTCCTATAAAACCTGGTCCCCAGGACCTGTTTATAGATATTGGATAGGCCGTAAAAGCATGATCCTCGCCCAGAGACGCAGAGGCGCAGTGAAATGCAAAACCAGGATTTCGTCGCACTATCGTGCGAAAAGCCACTTCAACTTTAAGGCCGTAAACCCCTTTTGGTTTTAACCGGCGAAGCCGGAACTATTCATGGGTCTCTCTGCGCCTTTGCGTCTCTGCGCGAGGCATGCCTTTGTAATAATAAGCTCTAAATATATGGAGGGGGAATGCAACCTGCAATTGTTCATATAGCTTCAATCAAAGTGAGATTGGACAGCGGGCCGGATATTATGGATGTGACCGGTGAATTGGCGCAATTGATCTTAAGGTCAAAGATCCAGGATGGCAACCTGGCAGCCACCATCGTCGGGTCGACCGGTTCGATTACGACTATCGAATACGAACCTGGTGTGGTGGAAGATTTAAAAGAGGCGATCAATCGGATCGCTCCGCAGGGAATTTATTATGCCCACGAAGAGGCCTGGGACGATGGGAACGGACACAGCCATGTCCAGGCTGCCCTGCTGGGCCCTTCCATCAGTTTGCCGATCCGTAGCGGCCGTTTGAAGCTTGGCACCTGGCAGCAGGTGGTGGTGATCAATCACGACAACAAATCGCGTGCAAGAAAGGTGGAGATCACGATCGTTGGGTCAGCAGAGGGGTAAGAATAAGCTGGAAATAGGGTTTCAACCCTGAACCAGAAAAGTAAGGCCGCTATGCCACGAGCATAGCGGCTTTATTTTTTGGCTTTTTCTTTAAAGGCTTTTTCGATATCTGCAAACAGGTCCTTCTTTTTTTTATCCTGTTCGGCTTTAATGTTCTCAACTTTTTTTTCTAGCCCTTTCTGCGAATCCTGGAATTTGCGCAGTTCGGCTTCCATGCTGCTGCTGCTCTCTCCCCTGGGAATTTCCTCAATCTTGGTATGATCCACCACGAATAGGCGAGTACCGAAGGCACCGCTGGTGATGTCGATGATGCCCATTTCCTTGAGACGGTTGCAGAGTCGGTGTCCCTGTTCGACTGAGAATGAGAGGATTTCACACACCTCCTCGACGGAGGGCGGGGTTGCATGTTGGTGCTCCAAGATGCGGATAGCGGCGGCTATAAGATGCGCTTGTGAATATAAATCGGCAGTTTGGGTTGCCATAAGACGAATACTCGTCTGGCCGGTAAAACAGGTTTTCCGTCCAGAGTGACAAGTAAGAAAGTTATCGTTTCAGCGGCCCGCAGACTGGGGCTGAATAGAACCCAGTTAATAATTCCAGGCCGGATAATAACCGGTATTTTTAAGGCGCTGTGTCTTGACAGATACTGGCAGGCAGAGTAACATCTGGGCCCAAATTGTCAAGCAGATGAGGCCTTAGAAAAATACCCCCTTTTATCCCATTTCGGTGTTGGACTCAGATTTTAAGCCTCAAAATACTCAATGTATTCTTCGGGTTAAAATCTTACTCCGCCTTGAACTGAAACAAAATTGAGCATTTTTCAAAGGCCTCCCAACATAGTTAATTTAAGTAGGATAGGGAGGCACACCATGACTGAAATTATTGATGTCCGGGCGCGGGAAATTATCGATTCACGGGGCAATCCGACCGTTGAAGCGGACGTGACCCTGGCCTGTGGGGCCATGGGCAGAGCGGCGGTACCTTCCGGAGCCTCCACCGGCAAAAGAGAGGCCCTTGAACTCAGGGACAGACGGCGCAAAAGATACGGTGGCAAGGGCGTCCTGGGGGCGGTTAAAAACGTAAATGAAATCATTGCCGGTGCTATCCTGGGAATGGATGCCGCCGATCAGATTACCCTCGACCAGGCCATGCTCAAGCTTGATGGCACGGCGAACAAAAGCAAACTCGGCGCCAATGCGATTCTGGCCGTTTCCATGGCGGCTGCGCGGGCGGCGGCGGAAGCCTTCGGTCTCCCATTGTTCAGATATCTTGGTGGTGTGAACGCACGCTGCCTGCCCTTGCCGATGATGAATATCGTCAACGGCGGGGCCCACGCGGCCAACAACCTGGATATCCAGGAGTTCATGATTATCCCGGTGGGCGCTAAATCTGTTCTCCAGGCCATCCAGATGGGGGCGGAGACGTTTCACAGCCTCAAAAAGATTCTCAAGGCCGAGGGGCTCAATACCGCTGTAGGCGATGAAGGCGGGTTTGCCCCGGACCTGGCATCGAACGAGGACGCCATCAAATACATCATCAGCGCTATCAAGGATGCCGGCTATAAACCGGGGCGTGATATCGGCCTGGCGATGGATGCCGCTGCCAGTGAGTTTTACAGCCGCGGTAAATATGTACTGAGTTCCGAAAACCGCAAGTTGTCCGCGGACGAGATGATCGACTATTGCGCCGATTTAATTGATAAATACCCGGTCCTATCCATCGAAGACGGCCTGGCCGAACAGGACTGGGACGGGTGGGAGCGCATGACTGACCGCCTGGAAAGCACCATCCAGATCGTGGGCGACGATATATTCGTTACCAACCCGAAAATTCTGGCCAAAGGCATCGAGCGGGGCATCGCGAATTCCATTTTAATCAAGCTCAACCAGATCGGGACGGTAACCGAAACCCTGGATGCGATCGAAATGGCCCGGCAGGCCGGATACACCACGGTCATATCCCACCGGTCGGGTGAGACTGAGGATGCCTTTATTTCCGATCTGGTGGTGGGCGTGAACGGCGGCCAGATTAAAACCGGTTCGATGTCGCGTAGCGACCGGGTTGCCAAATACAACCAGTTGATCCGCATTGAAGAAGAATTGGGTGCGGCCGCCGTATTTGCGGAGGAGCTGCTGTAGGCAGCCGGTATAGCGCGGCATTGCCTGAAACTTTCTGCCGGGAGCAATTAACCCTGAAAAAGGAATTTTCTAATCTTGGACTCAAATAAAATGGGGCTCTTTTAAAAAGCCTCTTTACCCGGCGGCAGTTTATGGGTAAGATAGGCTTCGATCAGTTCTAAAAATATGAAAGACGCCCTGAAATATGTAACCCTCCTTCTCATATACCTGACCCACCTCCTACCACCCACCCCCGCCGCGGCCTACGTTCCCCAAAGCGGCCATATCCTGCAACTCATGGCCGCTGCCCAGGGGGAAACCAAACATCTCAAAATAAATCAGCGCCTCAAAGTCTTTGATCCGCTTGCCGATAGCGGTGAAATCGCCTTGGCCGAGACCGTACACTACAGTTTCCCCAATAGATTTCGATCGGATATCAATGCCGAGTCGATTCAGCGGGTCCATGTTGCGGCCGGACAGGCGGCCCTGACGGTTATCGACCACCGGGTTGTTGCGGAAACCGGCAGCCTATTCGACCGGTATAAAGATCCGCTTTTGATCCGATCGCGGCCCTTGCTCGAAAAATGGCTCCTTGCCCAGGGCATCGATACCCGGATAACCAGTGTCGGTCGTTACAATGATACGCTCACTTTCATCATTGGCGCGCAGTACCCCGATGAATCCGTTTCCCAGGTCTGGGTGGACAAGGCAACCTTCCGGCCCTTGCGCTGGCTCATCAAGACCGACGAGCCGCTGGTCCGCGAGTTTGAGATCCGTTACCTGCAGTGGCAGGCGATTGGTAACGGCTGGTATCCATGGAAGGTTGAATTCTACGAAAATCAGATGCTGGTACGCCAAATTGAGGTCAGGCTGGTTTCGCCGGAAAATAAAATTGCGCCCGAGATATACGATATCACGGCCCTGAAACAGCAATATAGCGGGGCGGCAGGTCCTCAGATACCCGAGGACGAACCCCGTGTAAATGAAGTCCAGGACACGATTGACAGCTTTAAGAAGCGTTTTAAATAATCACCCGGAAACCTTGTGCAAAGGTTTCACCAGCAAATGAGGTAAATCCATGGGATCCAAGTCCAAATTCATCTTTGTTACTGGCGGCGTTCTTTCATCTTTGGGAAAAGGGCTCGCATCCGCCGCGATCGGAGCCCTGCTGGAGAGCAGTGGGTTGCGGGTTACCATCCAGAAGCTCGATCCATACATCAACGTGGACCCGGGCACCATGAACCCTTTTCAGCACGGCGAGGTGTTTGTCACCGATGACGGTTCCGAGACCGACCTCGATCTTGGTCACTACGAGCGCTTTACCCACGCCAAGCTCGGCCAGAACAACAATTTCACGACCGGGAAGATTTACCATTCCGTCATTACCAAGGAGCGGCGTGGGGATTATCTGGGCGGTACCGTCCAGGTCATTCCCCATATCACCGACGAAATCAAAAACAGCATCAAAATGGTTGACGGTGAAGTCGATGTGGCCATCATCGAAATCGGCGGAACAATCGGTGATATCGAAAGTTTGCCCTTCCTGGAGGCAATCCGACAGTTCAAGGCGGATGCCGGCAAGGAAAACGTACTCTATATCCATCTCACGCTCGTGCCATATATCGCCACGGCGGGCGAAGTCAAAACCAAGCCTACCCAGCACAGCGTCAAGGAACTGCGTAGCATCGGTATCCAGCCGGACATCCTGTTGTGCCGCACGGACCGTTACCTTTCCGATAGCCTGAAAGCTAAAATCTCGCTTTTCTGTAACGTGGGCACGGATGCCGTCATCACGGCCAAGGACGTGGATTGCATTTATGAAGTACCGCTGGTGTTTCACGAAGAGGGGCTGGATACTAAAATTAAAGAGCTGCTGCACCTCTGGACCGGCGAACCACAGCTTGATGAATGGGAGGATGTGGTCCGAAAATTCAAGGAGCCGGCCGGTGAGGTCACTATTGCCATCGTCGGTAAATACGTGGACCTGACCGAATCTTACAAGAGCCTCAACGAAGCCCTTTATCACGGCGGCATGGGCAATGACGTCCGGGTGAACTTGGAGTTCGTAGACAGCGAAAAGATCACCGCCGACAACGTGGCCGACATGCTGGGGCGCATCGACGGGATCCTGGTGCCGGGCGGATTCGGTTCGCGCGGCATCGAGGGTAAGGTCTGTGCGGCGCGGTATGCGCGGGAAAACAAGGTGCCGTACTTCGGTATCTGTCTGGGCATGCAGATTGCGGTCATTGAATTTGCGCGACACGTGGCCGGGATGGACAAGGCCAACAGTGGTGAATTCGATCCGACCACGCCGTATCCGGTCATCTACCTGATGACGGAATGGTACGATGAAAAAACAGATACGGTTCAAAAACGAGACGTCAGCTCCGAAAAGGGCGCGACCATGCGCCTGGGTGCCTATCCTTGCCGTATTGAAGACAATACCCTGGCCCAGGAAGCCTACCAGGAGGAAGATATCTCCGAGCGCCACCGGCACCGCTACGAATTCAACAATGAGTTCAAGGACCAACTCGAAGCCGCCGGCCTGATCATCAGCGGCGCTTCTCCGGATCGGGAGCTGGTAGAGATAGTTGAGATAGCCGACCACCCCTGGTTTCTGGGATGTCAGTTCCATCCCGAATTTAAATCGCGACCGATGAAACCCCATCCCCTGTTCCGGGAATTCATCAGAGCGTCAGTGGCAAATCGCAAGTAGAGGCTATCTCAAAAATGCCTTTTGGCCCGATCTCGACGCTGGGCGTTCGGTTCCACTCCTCGAAATACACAAGTATGTACCACGATAGGCATTGGCTGCGCTGGCACCACCGGTTGCGACCCACACTTGAAAATAGATCAAGCGGGAAGTCCCGCAACGCGGGGGAACCTCACGGCGGCCTTGACCTTGAACCAAAATCTCATTTATAGATAGCCTCTAGAAACATTGATTTCTTGAAATAAAACCAAAGCAGGGTCTATCCTGACCCTGCTTTTTTAGTTGTGCGGCGGCCAAGTCCCTAACGCATCAATTTTATGCGCCATGCTCACAACCTGACCTGGGGGCTTTTCGGATTTAGCCGGCGAAGCCGGAACAAAATATGGTTTTCTCTGCGCCTTCGCGCGAGGAAAGGTTTTGGGGTTTAATGTGATAAGAGCCCATGCATCGCGCAGAGCCGCGGAGGCGCAGTAAAAAACAAAACTGCTGCGGGTGTATTGGATTTCAAACTAGCCAAGCCGGGCGCGGGCAGCCAGTGCCACTTTGGATATGGCGATCTGGATAAGGGCGATCAGCCGCCCACCGATCTGCCAGCCGATTGTTTCGAGGTCCAGGATTTTCAGAGGTCGGTTTGAACGGCGTTTCTCTACTTTATAGATTTTGCCCAATATCTTGTCAGCCGGCACCCAGGGATCATATTCCACCTGAGCATCGCCCTTGGTATGAACGAAAACTCTACCGGCCTTTGTTTGTTTTCGTAAAATACGGTGGGCCATATAGCTTCCGTCCGTGTTGATGAAGAGCACAATGTCACCACGGCCAAGGGTTGCGAACGGGGTCTTGCGTACTGAGACGATATCCCCACTGCGAATTAGGGGGCCCATGCTGGTACCGGTCACCCGTACCCGTAAGACTGCGCCTGAATGCAGAAGCTCGGAAAAGAGTTCCGCAGTTTCATTACCAGCGTAAATGGTTTCAGGCATCGTTTTGCGCATAGCGAGTGAGTTTCCGTTTTACACGCTGCCCGATCTCCCGGAGCATGTCACCTGGGGTAACGATTCCAGTCCGTGAAAAAGCAGGGTAATGATAGGATCGTGATTTTCTATACAAGGCCTCGTAATCTGCCGGAGGAAGTTTTTTCAGATCCTCTATTTTTTCAGCTACCAGCCTGCGGAACAACGAGTGGCCCATCGCCGCGGCCTCTACAGAAATAGACCCGATGAAATCATGGCAGAGGTCGCGACGTTTTTTATTCAGGTAGATTAAAAACAATTCGAATTCCCGGGCGGCACGGGCAGCTAAACGTGTTTCTTTTTGTGTAGACTGGTTCTGAAAAGCAACCAGCGCTATCCGATAAAGGTTTTCACTGCTATCTTTCCTGAATTCGGTCAGCCACACGGGCTTTGAGCCCAGTAAGGCTGCCGTCAGTATGATCTCTTCATGAAATTGCGGGTGGTCTGGTTCGGTCCGGAATACCTCGGCTAAGGTGTAGTGCGCTGCCTCTATATCCTCAGGCAGCCGGTCTTCGTGCGCCCTTGACCACTGCCCGGCCCAGTAGTTCAATTTAGCCTGCTCGGCTGGTCCCAGGCTATCCGCATTTATCCGACCTTCATCCGAATATACTTTTTTATAGAGTTCGCTGATTGATTGGATTTCCATGAAAAGAAACGAGATTCGCTCAGGGCCGCTGCGTTTGCCCCCAATGTCTACTGTGCGTAAAAGATGCATGGGATCCGTCAAGAAATGATTCGGTAGGCCCTTTATCAGCAGATCCCAGAAGTTGTCCGAAACAACCGAATGATTCCGTTGGGCCATCCGGGATGCCTCCCGAATGTCGGCAAACCATGGTAGGCCACCCCGACGATCCAATGCTTTCGGTAGCGGGAGACCCTTTAACCGGTGAAACGCAGCCAGGGTCAGATACATGTCAAAATCCTGATAGCTTGAAAGGGCCGTCCCATAGTATTTTACGCCGCGCCTGAAGAGTATGTCATCGTAAAGACGATGGTATGTACGTCTGATCAGTTGCATCGAATTTTTCTTAGTCCTTGATTACCCTATCCGTACTCTGGTCGATTCATACGAATATTTCACGAGTTCGAGGTGTACCTTGGCAAGGCATTAGGGGCCCAGCCGTACAGGTGCTACCGCAAGCCTCTGATAACAAGGCCAATGGGCCCCTCCTGCGCGCCAACAGGGTGAAGATTTTTCTACGTTCTTGTGGAAATTTGTACAAGTTACAAAGCGTCATCGGACAACTAGGCTGCAAACAGCTCTTATAGTCTTAAATATTTTAATGAATCCTGTTGTGTAGAAAAAAATTCATGAAATATTCGGCCTAAGTGTCTGGCAGTAAATCAGCCAGGATGTCCACCAGGCCATGATCGAGAGTAAATTGCAGTTCAAAAGCGGGAACTTGTTGCAGCAATTCTCCGCAGAAATCGAGCATCTGCGGCACGACCTCTTTGGCATACCATGGTAGAGAGGCCACCGGCAGTAAACGGTCCAGGGCTTGATTCGGAGCCAGGCGCGCCAGCCTGTTTTCATCGCCCTGCGTTAGAAAACATATGGCCTCCAGGCGCGATCTGCGGTTTACGGCGATTTTGGCATCTCCTGCCCAGGGAGTACCGTAAATGTGGTGCTGGTTGTTTTCCTGTCTGATTACCATCCGATCATCACTGAGCAAAACCAAACCGTCGGCGTGCTGCAGCAATTGGGAAACCGAGCTCTTCCCGGCTCCGGACGGTCCGGGAAAAATGATGCCCCGTCCCTGGTAGTCAAGCCCGGCACAGTGGACGATCATGCCGTGGCGGTTGGCCATATGATGGAACAGAATAATCTGGTCCAGGGGATAGGTTATCGGGCAGGGGACGACCGGGGGGCCTTTCGAATGCCGGACGAGAGATGCGTTCGCTGTGGCGGATAGCTGCGTGAAACCCGGGTCGGCGGTAATGGCCCACAAGGGTGCGGCTCGTTTATCTGGATTGAGGGTAATCATGTAATCGTTATCGTTGCCATATAACTGCCAGGCACCGCTGCCGTCAAACAAGCGGGGAAGCTTTATTTCTTTTGAAAAGTCTTCAGGCGCCTGCGCGACCTGAACATGAATGTCGACATTATCGGGTTTTTGCGTCAGCAGAAAGGACTGGTACACTGGATCATTGGGGGGGGTAATAAGGGTATTTCTATCGGTGGCCCGGATCGAAAAGGTGACCCCGGCGATGCCAATGGTCAAAGAATCGGACATGCGTTTGGATCCTTGTTACGGGGAGTCCGGATACGAGCAACCGGCAGGCAAAGCTGTGGCTGTTTCCGGTGGATGGATTACGAGCCTTCGTTGTAGCAGGTTCGCGGCAAGGCACAACTTGCTTTGGGGTTGTCGAAGCCCGCGACTCCATTTTGAACCTTACAGCCCACGGCCAGGACCTCGTCGGCTACCAGTTCAATGGTCCGAAGTTGCGGTTTCCGATATGCTTTTTTATCGGATTTTTTATGCTCATCCTTGGACATCATGCCCTCCTGTTGGTTGTAACCCAAAAATGGTGCTAAAACGGTGATGACCCATGGCGCACAGGTAATCGGACTTGGTTTCCGCCGACCCGTTTTCCAGGTTGAAAAACGCCGGGCACAGACCGCACAGCAGACGCTTATCACACTGAGCGCATTCTACTTCTTTGTCAACCCGTATTTCGCGGATCCGCGGGATCACCTCCTGCCAGCCGGTTTGAAAGGAGCCGTCCGACAGATTGTATGTAACCGTATCGACCAGGACACAGGGCATAAGGTTGCCTGTTGCATCGATGTGAAACGAGGTCAAGCCGGTACCGCAATTATAAAGTTTATCAAAGGCCATCAGGTCGCCATGGCGCTCCAGGTAGTCACGCCAGCGATCAAGCATGGCAGGGTCTTCCAACTCTAAGTCGACGGCCTTTTCGGCGGCAACCCGGTGGGCCAGCGGGGCCTGGTTTCCGTCCAGGCAGGGAAAGATGGCCGCATCAAAACGAAAATCAGCGTTATATCGACGGGCTAAATCCTTGATTGCGTGAAATTCATGCTGGTTTTCGGCCATCAGGATGGTTTTTAAGCTGAATTTAATCCCCGCTGCATGCAATTGCTCAATGCCGCTTCGGCATTTTGCATAGCCACCTGAGCTGTCGGCAATCGTCTGGTAAGTTGATGCGGACATGCCGTATAGGCTTATTTCAAGTTCATGGGGGGGAAGATCCCTAAACAATTCAATCGTGGCCGGAGTGAAACGGGTCCCATTGGTAAATACAGAGGTCAGTATACCCGCTTGCTTCGCATGGGAATAGATCTGTTTGAAATCATTGCGCAGCAGAGGTTCGCCACCAGTAAAAAGCAAGTACAGACAGCCGGCTGCGGCAATCTCATCGATGATCGACATCCATTTTTTGGCACTCAATTCTTTGCCATGGCCGCCCCTGAAAGATGGTGCCTCCCCACCAAGATAACAATGCACACACCGCAAATTACAGCGATTGGTCAGAGCAATGCTGCCGGAAATCGGGATCCGGCGCGCCTCCAGTTTGCGGCTGAACGTTCGGGTGAAGTTCCCATTGGCGAGGGTCTTGGTTTCCGGACAGTCCACGTTTACGCTACCTCATGTATCAAGTCGGCTTCCAACAACGCCTGGATGAAATCGTTCAAATCCATGGCCGCCTGATCGGCGGCCACATCGAAATGATTCAAAATGGCGGAGTGAATCTCTCCGACTGTCCGGTTTCCATCCAAGCGCTGCCAGATGAAATCAGACGTTTCATCCAGTGCGAAAAGCCGCTGCATATCAGCCAGTTCACCACGAATTGGAACCAGGATAATCTCATCCGCTATGGCCCGCCTGACGATGTCCGCATTTTGTGTGAACTTTGTTTTCTGATGTTCCAGGTGCTTTGGCATCTTGACCTCATATCTAGCGAGTTTTGCCAATCTAATAAATTTTATACTCCACCTAAGGATCTATTTTCAATGCTAAACTATTATTGAAGCCGATCCGGTGGCCATACAATCCAATTGTTGTAGGTAAGGCAACTTGCTGGGGCTACCGCGCAGGGGTGTTAATGTTTTTAATAGTGCTATTAAATGGTTTAATGGTGCGAGTTCTGTGTTGGTGTTGCCCTAATGATATATAAGTATCAGATTTTATATACGATAATTCCATTGAACATCATTTGAGCGAGCTTGACGGCGTTTTCTGGATATCTCGCGGCATAGGACCATGAAATATAAATCCAGCGAATAAAGCATAGGGGCATTCTGGTAGATCAATTGCCCTCTAATTTTTAGTGTGTCACGCCGACCACTGGAACAATGTGAATGTACAGGAATTGGCAGTTTCTGCCCCAAAGCGTGCCTCTCAATGGGCTTGTAATTCAATTTATATTAAATACGATTAGTTACAGGGGAGATAAGATTGTGACGGGATATACTACTAAAAGTTGTAGGTTGAGAAAACGGGGACTACAAAATATAGTATTCAGTGATGCAATTACGATTTTAAACCAGATAAACTTGAATACCATCAAGCCGAAATAGCGGCATTGTTTAAAAATGTGGCTGTTCCTGCGAATACAGACGGACACCGTATGTTGCGGTATAGATATTGCGTACTTATAATAAGGTTTTGATGCAGAGAAACGCTACACTCTCTATCAGGATAATAAAAAGATGGACCGAGACCACGATTACATACTCAACGCCCTGGCAAATGAACTGACAACAGGCGGCCCGCGTGGACGGCCCCTTCACCGGCGATTGGCGTCCCTGGACAAAGCGGATGGACTCATTTACCGTGCTGTTCGGGAAGGTATGGCCGGTCTGCTCTATCTGTACATGCGTAAAACCAGGATACTCGGTTTACTGGATGAAGCCCTCAACCGACGGCTTGCACAAACCTATTATCACGCGGTTCAGAACCAACTGCGGCTCGAGGCGGAGTTGACCAAGGTTCTGAAAAAAATGGCCGCCCGGGATCTATCGGTGGTCCTTTTACAGGGAATCAGCCTGCAAAACGATGTCTACCAGACTCCGGGCCAGCGGCCGATGTACGATATAGATATGTGGGTGTTACCTGCACACTTCAAGTCGTTCAGTCGGCTGCTGCACAGTTTTGGCTACCTTCCTGACGAGCTCTATCCGCATACCTTCAGAAAGGGGGCGGTGGTTTTCGATATCCACACACATCTTTTGTGGGCGGATCGCATTAAAGCCCGGCAGCATCTATTAGCCGTTGCGCAGGAAAAACTATTCCGGGAAGCCGAATGCTTTCAGATTGCCGATCAACCGGCTCGCCGCCTGAACCCATACGACCAGGTGCTTTACCTTGGCCTGCATGCGCTTAAGCACAATCTGGAACGCCTTATTTGGCTGGTGGATATTCAATTGATAGTGTCTGACATGACGACTGCTGACTGGCGCAAACTGTTTGAGCGTGCGCAAGTCCTCGGTCAGTCGCGGACGCTGGCCCAGATTCTGTACCTTTTAGACGATCTTTTAGAAATGCCGTTGCCGGACATCGCGATTGATTTTCTGCAAAAGCAGGACCTCTCGACAATTGAAAAGTGGGTGCTGCGGCGCAGAAAGCAATCAGGTCGTTTGCCGGGGTGGGCCACCTTGGTGCTTTTTCCAGCCGGTATGCAGCGCGGCCGGTGGCATCTGGTCTGGGAGACCCTATTTCCCCGACCGGAAATCGTCAAACAGGGTTTCCCCGACGCGGCCGAATGTTCGCGCGGCAGGTTTTACATTCGGCGGTTTTTACTGTTGCTGAAATATGCTGTCGGTAAAGCGCCTTTGGCCCCGGTAACCGGACACTCGTGAACAAACCGGGCTGTTGGACGGGGCCGCTGAGCCCGGCGGAACCAAAGGCACCTATACATGCGCGGATGCTGTAAGAAGAATGCATAAATACGAAATTGCTGTCATTGGATTACTTACATGCTCAAAGAGTCGAACATAGATAGACTGCATATGAACACAGGCCGGCGCCGGTCCGCTGCCAGTACCTGGCAAAGCGTTGCGCGGCGGCACCATGGCCGCTACCGCCTCGGCCTGTTCCTGCTGGCCGCGTTGCTCCTGCTGCCACTCTATTCAGCTCAAGCGGCTATTTTCGGCGGTTACTCGGAATACTATATCCCCGGTCCGGAAGATGAGATCTGGAATATTCAGGTGGATATCGACAATCAGGCCGGCGCGCCCCTTTATCTCGACAATACCGCTGACCGTATGCACAGCATCATTTCAATCACCGCTTCCGGTAACAATACCACGGTGTATTACGATCATTGGGAAAACGGTTACGGTTTCGATCCCAATGATCCGGAGAATACCTACGACGAGAAATTTACCCTCCAGGCCGGGGAGTTCCTCAATCTGGAAAACCGCGTAGGCAATCCGGCTGAACTGGTGCCGGTGACTGCCCGGCCGGCGACCCGGACCGAGCTCTACTACGACGGGGCCGACCGGTTTTATGTGGCCGGCAACTCGGTGGCGGTTTCCCGGACCTTATGGCCGGGCGATCCGGTTGTCCTGACCACGTTTGCCCTCTCCTGGGAAGTCTATCCCATCAAACCGTTTCTAACCGAATACACGATTCCGGTGGGCGAGGACCTGGATGCTTCCAAAGGATACGAAGATTTTGAGCAGACCTACGTACTGGTCATGTCCACCGAAGACAACAACCAGGTCCAGATCGACGAGCCCGACGGAGGAGGCGGGTATGGGGCCGTCGACCAGATCGATACCCTCGATCGGGGGCAGACCACGACCCGGTACCATATCGATGCCGGTACGCGCATCATCTCCCAGAAACCAGTGCAGGTCCAATTTATCGTGGCCAATTCGCGTGGCCATTTCGAAATGCGCGGGTATGTGGCTGTGCCGGACAACCTGTGGGACAACGAATATTACAATCCGGTAAATGGAGATGGCTCCGGAGGGGGCTATGACACCGACCTGTACATCTACAATCCCAACCTGACCCCCATCATTGTCACATACGAAGATAGCAGCGGCTCGGGTGTTTTCTCGGTACCCTCCCGAGAAACCCTGGCCTACTCGGACGCTGCCGCAGCCAACCGGTTCGTTCCGTCCGGATCCGCAGTGTACCTGAAATCGGACGATGTTTTCTGGGCCATCGGCTCCGGGGATACCGAATCGACCAGCATGGACTGGGGGGTTTACGCTTTTACCGGCCAACCTGTTGACCGATGAGTACTACCTCGGCTGGGCGCCCGGTTCCAACGACCTGTCCCTCAACGGTTCTCCGGCGGTTGTTACGGCCGTGAACGATGAAACGACGGTGAACGTCGATCTGGACGGCGACGGTATCAATGATGTCACTAACGTCATGAATCGGCTCGAATCAATGACGTTTCGGGACCTGAGCGATAATGACAACAGCGGTATGCGCATCAGCGCCAGCGGCCCTCTGGCCGTGGCCTGGGGGATCGATCCGGATGTGAGCGACCCCTTCAACCCTTACCTGGATCTGGGCGCGCCCATGCTGCCCTTCCCCAGGGACTGGATTGACGTGACCCTGAGCATCGACCACGCCATCACGCCTTCCGTGGTGGGACCGATTACCGGTGAAGTGTCTACCGTCACCCTGACCGTGGATACCGACGATTTTCCGGTGAACGGGGTGTCGGTCACCGACCTTTTGCCCGCCGACTGGAGTTTTATTCCCGGGACCGTCACCATAACATTACCCGATAGTTCTACCATTACCGGTGGTGCGGCCGACCCGGTGACCTATACCAGTGGCGGCCTGCAGGTCCTGGAGTGGACAAACAGCATCCTCAACGGTTTGAATATGTTGGCCGATGAGGAACTGACCATTACCTTCGATATCCAGACCAGTTCCGCCCCGGCGATCGGCACCTACGAAGCCCGGGCCCAGGCCGTGGGATGCCGCCTTGGGGGTAGCCAGGTCTTCACGCCCTTTGACAGCGCTTTTATTAATGTGACTGCCGTCACCATCGACAAAGATGTGGCCGCCGGATTCGATAAGGTCTCCCAGGGCGGCCAGACAACTTATACGGTTCGAGTTGAAAACATCACCAACAGCAATGTGACCCAAGTGCGCGTCCAAGATTTTCTGCCCACGGGCTTCACCTTTGTCGGCGGTTCCACAACCTTCGTGGACAGCGACGATTCCGGCGGTGCCACGGTCACGCGGACCCTGGTGATCGATCCGCCCAACGGGGACACCAGTCCGGAGTGGGGGGAGTGGACCCTGGCGGCCGATGCCTGGCTTGAGTTGACCTTTCAGGTGGACGTGGCCGGCACCGTCTCTCCGGGGACCTACGACAACCGGGCCGACGTGACCGGTTTTTTTGGCGCGCTGGCCATTGACGTCGATGATAAGGGCACCACCGCGCAGGACCTGGGGACCCCTGAAGGCGCGGATCCGGAAGATGACGAGGATGTCACGGTTTACCTCTATGCCCTGGAAATCGATAAAGAGCGCGCCAGTGGCCAGGTCGACACCATCTCGCCGGGCGATACGGTTCAATACCTCATAAAAGTGTTCAATACCGGCAACGCGCCGGTGTCCAATATCCGTGTCACGGATCCTTTGCCGCCGGGATTTACCTATACGAGCACGGACAGCGTGCTCGTCTATCCCGGAGGGACACCGCTGTCCTATACCCTGGATGCCTCGGATACTACTGCTCCTGTGTGGGAAAGCATGTCTCTGAACTCGAACGAACGGGTTGAAATTATCTTCACCGCTACCGTTGCCGAAACTGCCGGTGCCGCTACCTACGACAACACCGCCCTGGCCGAGGTGGTCGGCGCCAGTCCCCCCTATATCGTGGACGATTCAGGGGCGGTCGGGCAGGATTCAGATACCCCGGCCGGAGAAGACCCGGAAGATGACGAAGACATTACGGTTACCGCTGCCCAGTTGACCATCGACAAGGATGCGGTGACCGCCAGTGCCGTGGCCGGAAGCACCGCTGCCGTGTACACGATCCGAGTGGAGAACACCGGCGGCGGCACCGCCAGTGCGGTGCAGATTACCGATGACCTGACCGGCATCGGTGCCGGCTTCACCTTTGCGTCTGCTTCCGTGACCGTATCTGCCGGGGTGACCCCGACCGGTTACGTCAGCCTCACCACCACGCCGAATCCGGGTGATACCAACTTGACCTTCGGCGACTGGAGTGTACCCGCCGGTGGATGGGTGGAACTGGAACTAACCGTGGCTGTCGGAGCCGGGGTTACGGCCGGCACGTATGACAACACTGCCGGCGCCTCACACACGGCCGGCATTTCCACCATTGTGGTTGACGATGACGGACTTGCGGCCCAGGATGCGGATACCCCGGATTTTGCCGATCCAGAGGATGATGAAGATATCTACGTGTATGCCGCCGGCGACAACCGGGTCGATCTGACCATCGATTTGCTTGACATCAGCCTCTTTGCACATGACCTGACCAACACCTACATTGCCCAGGTGTCCAACCTGGGGCCCGGTACGGAAACCGGTACGATTACTGTAAATGCCACCCTGCCGGCCGGCCTCACCTATCTGTCGTGGCCCACCACCGGCGATCCCAGCGGCTGGGAGTGTACCGTGGTGGGGCAGGACATCACCTGCATCAATGACACGGATCTGGCAGCCGGCCAGACCCTGCCGGATCTCGTGGTGACTGTCGATGTCGATGACTATGAAGGCGACGATACACGCTCTTTCACCCAGGGGGTCACCGTCACGCCGACGACGACAGAAGTCATCGGTGGGGCGGCCAATAACACCGATTCAGAGACATTTTCGGCCAAATATCCCGACCTTTCCGAGTCCACCAAAACCGTCGAGGATCTCAACGGCGGCAGCGTCGAACCCGGGGATGAGCTTCAGTACACGATTGAAGTGCTCAATATCGGCGACCGGGCGGCGCCCCAGGTATCCGTGGACGACACCATCCAGGGCTTGCCCCTCGACCGCACCAGCTTCGAGTGGGTCAGTGTCCCGACCGGAGCCACCAATACCTATGACTCAGGGACCGGTTTAATGGTGGTAAGCGGATTTTCTGTTCCGCCTTTACAGAGCCGGTTTATCATTTACAATGTGACCGTGGATGCCAGCGCTTTGGCGGGTCAGATCATCGACAACACCGCCGATATCGACAACCCCAAGGGGCCGAATGCCACCGTGAATGCACCGACCCTGATCGTATCGGCTCCGCCCACACCCGCAGCCGGTAACAAGCCCCTGTACCTGTATGAAGACCAGTCGCTTTCCCGGACACCGCCGCCCCTTGAAAATTTTGTAGCGGTAAGCAATGGCGGTTCCCAGACCTGGACCCTGGCGCCGGCCACCCAGCAGGCGATAACCCTTGACGGTACGGCCGGTGTGATCAGCGTGGCCCTGAACCTGCGGGCCCAGGATCTTGGGGTGAGCGACTACGACGTGACAGTGACCCTGGCCAGCGCCGGTGATACGGTGTTGACCATGGGATCGGTGGCCCGCACGGTTGGTTTGGACAACCCCTCTGTCTCCACGGAAGTTTTCAATGTCCCGGTGAGCGGCGACATCAATCTCACCGCCGGCTCCCGGGTAACCGTAACGGTGGCTCAGACCAACGCGAACGCCGGTTCCCCGGACATGCATGTCTTTACCAATTACTCCGTGGCGGCTGAAAACTCACGGGTGGAGCTGACTTCCAAGAATGTGATTGATGTCGACAGCGTCAAGTTTTACGACGCGGCCTACCCCGGCGGGACCGAGTTGCTGTATACCTCTCCCGGGCAGACACTCTACACCCGTTCGGTGGTCAGCGACCCGTTCGGGAGCTACGATATTACCGGCGCAACCCTCAGCCTGGTGGATTCGGAAGGTTTGGTGGCCCTGACCAATGCCCCCATGACCCTGGCCAATGATTCCGGGGCAGCGACCAAAACCTATGAATTGGCCTATACCGTGCCGGGCGGCAGTAGTGCCAGTAACTGGACGGCCACAGTGAAGGCCACTGAAGGCACCGAGGGGGAAGTCACCGCCACCGGTACCGGTACCCTTGAGGAATCGCCCACCACCGGTGCGGATCTGGCGATCAACAAAAGTCATGAAGGCAATTTTGCCGTTGGGCAAAATCACGAATTCACGCTGAAAGTCACCAATTTCGGGCCTGATGATCAACTCAGTGCGGTCACGGTAACAGACACCCTGCCGACGGGTTTGACCTATGTGTCGAGCACCTATGGGGCGGCCTGGTCCACCACGGCCAGTCCGGGCGACAACCCGGTGGTCTGGACCCGCGCTGGAACCCTGTATGCGGGTGACAGTGAGGATATCGTCCTGACGGTTGCCGTAGACAGCAATGCCGTGCCGAGTGTGGAAAATGAAGCCACGGTGAGCCTTGGTGACGGTGAGAACCACCCGTCCAATAACATCTCCCGTGATACGGTCTACGTGTCCCAGCTTCAGGTGGTGAAAAGTTCGGATGCGCCCAGCCCCTATTACCCTGGTGAGCCGGATGCCACCGATCCGATTACCTTTACGGCGGTTGTCACCAACAACGGCTTGAGCCCGGTAGTCAATGTGAAAGTGGTTGACCCGCTGCCGCCTGAATATGCCTATATCCCCAACAGTACCTTCGTGACCGCCCCCAAACGGATCTTCCGGGTTACCGAGTATTTCATCGATGCCGGCCTGTTTACGGGAACCACGTATAACCTGCTTCTCGATCAGAATCTGGAGCCCGACTATTTTGTTGTTATCCAGGGCAGTGATGGCAATGGCAATGCCAACCTGGGACCGAACGTGAATTATGTGGCCCTCAGCGGGGATCCCTTTGGCACTGGCGAACTGACTGACCTGGTGCCGACGGATGAACTGCAGCTCACCCGGGGTAGTAATGTCGGCGGCACCAACTGGGTGGGTGTCGTGACGGTTGTGGAATGCCTGGAGCCGACCAGTCCCGATGGCTTCCAATTGCGGGATGTGCGGCTTGTGTCCCACCCCAACGCAGATTTATCGGGCACCGAAGGGCCGACAACCTGGACGAGTATCAACCAGGTCATGCTGCTGGGTGGTTTCAACGGTGCTGGATGCCAGACAGCCGACGGCGACAGTCGGGACACCAAAGTGTGCCACGCCCGCATCTGGCCTACGGCGCCCGGGGGCACCCCGACCATCAACTGGTCCCGGGATGCCGGCGGCGCAACCCTGAGCGCCGCCGAAAGCACGGTAATGGTTGTGGAATGGGGCGGCGACTGGACGGTGCAGCAGGTGCGGGTTGACGTGCCGGGGGTGGGCGGCGCCCAAGCGGATCAAACGTCTGATTATACCTCAGTAGCTCTGCCCCTGGCAGTCGATCCGGCCAATACCTGGGTGTGGGGTACCGGCCATACCGACGACCAGGGTATCGGCGATGCCTCTGAGGGCGTGTTGATCACCCTGGGTGACGGGGTGACCGTGGCTGGAAACGCCGTAGCCGTGGGCATGGACAACGCCGACGATGTCGATTTCACGGTCTATGCCCTGACCAATGCGGACATCGATGTGGATCACCGGTTCTACCCCTATGGTAATGTCAATGATTTGATTGTGGACTTGACGGTCGATTCGGCCTCCGGGCAGCGGATGGCCCTGTCGTATAATGGGTGTGACGGCACGGGAAATGCTTATCCCCGGCCCATGTGGTCCGCCCGGTATGTGGATAACACCACGGTTCGTTTAGAGCGCCGGCGTGGTGGGCAGGAGGTTGTTGCCTGGGTTCAGGGAATCAATTTTTCCGGGTTGTTTTTGGAGCAGACCAATCCCGGCAACCCGCCGGACGATCTGGTGCTGGACACCGATGGCTACTTACTCTTTCCCGGTGAACAAATGACTGTGACCTACCAGGTCACGCTCACCGACCCCTCGAATACAGGGCCGGTGACAAACACGGTTTACGCGAGCAGCGCGTTTTTCCCGGATCCCGCTGAGTCGTCCGTCACCATCGATGTCCGCAGCATCGGGCTGGCGGATTTTACGGACGTCAACGGCGTCAGCCGGACAACGTTCGATTATTCGGGGACCACCGGCAATGAGATATACCTGCGGGGCTATGATCCGGATAAAAATGTGGATCCCAACGTCCGGGAATCCGTTACCGTTACAGTTGAAAACACCGATACCGGCGATACCGTTACCGCCACGCTCTATGAGACCGGTCCCAATACCGGCGATTTTGCCTATACCAACCCACTGGCGAATGATCCGGCTTCGAACACGAATCCCGCTGTTGCGGAGACAATTGTGACCCAGCTGATCAACCCGGAGACGGGGCTTACCGAAGATGTGACCTTGACGGAAACCGGGCCCAATACCGGCATCTTCACCAATACCAACTTCTGGATTCGGTACGAACTGCTCCTGGAAAGCACCAACAGCGATCCGGATCGTCTCTATGTGGCATCGGGCAGTCCGGGCACGAACCTGCAATTGAGTTACGTGGACGCCGCCGGGGATGCCCGGGATCAATCAACGGAGGTCGCCGCTGTGGCGACCGTGGTCATCCTCACCCATTTCGAGGCGTATAGTGAAGATGGACAGGTGGTCGTGGCCTGGGAGACGGCTTCGGAGGTCGGTACCCATGGATTTCATTTATTTCGTTTAAATGCAGGCAGCGGTCTTTTCGAACCGGTCAACGACGACTTGCTCCTGGGGCTGTTGGTTGAACCACTGGGCGGGATCTATCGATACATAGACGCGTCCGCTGTCGCGGGCGAAACCTATACGTATCAACTGGTGGAAGTCGAAAGGGACGGGGATCGACGGACCTATGGGCCTTTCACCGTCACTGTGGGGGCCAATGACCGCTACAGTTACCTGGGCGCTATGGGGTCGAATTATGTCAACACACCCCATAATTCCACCTTAGCCCTGCCGGCCGCCAGCCCGATGTTGTTTGCATCATTTGCGGCCGTACCGGCGGCCATTACACCGGGTGATGTCATCAAAATTACGGTGGCCGCCGACAATCTCTATTTCCTCTCCACCAATTTAATGGCCTCCCACTTTGGGAAAACCACGGCGGAAATTATCAGCCTGATCCAGCAGGGCCAGCTGTCGCTTACCAATCGGGGATTGGCCGTGCCTAACATGCCGGCACCAGGCGATACCGGGCTTTATTTTTACGGCTGGGCCGCGAATTCAATCTTTACCCGTGACAACATCTACTGGTTGACCCAGGGAGACGGGGTGGTGATGCCCACCCATGCCAACACCGGAGACATTGACGGCAACGGCCTCAGCGATGGAGTCGATGCCGATCTGGCCTTGCAGATCCTTGCCGGCGTAAGGCCCACGGGCATACCGGCCGGCGATCTGGTCTGGCGGGCGGATATCGATGGGGACGGTGCGGTGGGCCTGAGCGAAGCCCTCTACCTGCAGCATGTAGAAGCGGGCTTGCGTGGGGTTCCATCTGCGGATCCCGGTCCATCGCCCAGTTCAAACGAAGGGGTATTTGCATCCACGGAGCATTTCGAACAGGATCTGTTTTCCATAGAAGACTACACCACGGATCCCCGGGGCGATTATTGGATCTGGGATTTCATTGCCAGCGGCGTTCCGCCTGGTTTCGGCGCGTTCGATCACACCTGGGCCACCAATTTTACGATACAGGATGTGGATACGACTGCCGGGGCCGGAAGCGCGCAGGTAACCGTGCTTCTCTATGGAGGGAGCAGTCTGGCCGCTGCGTTGGACCATCACGCTCAGGTTTATATGAACGGCACGGTGATCGGTGACGTCTATTGGGACGGCATCCAACCCAAAAGCGCTACGCTGGCGTTTGATGCGGCCTTGCTCAATGAAGGGGTAAACAACCTGACCGTGGTGGGCATCCCGGATACGGGCATCGGCGAGAGCATTATTATCGTGGATTCCTTTGATGTGACCTATCCGCGCTTTTACCGGTCGGTTGGCAACCGTCTGAAACTGGCCGGTGACGGCAACCCGGTAGTCTCCGTGCGGGGGTTTGCAGACCCGGCTGTTTATGTGTTCGACATTTCGGATCCGTATAAAACCCGGCGGGTCACCGCCACCACAGTGGATAATCCGGACGGCTCGAACCGGGTGAGTTTCTTACCGGAGACGACCGCCACCGTCTACCTGGCTGCGAACTTGAACAGCGCAACCACGTTGGTCCAGGCGGATCTGCAGGTGCATTCGCCGTCGACGCTTCGCGATACCGGCATCTATGGTGAGTATGTATTGATCGTGCCGCAGGCCTTTGCCGGAGAGACGGCCATTCAGCAGCTTGTGGACCACCGGATGTCCCAGGGCTTGACCGCTCAGGTGGTGGCGCTGGAAGACATCATGGATGAATTCAACGATGGGATTTTCGATCCGGAAGCGATTCGCGATTTCCTCGCGTATGCTTATGGCAACTGGTCGGCACCGCCTCGGTACGTGGTCCTGGTTGGAGACGGTACCAATGATTTCAGAAATGGTTACGGAACCGGGGATAACCGGATACCACCGCTTCTGGTCACTACACCCAACGGTCTCCGGGGTTCGGACAACCGGTTTGCAGATTTGGACGGTGACGATGGCATTCCGGAAATGGCCATTGGACGGCTGCCGGTAGCCGACACCACTGAACTGGCAACGGTTGTCGGCAAAATCATCGCCTACGAGACCCAGCCCCGCGCGGATTGGCAAAAACAGGTTTTGATGCTGTCAGACGATGCGGATGGTGGGTCCGGCAACGACTTCCCCACCGATAGCGATGCCGTGGCGGGCCTGGTTCCCGGCACCTACGCGGTTTCAAAAATATATATCGATGATCCGCCGGGTACGTCCATAGCGGATTCGCGCAATGCCCTTTTTCTGAAATTCGACAGCGGGGCGTTTTTAATCAACTATATCGGCCACGGCGGGTATGACCGTCTGGCCGACGAGGGCCTCTTGATACACAGTTTTCAGCCGGGCGGTACAAAGGATGTCGATACCCTGATTAACGGCACCCGCCTGCCCATTGCAGCACTTTTCAGCTGTATCCAGGGGCGCTTTGAGCTCCCGAATTTTGATTCTCTCAGTGAAAGTTTAGTGTTGCGTGCCGGCGGCGGGGCCGTAGCGGTCTGGTCTTCGGCCGGGCTATCCGTCAATCACAATGCCAAAACCCTGGCGGCCGAGCTGTTTAGGGCGGTGTTTGTCGACCAGCAGACCCGCGTCGGTGATGCTGTGACGCAGGCGCTGCAGCGATATCGCCAGCAAACCGGCGACAGCCTGCTGCCGAAAATTTATAACTTCTTTGGAGACCCGGCCATGCAGCTGCCGTTGACGAAGTCGGCCCTGGAATAGATCGAAGAGGGTTTTTTATACTTGATGGCGGTCTGAATATGTAAAGAGACAGACCGTAAATTGAACTTTTAAGAATATGCGAACCATGCAAACCAGAAATAGTCCCGGATTACACTGCGACTCAAAGGGTTTTTCCGTAAGCCGTAAAGCCAGGAAGACTACGGCGGTGGGACAAAACCGCACGCTGTTGATCTGGCTGGTAGCACTATGCCTATTGTTGCCAAGTGGGAATAATCCGCTCGCATCTACGTCGCAAGTCGATGGTTCGCTCGAAATAGGATTCCAGTCAGGACGGCTTACGATCCGGGCCTACAAGGTTCCTCTATATCGCCTGCTGGGAGAAATTACGAACCGCACCGGTGTGGTGATCAGGACCGCTGAATCCAGTAGCGGATATAATGAGATTGTTTCTCTAACTGCAGCTAATGTAACCATCGAGGAAGCGCTCAAACGGCTGTCTGCCCATCGGGCCTTCGTGTATACGTACCACCCCGAAGAAAAGGTCTATGTGCTTACCGAGGCAGGTGTCTACCCCGACGGGGTTCATCCAACCCAGGTGCCACCGGGTCAGGCAGTAAGGAGTGAACCGGTACTTAAGGAGAATGTAGCTGCGATACCATCTGTTCCGGTTCAAACGATTTCCAAAGGAGTAAAACGGCCAGCCTACTTTCCGGGTGAGCTTCTGGTGCAGTTGCGGACCGATGCCGATGCAAAGGACGTCGCGGCTCTGCATGCCGCTCTGGGCAGTAAAGTCCTCAGCCGGGTTCCAACGCTTCGCCTGGAAAGGATCCGCTTGCGATCGGGCTGGAACGAAGAAAAAGCCCTTGCCCGTTATCAGTCGTCCGGTCTGGTGGAGATGGCCGAACGCCACGCCCGGCGGTATATCAACGTAACACCGAATGATTCATTCTTTGGACTCCAGTGGGGTCACACTGCCAGTCGGTCCTCCGGGGGGTGGCAATTTACCACCGGCAACACCAATATTGTGGTGGCGGTGATCGATACCGGGGTTCGCTATCAACACCCGGATCTGGCTTCCAACATCTGGGTAAATTCCAACGAAATTCCCGGTAATGGTCTGGACGATGACGCCAATGGTTATGTGGATGACATCCGGGGTTGGGATTTTGCAGACTACGACGCTGATCCTGCTGATGGGGATCCAGGCAATCATGGTACTCACGTCGCAGGCATCATCGGCGCCCGCGGCAATAACGGCACTGGCGTGGCCGGGGTGGCCTGGAACGTCAAGATCATGCCCCTGAAAGTGCTTCCCGATGGTGGCGATTCAATCGCTTCCATCGATGTGATCAATGCAATTGTGTACGCCATAGAAAACGGTGCCCGGGTTGTCAATTGTAGTTTCGGGGGGGGAGGCTTCAGTTCATCCGAACACCTGGCATTTACCCTTTTGCGCAATGCCGGTGTGCTGGCGGTTTGTTCGGCAGGCAATGGCGTCGACAATGACGGCAATCCCGTGGATACCGACCTGACCCCCCATTATCCTTCCGGCTACGTTCTGGAGAACATTATTTCTGTGGCCGCCGGCAATCAGTCGGACGGATTGGCCGGCTTTTCGAATTTTGGTGCGGCCAGTGTGGACCTGATGGCACCCGGCGTCAGCATCTTGTCCACGGTGAACAACAGCGGGTATGGCTATAAAAGTGGTACCTCCATGTCTGCACCGTTCGTGGCCGGTGTCGCGGGCCTTATGCTTTCACGCCAGCCGGGCTGGTTCTATTCAGAACTGAAAGCAGCAATCTTGAACACCGCCACCCGGCTTCCGGCCCTGTCGGGCAAGGTGCTGTCCGGCGGTAAACTGAATACCCATTTTGCCCTTTGCAGCACCGGGACCGCTGCGGGGGATGTGACCTGCGACAATACCGTAGGTGACGCGGATTCGGTTGCCGCCTTGCAGATAGCCGCAGGTGCCGGGCCGGATTTTTGTGTGGCCTGCGTATCGGCTGGGATTGATATAAATGGTGATAACAAAATAGGCCTGCAAGAAGCCGCTTATGCCACACGCAAGGAAGCGGGGCTTTGAGTGCTAACCGACGACCGGCAATATGTTAACGCGTGGATTGCCCATGCTTAACCATTCGATCAAGACTCCAAATGCTATAGTTGGAGAGAAGATATGAAATTTTCTAAACATTCATTTGTGATCGTATCCATATGTCTGGCCATTATCGCAGCAATGCCAGGATTGGGTTTTGCTTATACCTTCTCGCTGGAAGTGGCGGATAAGGATAACAACCCTAAAAGTGTTTTCCTGCCCGAAGAAATCGTAAGGGTGAACATAATCCTGGATGATCGCAGCCAGGTGGCCGGGTGTGCTTTAACCCTGAACTACGATCCGGCCATTTTGACGCCCCCAACCACTTCGGCCGATGCGGTGGCCGTCCCTACCGGCGATGTCACCTTTGCGCTGGTGAATGCCGGCAATTTGAATTTCAAAGTCGCCCATCGCGAGAATGCGGCGGAACCCGGGAAGGTCTATCTCAGTGGCGTGGCTCTCAATACCAATGACGGCGGTGCGCACCCGGACCCGCAGCAGGTAGAACTTTTCTCCGTTTATTTTACAGTGCGCAACAACGTCTTCCTGGGTGCGACCTTCAATTTTTCGATTACCCAGTCGGAGCTGTTCAACCCGGATGCCGGGTACGGCACGGACATCAACGGCAACGGGATTTTTGATGCCGGCACCGACACCCGGGGCAAGTTACCGGTACTGATCGGTACCGTCAATAACGCTGATCCCAACTGGTCGGACCTGAACCTGGCCTTTCCGGTATTGCTCAGCGATGCCACCACGCCTGTATTTGCGACCGTCCAGTCGACGCAACTGGAGATTGTCGATCCCTTTCTGACCATTCCGGCACTCCCCCAGGGGTATACCGACGGTCAGCCGGATACTTACCCGTTGCTGACCCTGGGCCAGACCGCGACCCTGGCGGTATCGGATCCGACCCGGCAGTATGACTGGTCGGCCCGGGACTGGGAGGGGAATACCGTGGCCGGTGTTTCCGGAACGGGTGTTACCGCGGTTGTCCTGAATCCGGACCTGCTGTTTGATTCGCGCGGTGCCGGGGTTTACAAAATTACCGTCGTGGACAGTGGTATCCCCACGCGTTCTTTTGTTTTTTATGTGCGCGTTCCCATGAAGATAACGCCGCTGGAGGGTAATCACGAGAGCGGCGATGCACCGGCAACGTTTAGAGTGTTCGGTGGGCCCGGGGCAAATGTCTATGAGTACAGTGCTGTAGATGAACAGGGGCAGGTTGTGACTGCTGCCGAATGCGGCGTGTTTGCGGTGGCCGGTGCCACCGGTACCGCCAACAATTTTGATTTCACAGCCAATATACCGGCCCTGAAAACCTTCCAGGTGGTCGTTACCCTGGACGACACCCAGGGCGACCCGGATGTGACCCGTTTGAAAGCCGCGGCCCTGGACATCGTTAAGACGTTGTACCATCGTGTCGTGCCGGTGCTGGTGTACGGGGGCACCGTTGTATCCGACAGTGGTTTACCACTGGCGAATGGTAAAATAACCGCCAAGCACAAACAGTCCATTGCTACGGAAATTCAGGCGGCGGATGGCAGTTTCGATTTCTCCGATGCAACCGCCAACGATTCAGGCCAGGCCGAATCGTTCCGGAAGATTCCCGGGGTGATTTACCGTTTCTTCGTCTCGGCCGACAACCACGTGGATAAAGAGGTCACCGGCGATGATCTGAACTCAGTTGTGACCCTGGAAAAACTGCCCAACACGGATGCCACCAACGGTACGGCAACCCTGACCGGCGATGACGTGCCGTTCGAAGACACCACTGCGGTGGTGATATCCGCGACTGCGGATGGAACCCCCATCCTGGATAATGACGGTCAGCCGGTCCGGACCCTGGTCAACCCGACCGATGGCAGTTACTCTCTGCCGGTCCCCCTGGCTTACGTAGGAGCAGGGGTGGCTTACACTTTAACCGCACATAAAAAAGGGTATCATGACGAATCATCCGCTATCACCGGGCCTTTGCCCCAGACAGTGAATTTGACCCTCACACCCCGGACCATCATCACGGTGAGCGCGGTGCCGGGGGCGGATACAAGTGTCCCGGCCGATGGCGTACCCGACAGCGTGGATGTGTCTATCACGGCCAAGGCTGGTGTGGTGACACCGGTGTTATTCGCCGGAACTGCCGGGCAGATTAACGTCACGATGGGCGGCAGCCCCCTTACTTTGGCTTGGGACAACGTCAACAAGGCTTGGACGTTCAATCATGGGACCTATGAGACCTTCACCTTCACCGTGGACGTCGACATTACCGAGGACAACGATGTAACCACCGGTTCTCCGGAAACGCTGGTTCATACCTACGTGAAAGCCTCTACAGCACCACAGTCGCAGCCGCTAACAGATCCGGTTATCGACGGAGCGACGGTCACCATAGGCAATGCGTCGGTCAATCTGCCGCCCGGCGGGTTGATTGGTGAAATTGTTGACAAGGTCTTCGTGGCCGTGATCGAGGCCAACCCGGCGGCGGCCGGCATCGGGGCGGTGATCACCGGTTCTGAAATCGTCGAAATCATCATGACCGATGTGGACGGCGAGACCGTTTCCAACACCAATCTGCAGCGCTTCGAGATTACCCTGGCCTTCGATACGACCGGGGTTCCCGAAGGTGCCCTGGAAAACGGTCAGATGGTCATCTACCAGGCCGACTCCATGGCGGCTATGGTCAGCCGCAGCTACACACCCGTTCCGGCATCCCAGATCATCCTGGCCGATTATGTGAACGGCCAGGTGACCTTCTGGGTCGACCACCTGTCGGCCTTCGGGATCGGCGCGCCCGCCTCCGGCGGCAGTTCAGTTACGGCCGCGGCCGGCTCAGGCGGTGGGGGCGGTTGCTTCATTGCCACGGCCGCTTATGGCTCCCTGCTGGAACCGCATGTCCAGACCCTGCGGCAGTTCCGGGATGTCTACCTGCTGCCCAGCAAAGCAGGGCAGGTATTCGTCAAGGCCTACTACCAGTACTCGCCGCCGGTGGCGGCGTTTATCGCCGAACATGACACCCTACGGGCGGTTGTGCGCATTCTCCTGGCTCCCGCAGTGGCAGCCGGTTATATGGCGTTGCACACCACTGCAGCCCAGAAGGCAGTCCTCATGCTTCTGGTGGTAACCTTGATGCTGGTAGGCATTTTCTATACAGCCAGATGGCGTAGAAGAAGTGTTCTAAGAAATAGAAGACCAAATTAGTTAGGTTCGGAGAAATAGGTCGTCATGCCGGCGAAGGCCGGTATCCAGAGGTATGGTCATTCGATTGATCGGATGACGATACAGAACACTAAACATATCATTAAAAAGGGAGTTCGCAAATACAGCGGACTTCCTTTTTCACTTTTGTGGGAGTGGTGCCCTGACGCGACAACGATCCGTCATTAGATTTTCTCCTGCCCCTTGACAAGGGAGGCCGGGTGGGGGTGATTTACCGAAGTACTCCTATAATCTTTTTGTCCGGTAACCATTCTATTACCTCCCGACAATATCAGTTTTGCACAAAGTTCAGTGCATAACTGCACAATAAACTGGGCAATAAATAAATTAATATCAGCAACCTATATTCCTATCAACCACCCATTGACAAAAAAGTAATATTCTGATTTATTTCTTCACGACTTGGTTACTGGCAACCAAGTTCCCACCTGCATATCGCGGATCAACTCTCGGGCGAGTTTGATCACTAACTGTTAGTAAAACATTTGTTCCAACATTACCGTATACCATGACTGTTTTTAAGGTGACACTGGACCCAAGTAAAAACGCGAGTCTATTCCAACAAACAAACTAAATTTAGATTCTAAACTGCGTGAGGGGCATACCTAATTGCAATGTATGGTTAGAGGAAGCACCGCAGAGCACACTTAAACTTAAATGCGACTGTATCTATATAAACGGTTTCGGTGACCTGTGGCCCGCTTGTTTGTACGGCTCGCGCAATTTATATTGCCGCCATTTAACTTGGTAAATATTCGGCTATATATATAGACATATTTAGGGGGAGTATGTGAGGACACTTAATATATCAGGTAGTAATGCGGACAGTAGAATCCATTATATTTTAAAAGGGATGTTGTTAGCGATTGGACTCCTTTTAATGTCCACCACTGGTTATGCTGAACCCCAATGGGAATACTACGATAATCCCCAATATTGTACACTCCAGCCACCGCCGGACTGTTGGCAGTGCTCTAACGAAATAGTCATCATTGCACCATATAACCTTAATGAAATAGTAAGGTTAGCAGAAAATGCTGGTGCGGCGTCCTATAATGGCATGTATAATACGCCGATAATCAATGGATGGAAGGTAAACGCATGGAGAAAATACAATGGATCTTTCTATGAATACATAACAGTATTCAGTCCGGCTGGTGATAGTAGGTGTGTGATTGATGCTAATGGGTATTATGAACCTGTACCGACATTCCCAGGTGATCCAACATGGGCCTATAGTGGCGAATCACAAAATTGCACATTGCCGAAACCGCCGGACTGTTGGCAATGTGCCAACGAAGCAGTCATCGTATCATCCTATAATTTAGACGAAATAGTCAGGCTGGCAGAACCTTATTCAAGTACCTGGTCCGGGCAATATAATACACCTTCCATCAATGGATGGAAGGTAAATGCCTGGAAACATTACAATGGAAAAGTTGACCTTTGGGTAACAGTTTTCAGCCCAGCTGGTGATAGACGTTGCGTTATGCCCTGGGTGGATGCTGATAATGATAATGATGGCACACTTAACCCCGACGACAACTATCCCGACGGGCCAGATTCATTAAAGAGTATCGTTTCATTTTCTAGTGATCCCGCACCAGAAATTATAACCTCCCCTGACAAAGATAAACCATCCACATGTTCTCCAATTAACTATGCGACAGGGAACAAATACAAACGCCAGGTAGACTTTAAATTAAGTGGACCAGGCCTCCCATTTGGTTTTGCACGCCATTACAGCAGTCATAACGAAACCGACACGCAATTTGGCTACGGCTGGACGGTCACCTATTCACAAAGCATATCCGTTTCCACCGATAAGATCATTCTTACGGAAGATAGTGGCACCCAAATACATTTCAAGGACGACGGTACGGGCACGTTAGTCTCCGAAGCGGACAGTGTTCGAAAAATCGTAGCTGTTGCAGACGGTCACACCCTTACAGAGCCAGATGGTCGCACGCTTTTGTTTGATACAAGCGGTAATTTGACTCAAATTACCGACCGCAATGGCAATATCCAGACACTCACATACACAGATGGTAAACTCTCAGCAGTCATTGATAATTTCGGCCGGCAGTTGACCTTCCAATACAGCGCCCAGAACAAACTTGAATCTATAGCTACGCCAATCGGCAATTTCACGTACACTTACGACAGTAACAACAACCTAACCCGGGTAGACAACCCGGAGACCACATTTAGAACCTACATCTACGATGACACCAACGATGTGCACAATCTGACCGGGATCCTCGATGAAAGGGGTATCAGAGTCCTCACGGCCAGCTATGACTACAAGGATAGAGCCTATGTATCCGAAGGAGCTAATGGCCACAAACGCGTAGAAATCAACTATACTGATGTGATGACTCGCCAGGTTACGGACTCGCTAGGTAATACAACCGATATCGAGCTTCAAGAAAAGTACGGCATCGGCCGGGTGAAATCCTCCTCGGGAGCCGGCTGCGGCAGTTGCCAGACATCCTTAGGAGAAACTTATGAGTTAAACGACCGCCTCCAGATGAGCCAGGAGACCGACGGCGAAGGCAACATCACCAAGTACACCTACGATGACCGGGGCAACGTCCGCACCAAAACCGAAGCCTTCGGTACGATCGATGAGCGGGCCACAACCTACACCTATCATCCAGATTACAATTTTGTGGCCACCATTACCCGCAACAGCGTGGCCAACCCGGGCAGCGACACGGTGACCACCCTCAGCTACGATGCCAACGGCAACCTGGACGGCACGACCATCGTCGGGTTTACAACCGACGGCACCCCGACAACGCTGACCACCACCATGGGCTATAACAGCTATGGCCAGCTCACGTTCGTGGACGGCCCCAGAACAGACGTGGCCGATATCGTTGAATATCGCTACTACCCCAACGAGCCCGCCCAGGGCCTGAACCGGGGCCAGCTGGCAAAGATCATCGATCCGCTCAGCCGCGAGACCGTCTTTACGGACTACACCGCCTACGGCAAGCCGCGGACGGTCACCGACATCAACGGTACCGTCACCACCCTCATCTACGACGCCGTGGGACGCCTGACCCACAGCACGAAAAACGGTTTGACCACTGTTTACGGCTATGACGAGATCGGGCAGCTGGAGGCCCTCGATCTGCCCAACGGCCAGCAGATCACCTACCGCTATGACGATGCGGGCAACAATACCCGGATCACGGACAAACTCGGGAACTACATTGTCTACGGCTACAATAGCGAAGGCAAAAGAGACCGGGAGGAGATCCACGATGCCGCCGGCGCGTTGAAAAAGTACACGGACTTTCAGTACGACACGGTCAACCGGCTGTGGAAGACCATCTACCCGGACACCACCTATGCCGAGCTGCCCTACGACAACAACAACCAGGTCACCCGGCTGACCGACGCCAACGGCAAGATAACCGGCCAAATTTATGACCACCTGAAACGGCTCAAGGTTGTGACCCAGCCGGGCACCACGGTTACCACCTATGGCTACGATACCCATGACAACCTGTCATCCGTGACCGATGCCGAGAACCTGGCCACCGTCTACCATTACGACGATTTTGGCCGGGTGGAGCAGGAGATCTCCCCGGACACCGGCACCACGACCTACCGTTACGATGCGGCCGGCAACCTGACGTCCAAGACCGATGCCAGCGGCGCAGTCATCACCTACGCATACGATATCCTCAACCGCCTGACAGATGTCATCTTCACCGACCCATCCCAGAATATCACCTACAGCTACGACGAAGGAATAAACGGCCTGGGCCGCCTGACCGGTATGACCGATCCTTCCGGCACGTATGTATACGGGTACGATGTGGACGGGAACCTGGACTCGGTGCAAAAGACCGTGGCCGGGGTGGCCTACACCACCGGATACGAATACGATGCGGTCGGCTTGCTGACCGGCATGACCTATCCGGACGGCCGTACGGTGACGTATGCCCGCGACGCTTCCGGGAACGTCACGGGGGTTACGACCACCAAAGACGGTCTTACCAGCACCGTAGCCGCGAACATCGCCTACCTGCCGTTCGGCCCGCTGACCGATATGACCATGGGCAGCGGCACGGCGATCTCCCGCCAATTCGACCAGCGCTACATGCTCACGGACCTGACCGCCGGAGGTCTCGTGGACCACACCTATGATCTCGATGCAATCGGCAATATCACGGACATCACGGATAACCTGGATGCCGCCCGCAGCCAGACCTTCGGCTACGATGACCTCTATCGGCTCACCAGCGCGACCGGCCTCTACGGCACCATCGGTTACACCTACGACAAGGTGGGCAACCGGCAGACCCGGACTTTGGATGGGCAGACCGATACCTATGCCTACGAACCCGGCACCTACAAGCTGACCGGGATCACCGGCCCCGGGGCCCGGACCTTTGGCTACGATGCGGTGGGCAACATCACCTCCAGAAACACCCAGACATTGATCTACAATCTCAACAACCGCCTGATCCGGATCACCGACCAGGGCACTACGGTCGGCGAGTATGTCTACAACGGCAAGGGCCAGCGGATCAAAAAGACCGTGGGCGCCGATACCACCATCTACCACTACGACCTGGCCGGCAACCTGATCGGCGAGTCCGATGCGGCCGGTGTCTTCACGGCCCAGTTCATCTACCTGGGGGCCGAGCGCCTGGCAGCCGTGGCCGCCACCGAGGCCAGCGAAGTCGAAGTGCAGGTCTCCACCGATGCGGGTCGGAACCTGGCCGGGATAAAGGTCTATGCGTTCACCGACACCGGGGCCTATACCGGCAAGTACGCCACTACCGAGGATGACGGCAAGGCCACCTTTGCCCTCAGTGAATTTACAGATGGCGACTACAAGTTCCGGGCCGACTACCTGGGCGATCAGTTCTGGTCAGCGGTGATCACTGTACCAGGCACCCTCACCACCGCTGTGACCATTGCCGAAGAGGCCGCCACGGTCCAGGTGACCCAGGGTGGCACACCCAAACAAGGCGTGAAGGTCTACCTGTTCAACGAAACCGGGGCCTACCTGGGAATGTACCAGACCACGGATGCCAGCGGCGAGGTGACCTTTGTATTGCCGGAAGACCAGGGATACACGTTCCGGGCCGACATCATGGGCGGGCAGTTCTTCTCAGAGACCGTGACCGTTCTCGACGGCGGCACCACGCTGGGTATCGACAGCGGTGGTGGTATTTTGACCCTGAACCTGTCCAAAGGCGTGGACCTGCCCATGGAAGGCATCAAGACCTATTTGTTCACGGCGAGTGGGTCCTATCTGGGCCAGTCCGTCACCACCGATGCCCTGGGCCAGGCCGGGTATGCCGTGCCGTCCGGCAGCTACAAGATCCGGGCGGACTACCTGGGCTACCAGTTCTGGACCAACGTCACCGGCGTGACCACGGATGCGGGGATCAACCTGGAGATCCCGCACCAGGACGTGGTGATCACGGTCAACGGCGATGATGCCGGCGATGTCCAGCCGCGTGAAGGGTTGAAAGCGTATCTCTTCACGCCGTCCGGCAGTTACCTGGGGATCAACGATATTACGGATGCCAGCGGGCAAGTGACGTTCAATCTTCCTGCCCAGGAATACAAAGTCCGGGCCGACTATCTGTCTCAGCAGTTCTGGTCGGATGTCTTTATCCAACAAAGCACCACCATCACCATCCCCGAATGCCGGGCCGAAGTGTTGGTTACCCGCTTGAACAATCCGCTCGATGGCGTGCCGACCTATGTGTTCAGTGAAAGCGGTACGTACTTGAGCCTCAACGGCTCATCCGATGCAGATGGAAATGTATCCTACCGGCTGCCGGCCGGAACATACAACTTTAGGGGCGACTACCTGGGCAGCCAGTGCTTCTCGGGCAACACCGTACTGGTGGCAGACCAGGCCAATCCTGTGGAGATCTCCACCGGCGGCGGGAACTTTACGTTGACCGTGGAGAAAGGCCTGGGTGAGCCCATGGAGAGCATCAAGTGCTACCTGTTTACCGAGACCGGTAGCTACCTGGGCCACACCACGACCACCAACGGCCAGGGTGAAGCGCTCTTCGAATTGGCCGACGGCAGTTACAAGATCCGCACCGACTACCTGGGCAACCAGTTCTGGACCCCGGTGTTCACGGTGCCGGATACCGGGGCGCTGGCCCATACCATCGCCCACAGCGACGTGGACATCACCGTTGAAAATCAAAACGGCGCGGTCAGCGAGGCTATCGAGGGCGTCAAGGTTTACCTGTTTACAGCCTCCGGCAGTTACCAGGGTATCAACAGCACCACCGATGCCCAGGGGCAGGTCACGTTCAATCTGCCGGCTACCGACTACAAGGTGCGGGCCGACTACCTCTCCGGCCAGTACTGGTCGGATGTCTTCAGTCAGGCCGACCAGACCATCACGGTCAGTGAGGGTACCGCTTCTATTACCGTCTCCAGCGGCGGGACCGATCTGGAAGGGGTCAAGGTCTATGTATTCACTGCCTCGGGATCATATCTGGGCATCAATGGCACCACCGATGTAAACGGTCTGGTTGAGTTTGTCCTGCCGGCCGGCGACTACAAGTTCCGGGCCGACTACCAGGGCAGCCAGTACTGGGCCACGGAGACGGTCACGGCCGACCAGGTCAACATCATCGATTTGAAAACAGGCGGCGGCACCTTTGTACTGACGGTCCAGAAGGCGGCCGAGATGCCCATGGTGGATGTGCCGGTTTACGCGTTCACCCCGGCAGGCAGCTACCTGGGGATCAATGCCCGCACAGATGCGGCCGGCCAGGTGAGCTTCAATATGTCCGAGGGCAGCTACATGTTCCGGGCGGATTACCTGGGCTACCAGTTCTGGTCCGATCTCTGTGTGGTGTCGGAGATGCTCTCCGATACATTAAACATTGCGCATGCGGATGTGATTGTGTCGGTCAATGAGGTGTACGGTGTGGACAGCGATCCGCTGGAGGGTATCAACGTCTACCTGTTCACCGAATCCGGTTCCTACCAGGGGCAGAATGCTCAGACCGATGCTTCCGGCCAGGTGGTGTTCAATCTGCCGGACAAGGCGTACAAGGTTCGGGCGGATTATCTGGGTGGCCAGCACTGGTCGGATGTGTTCACGTCCGATGATACCAGCGTGGATATCGCCCACGGCTACGCCAACCTGCATGTGACGGACACAGTCTCCGATGTGGTTGATGCCCCGGTGTATCTGTTCACCGAGGCCGGCTCCTACCTGGGCCGGATGCAGCGGACAGATACCGGTGGGCTGACATCCTTCCTGCTGCCGGCCGGGGCCTACAAGTTCCGGGTGGATCATCATGGCACCCAGTATTGGTCGGATGTGGTCAACATCCTGGATGATGAAGAGACTGCGGTTGATCTGGCCCTGGACATGCTGGCAATGGACGGTACCCGCAATCCGCATCCGAAAAGATTCGATGGGGCGCCGCCCAAGCAAGAGCCCATCATGCTGGCTTCGCTTATGAATATCACCGGCATCCTCAATCAGTCGGTGGTTGCGGCCATGGGCCCGGATGCGCTATACTGGTTCATCAATGATCATCTGGGGACGCCTCAAAAGATGGTTGATGCGGATCAGGCAGTTGTTTGGGAAGGATCGCAGGAGCCGTTTGGTAATACGACGGTAACGACCAATACCATGGGGAACAACTTCAGGTTTCCGGGCCAGTACTTCGACACTGAGAGTAATTTACACTACAACTACCACCGTTATTATGATCCTTCCATAGGTCGTTACCTTCGAGCTGATCCGATTGGGTTAGGCGGCGGCATTAATCTTTTTGCATATGCCGATCTTAATCCGATCAAGATGATAGACCCCTACGGTCTTGATGCCATAATTCATATAATAAGAGTTAATAAGAATAACGAAAGCATCACTGGAAGGATACACGCTGTTAGCACAAGTACCGGACAATCTTTGTCTGGCTACACTTTGGAACATGGAACAGCTTCATCCTTTCCTCATATAAACCGTGGTTCTTATAAAGCGATAATCCAAACTCATTCCAAAGAGACTGGGAGGAAATACTCAGTGCCAAGAGTAAGGGTAATAGGCTCAAATGTAGCCGGTGGACAAATTCACAACGGAGTTATTCTTGAGCACTCTACTGGTTGCACTTTAGCCGCGAATGAACAAGGTAAGAAAAACGCCACCCTTTCTGATAGCAAGAGTTTTATGAGAAATCTTAATGAATTAATATCTGGTGACGGTGGTGATATAACTGTAATCTTTAAGGACCTGCATGGCCTATAAGGAATAGACATGAAGATATCTTTGATTGCTATGGCTTACTTATTGTTGCTTGCTGGATGTGCTGGTGCACTAAATAAAAACACATGCGCTCTTTCTAAGGGTATGACTGGATGCGAGAATTATATTAGCTGTAAGACTACTTTGGAAAATCAAAACTCTGACTTCAATATTTCCAGCATACTCAATCAAGAATCTTTTGCGACCCTTGTTGACCAAATCGCGGACGGTAATGAATGTGCTGTTCAGTTGGGCTTTTATTTGTTTCAAGTAGCGCATGCAAAATCTGAGGCTGGCTATATGGAAGAGCTATCAATAAACCTTAGCTATTCCATCGTCAATAATCCGAAATCATATCTCCGTTATTTTCCAGAGAGTCTGCTGGAGAGAAAAGATATATTATCAAGCCTGTCATGCGGAGTATTGCCTGATCTTAATGAAGATAAAGAATACGTTCTGCTACAAATGAACAAAAGAATGAGATCCCTTGAAAGTGTCGATGAGGCGGAATTGAATCAGGCGAAAGCTGTTGTCATAAACACCTTAAAATCATATATGAAGAAGTTATAAGGAATTGTATGTAAAAGTCAAAGACCTCCCGGACAGTCAGCCCTCTCGGGTCAGTGATTATTAGGCGGCCTCCTTTGACAATTCTTCTCGACGTTTTTTACCAAGCTCAAATGTCTCGATTGGCCGCCGGCCCTGA